>Ga0163144_10011694_pt1 | contig 18539 bp, 20 predicted proteins | sample OliLak19BULKMAT1_FD_123175 | JGI IMG/M metagenome (GOLD analysis project Ga0163144, IMG submission 123175) | Freshwater microbial mat bacterial communities from Lake Vanda, McMurdo Dry Valleys, Antarctica - Oligotrophic Lake LV.19.BULKMAT1 | ecosystem: Environmental > Aquatic > Freshwater >... | reverse complement strand
GTAAGTATAAAGCCCTTAAAGACGCACTTATCGAGGATATAGATGCTTTTATTGCCCCACTTCGTACTAAAAGGGAAGAAATAGCGAAAGATAAGGATGCAGTAATTCAAATCCTCAAAAATGCAGGTCAGATCGCTCGCGATCGCGCCGAAGCAAAGATGCAAGAGGTGAGGGAAAAAGTTGGACTAGTTCTATAAAACTTGTTATATTTTATATAAAGCATTGAAGCTGATGACACAGCTGAGCTAGAGGAAGAAATCCGCAAGGAAAGTAGAACTTCAGGGGTATGCCCCGTACAGCTAAAAAGAGAGCAAAGTAAGGTGGCACCGCGCATAAGAGCGCCCTTACAAATTCACCACTGCTGTGGCGGATTTGTAAGGGCTTTTTTTATTAGAAATATTACTAGGTAAAATTATGAAAAACAGAACATACATAAAAGATCTTAAAGACCAGGCAGGCAAAGAAGTAGTGATTGCAGGCTGGGTGGATGTGCGACGCGATCAAGGAAAACTCATTTTTTTTGAGTTTCGAGACATGACTGGAAAAATCCAAGGTGTAATTTTACCTAATGCAAAAGAAGCTCACGCAGTCGGATCAACCCTTCGATCTGAGTGGGTCGTTGAAGTACGAGGAAAAGTAAATCCTCGCCCTCCAAAGAATGTGCAGACTGAAAAACAAAATGGTGACATAGAGCTTGAAATTCTTGCTATTACGGTCCTGAACCAAGCGGAAACGCCCGTATTTGAGCTAGGAACAGAAGGAACTGAAGTAGGCGAAGATACACGCCTTGAGCACAGATATCTCGACCTAAGACGTTCTAGACTTCAGAAAAATATTCGCACGAGACACAAGGTTGCCAAGTTTATTCGCGACTATTTAGACAAAGAAAACTTCACCGAAGTTGAAACTCCAATTCTTACCAAATCAACCCCCGAAGGTGCCCGCGACTTTATCGTGCCATCACGTCTTGAGAAAGGAAGTTTCTACGCTCTTCCTCAATCTCCTCAGCAATACAAACAACTTTTAATGACGGGTGGTATAGAGCGTTACTTCCAAGTTGCAAAATGCATGCGCGACGAAGATACTCGCGGAGACCGACAGCCAGAGTTTACACAGATAGATATGGAAATGAGTTTTGTCGAGCAGGAAGATGTGATGGCTTTAAATGAAAAGCTCCTTATTGAAATTGTCACACAACTTTTCCCTGAAAAGAAAATTCAAGAAATTCCTTTCCCGCGCATGACCTATAAAGATGCAATGGAAAAATACCAGACAGACCGACCAGATGTGCGCAAAGATAAAGAAGACAAAAATCTTCTCGCGTTTTGCTGGGTAGTAGATTTTCCATTTTTCGAGCAAGATAAAGACACAAAAGGATGGACATTCACACACAATCCTTTTTCAGCACCAAAACCAGAAGACTTTGATAAGTTAATGAAAGCAGAAGATGTCGGCAACATTCTCACAACACAATACGACATCGTATTAAACGGCTTTGAAATCGGCGGAGGAAGTATTAGAAATCATAAACCAGAAGCACTTCTCAAGGTATTTGAAATTATGGGATACAAAGAGGAAGAAGTGCGAGAAAAATTTGGTCATATGCTCAAAGCTTTCGCATCCGGCACGCCACCACATGGAGGCATTGCCTGGGGTTTTGATCGCTTCATTATGCTTATGCAAAATGAGCCGAACATTCGCGAAGTTATAGCTTTTCCAAAAACAGGTGAAGGAAGAGACCTTATGATGCACGCACCGTCGCAGGTAGATGCGAAACAGTTGAAGGAATTAGGGATTAGGACAACTTAGAGGTTTTGACTGTCAGATTTTAGTAAATCAATATGTCAAATTTTGAACTTCAATACTCCCAATGTTAAAAGTTACAAGCTGCAAGCTTTACGTTACAATTCAGTGATGTCAGCCTACAAAGTAAAAGCAGGGGAGTTTGAGGGGCCGCTTGACCTGCTTTTGGATTTGATTGAAAAAAGAAAACTACACATAAGTGATGTGTCGCTTGCGAAAGTTGCTGATGATTATATTGCCCATGTAAGAGAACTTGGCGATTTTCCTGTAGCCGAAAGTGCAAACTTTATTCTCATCGCCTCCACACTTCTTCTTATTAAATCAAAATCACTCCTACCAACCCTTGAACTCACTCTCGAAGAACAAGAAAGCGTTTCAGACCTTGAAGATCGTCTCAAAAAATATAAACGAATCAAGGAGCTCTCACATCATGTCCAAGAGCTTTTCGGTAAAAATATTCTTTTCTTCAGGGAACCACCACGAGATATCAAGCCTGTTTTTTCACCTGATGAAGACATTAAAATACTGAGTATTCTTCTCGCAATCAAATCTGTACTTCAAAACCTTCCCAAACAAGAGAAATTGCCTCAACTTGTCGTACAGAAAATCATTAGTTTAGAGGAAATGATAGGAAATCTGACCGACCGTATTCAACACAGCCTCAAAATGAGCTTCAAAGAATTTTCAAAAGCCGGAAAAGTAGATAAAGTGAATGTGATTGTAAGCTTCCTCGCCATGCTTGAACTTGTAAAACAAGGAGTGATTCAGGTCTCTCAAGAAAAACAATTTGATGATATTCATATGGAAACTCAGGAGCTAGGCGTACCAAGGTATTAAATTATGATTGAAAAATTACCCAGCGGTTTCACCGCTGGGTAAGTAAAAATTGATAAATCACGCATTATTGCGTACACCTTAAATAAATTCGTCCTCAAAAGGAGTCCACATCTGTCCAAAGCAAAATGACCCTTGAGTAGAGAAAAGCTCCTTAATAACGTGTTAGAATACTGTCATGAATCTCGAAGCGCGAATTGAAGCTACGCTCTTTTTTAAGGGTGAGCCGGTGAGTATTAAAAACCTTGGAAAACTTCTCGATACTCCACGAGAAGATATTGAAACTGCACTTAAAATGCTTGAAGAAAAACTTTCGGGTAGGGGAATTGTGTTGGTCCGCCATGAAGATGAAGTGACTTTGGCGACCGCACCCGAAGTAAGTTTAATCATAGAAAAAATAACCAAAGAAGAACTTGCACGAGACCTTGGCAAAGCTGGTCTTGAGACACTTTCAATCGTTCTCTATCACAGTCCGATCGCTCGTCGAGACATCGACTACATCCGTGGAGTAAATTCAAACTTCATTCTTCGAAACCTTCTCATTCGCGGACTTGTAGAAAAAATTTCAAACCCAGAAGACCAGCGAGCATTTTTATATAAGCCGACCTTGGAATTACTCTCATTTCTTGGTATAAAGAACATCGAAGAATTACCTGAATATGCCTCAGTTCGAAAGGAAATCGAGGTAATAAATACCTCAAATGAACCAGCCGAACCTGTAGATACACACAATGGAACCCCAAACTAACCAAATAAACCAAGCCTTACCTGAACCTCACGACCTATTTCTTTCTCCACCACGAAAAATCATATCTCGCGGAGCATGGATAGGGGTTTTAATTTTGGCGATTGCACTTGTTTGTGTGGGGGTTTTATTTGCATTAAAAAATAAACCTCTCTTGCCAGTAGATCAAATCAATTCTATTGTCGTTCTACCGTCACCTTTTGAAGGTTTAGAGATCGAAGCAAAGGCCGCGATTGTATATGACGTTGTAAATCGAAAAGTACTTTACTCAAAAAATCCAAATCTTGTTGTACCACTCGCATCTCTCACTAAAATAATGTCTGCAATTACAGCAGCAGATCTTATTCCAAACTACACAACTGTCACCATTGACCGTGAATTCTTAGATGAGGAAGGGGACAGTGGTCTGTATGCATTCGAAAAATGGAATTTTAAAAAACTCCTCGACTTCACACTCGCAGTTTCTTCCAATGACGGCATGCGAGCGATTGCTTCAGTTGCCGGAGCTGTGCTTTCAAACACTACAGGAACTTCCGAATTTGAAACCAGCCGCGATGCTTTTGTTGCCAAAATGAATGTAAAAGCTCAGTCAATAGGACTTCAAAACACATCATTTCGAAACGAAACCGGACTTGATGTGCACGATGGCGGAGGTGGTGCTTATGGCAGTGCGGAAGATATGGCTCACCTCCTCGAATACACACTCGCAAACTATCCAGAAATTCTTGAAGCAACTACAAATGACACCTCTTCAATTTCATCGTTAAGCAATTTCAATCACAGCGCAGTAAATACAAATCCTTATGTTGGTTTTATTCCCGGAATCAAAGCTTCGAAGACCGGATACACAGTAGCTTCTGGCGGAAATCTTGTTGTTGCTTTCAATCCTGAACTTCAGCGACCAATCATCATCACCGTCCTTGGATCTTCATACGAAGGCCGCTTCAACGATACTCTTACACTTGTCGACAAAACTCTGACACTTATAAATAGAGGAGAACAAGAAGCTGTTAGGTTTTAGAAAAGAAAAAAGCTTACCAGGGTCGGACCTTGGTTTTGAAGTGGAGTTTTGCCTTTAGTATTAAGAGTATTTCGGATATAATTCGTCGTATGATTATCGATATCGTTAAAGTCTTTTTGCCTTCACTTGTGGCCTTTTGTCTAGGTGTCATTATCACGCCAAGCATCACCAATTTCCTGTACGAGCGAAAGATGTGGAAGAAGAAAGGAGGAAAAAAAGCACTTGATGGCACAGAAGCGAAAGTTTTTAACGAGCTGCACGAAGTGAAAGAGGTCGGCACACCGCGCATGGGCGGAAGCGTGATTTGGATTGCAGCTGGAGGAACCGCTCTTCTTATTTGGATTCTCTCAAAAGTATCTTCCATTGATGTTTTAGATAGACTCGACTTCATCAGTCGCAACCAAACATGGATTCCTCTTTTCACTCTACTTGCTGGTGCATGTATCGGACTTGTCGATGACTTTTTGGAAATTAAAGAAGCGGGTGGAGGGCTTTCGCTTAAAAAAAGACTCATCCTCGTGGGTGGCATTGGACTTGCTTGTGGACTTTGGTTTTTCTACAAACTGGACATTATTGGCATTGGACTTCCGGGCGGTGGCACATTTATTTTAGGAGCTCTTTTCCCAATCTTCTTTGCGCTCGTAACAATTGCGATTTATTCCGGAGGAGTCATTGATGGAATCGATGGTTTAGCCGGAGGAATTTTTGCGAGCATGTTTACCGCTTATGCAGGTATTGCATTTTATCAACAGCAGTTTAATCTCGCAGCTCTTTGTGCCACTATTACCGGAGGAATTCTTGCGTTTCTTTGGTTTAATATTCCGCCTGCACGTTTTTACATGTCTGAAACAGGCTCGATGGCACTCACGATCACACTTTCTGTTGTGGCGTTCATGACTGACTCTCTGGGTGGAGGATACGGGATTTTAGTTCTCCCAGTAATTGCCATGCCCCTTATCGCAACAACACTTTCAAATCTCATTCAGGTCACCTCGAAGAAACTTCGCGGGAAAAAAGTTTTTCTTGTTGCTCCGCTTCATCATCACTTCGAAGCTCTTGGCTGGCCCTCATATAAAGTAACCATGCGCTTTTGGATCGTAGGCGTTGTGTTTGCAATGCTTGGTGTAGTACTTGCGCTTATTGGCTAATAACATGATAAAAACACAAAGAGCTGACAAGCCTTTTCTTATTGCTACCATCCTACTTATCGTAGGAGGATTTCTCGTCTTTAGTTCTGCATCACTCGGACTTTTAACTGAAGGTACCGACAAATTTTCTCAAGTCACCTTTAGCCAAATTGTGCTCGGTCTTGTAGGAGGCACTCTAGCCGGTCTTGTGGCTTGGAAAGTCGATTATAGAATTTGGAAAAAATACGCACTTGGAGTTTTTGCATTCGCACTCCTTGTAAATCTACTTCTTTTTATTCCAGGACTAGGGGTTTCTCATGGTGGTGCAAAGCGCTGGATTATTCTTGAAGCACTCTCATTTCAACCTTCAGAGTTTTTAAAAATCGGATTTATCATATATTTAGCTGCATGGCTTGCAAACAGAAAAGATCATGTAAGCTCTTTTGGAAACGGACTTGTGCCATTCTTTTTTATTCTTTTAATACCAACCGCTCTTCTTTTGTTGCAGCCTGACACAGACACCTTGGCAGTTATTTTTCTGACAGGTATAGCAATGTTTTTTGCAGCAGGCGGCCGATGGCGACATGTATTTTTACTACTTCTGGGAGGAGTCATAGGGATCACACTTGTGGCTTTTATGCGTCCATATGTTATGGAACGTATCCAAACCTTTTTAGACCCATCCCGTGATCCGTTGGGTTCAAGTTATCAAATCCAACAATCACTTATCGCTATTGGTTCTGGTGAAGTGTTTGGTCGAGGTTTTGGAAAGAGTGTTCAAAAATTTAATTACCTACCCGAGCCAATAGGGGACTCTGTTTTTGCTGTGATGGCTGAAGAATTCGGATTCGTAGGAAGTGTATCTCTTATTGCTTTGTTTATATTTTTTGCGATTCGTGGGTTTAGCATAGGAGCAAAAGCGCCAGATTCCTTTGGTGGACTCTTGGCCTTAGGCATTGTTATACTTATCGTGTTGCAGTCATTCGTAAATATTGCGGCAATGCTTGGTGTTTTACCTCTTACCGGTATTCCACTTCTTTTTGTGAGTCACGGTGGTACAGCACTTTTTACAACACTTGCAGAGGTTGGCATCGTACTTTCAATATCTAAATATTCAAAGAAAAATTAATTTTTACCAAAATACATACTCATGAAAATTCTTTTTACAGGTGGTGGTTCTGGGGGGCACTTTTACCCAATTATTGCTGTTGCTGAAGAGCTCAACACTCTTGCTAAAGAGCACAAGCTGATTGATATGAAGCTCTACTATATGGCACCTGAGCCTTATAACGAGGGTCTTTTGTATGAGAATGGTATTGTTTTTAAAAAATGTTCGGCAGGAAAAATGCGCCGCTATTTTTCTATTTTAAATTTCTTCGATATTTTTAAAACAGCATGGGGAACAGTTAAGGCACTTTGGACAGTTTTTAATATTTATCCTGATGTGGTTTTTAGTAAGGGAGGCTATCCAAGCTTTCCTCCACTTATTGCGGCGAGAATTTTAAGAATTCCAATCATTCTTCATGAGTCAGATACGGTTCCAGGACGCGCAAATATATGGGCTGCAAAATTTGCACGTCGCATTGCGATTTCATATCCAGAAGCAGCAACTCACTTTGAAAAACAAAAAGAAAAAATTGCATATACTGGAAATCCAATTAGAAAAGAAGTAATAGAACCTTTAGTAGAGGGTGCACATGAGTTTCTTCAACTTGAACAAGGTATTCCTGTTATTGGTGTTTTTGGCGGGTCCTTGGGTTCAGAGCTTATCAATGAAACTATCGTCGAAGCCTTGCCACATCTTGTCGACAAGTATCAGATCATTCACCAAACAGGAAAGAGAAACCTATCTGAATCCAAAAATATCGCTGAAGTTGTACTCGACAAAAATCCATATAAAAACCGCTATAAGCCATTTGATTACCTAAACAATCTTGCGGTACGCATGACTGCTGGAGTATCAAGTGTTATAGTCTCTCGGGCCGGATCAACTATATTTGAAATCGCAGCGTGGGGAATCCCTTCAATTCTAATACCCATTACCGATTCAAATGGAGATCACCAACGAAAAAATGCCTACGCTTATGCACGAACTGGAGCCGCAAGTGTGATTGAAGAAAAAAACTTAAGCGGAAATATATTGATTGCTGAAATAGAAAAGATAATTCACAATACAGAGACAGCGACAAAAATGAAAACTGCCGCTCTCGCATTTGCGCGAAAAGATGCTGCTAATAAAATTGCAAAAGAAATACTCGGAATTACTCTTGAACATGAAACCAGAAACTGATAGAAACATCATTACACGTTTTCCACCCTCACCAACGGGATTTTTACATATCGGAAGTGTACGCACGGCACTTTTTAACTATCTTTTTGCAAAAAAATTAAGTGGTAATTTTATATTACGTATTGAAGACACAGATCGAGAACGCTCAACTAAAGATTTTGAACAAGATATTTTAAGCGGGCTTGAATGGCTCGGACTCCTACATGACAATAAAGAAGTTGTTCGCCAGAGTGAGCGAGGTGAGGTCTACAAAAAATATTTAAAAACCTTGGTGGATTCTGGCAAGGCATATATCTCAAAAGAAGAAATCAAAGAAGAAGGAGATCGATCTGAGGTCATCAGATTTAAAAACCCAAACAAGAAGATAACTTTCACAGATCTTATTCGTGGAGATATTACCTTCGACACCACTGAACTTGGTGACTTTGTTATTGCAAAAAGCCTCACAGAACCTTTGTATCATCTTGCGGTTGTTATTGATGACTTCGAAGCTGGTGTGACCCATGTAATCCGTGGCGAAGACGGAATTTCAAATACTCCACGCCAAATTCTTATACAAGAAGCACTTGGAGCTTCACGACCCATCTACGCTCATCTACCACTCATTCTCGCAGAGGATCGTTCAAAGCTTTCTAAGCGTAAACACGGTGAACGCGTATCACTCAAATATTATATTGATCAGGGCTACTTGAAAGAAGTACTTATTAACTTCGTTGCTCTTTTAGGATGGAACCCGGGTGGTGAAAAAGAAATTTTTGATCTGCCAGAACTTATACAACTTTTCGACATATCAAAAGTCCAGAAGGGAGGTGCTGTTTTTAACGAAGAAAAACTTCGATGGATCAACAAAGAATATGTGAAGAAAATGTCTGAAGAAAAACTAATCGAGAATATCTCCGCATATTTTCCTGCATTCAAAGATCTATCCCAAACACAACAGAAAAAACTTATACCTGTACTTACCGAACGTACTAGTACTTTTGGTGATATTCGAACAGAGGCAGAAAAAGGGGAGTGGGCATATTTTTTCGAGGCCCCACAAATATCTAAAGAAAAACTCGTATGGAAGGATTCAAACCCGGCAGAAACTCGTACGCATTTAGAGTATATAAAAAATACACTCGAAAAAATTGATGACTCACATTTTAACGCTCCAAAATTAAAGGAGTCTGTGTGGGACTACGCAACCCTAAAAGGGAGAGGGAATGTATTATGGCCTCTCCGCTACTCCCTTTCAGGTAAAGACAAGTCTCCTGATCCATTTACCCTCGGTGATATTTTAGGCAAAAAAGAAACTCTTGAACGAATTCTAAAAGCTCTCGCTTCTCTACAAAACTGAGGTTTTAATCAGAGCCTAAAAATGCTAAAATTTTAGTGCTTATATGCGCTATTTTTTTACACTATTTTTTATTGGAATTCTTTTCTTAACTCCTTTTTTTCGAGTTGTCGAAAGCGCCACCTTAGACGAGATACGAGGAAAAATTCAGAGTAAAAACCAAGAAATAGAGAGTCTAGAGAAAGAGATTGAGCAGTATCAAAAACAGATTCAGGATACCGGTAAACAAGCTCAAACACTTCAGGGCGCAATCAAAACCCTCGATATTTCTCGAAACAAACTCAATACCGATATTAAACTTACTCAAAGCAAGGTTGAATCAACAAATTTCACCATTGAACGTCTAGCTCTTGAAATTAATACTAAAGAACAGGGAATTGATGAGAGTTCCGAAGCTATAAAAAGCACGGTTCGGGAAATTCAAAGAGCAGACGACATGTCCCTTATCGAGAGTCTCTTTCAGTACAAGAACCTTGCTGATTTTTGGAATGAGGTTGAGGTTACAGAACGGTTCCAGCGAAATGTACAAATTCGAGTAAAAAATCTTCAAAATCTAAAAACAGATCTTGAATCAAAGCGTGAGGAGTCACTGAAGCAAAAAGCTAAACTTGTTGATCTTAAACAAGAACTTGCTGATCAAAAAACCATAGTTGAATCAAATCAAAAAGAAAAAAATAAAGTTTTAACTCAAACAAAAAATACCGAGGCAAATTACAAAAAACTTTTAGCCGAGAAAGAAGCGAAGCGAGCTGCCTTTGCCAGAGAGCTCCAGCAGTTTGAATCTGAACTTCGTATTGCAATCGACCCAAGCACTATTCCACCTGCAGGAAAAGGAGTTTTAGCGTGGCCTCTCGACAATATCACCTTAACCCAACGCTTCGGCCATACTGAATTTTCTAAAACTGTTCAGGTTTATAACGGTAACGGCCATAATGGCGTCGATTTTAGAGCAGCACCTGGAACACGCATCAAGTCTGCTGCTGGAGGTATAATACTGGGTGTTGGCGATACTGATACTGCGTGTCCAGCTGCGTCATACGGCAAATGGGTCCTTGTAAAGCATGATAACGGCCTATCAACCCTTTACGCGCACTTGTCACTCATTAAAGCAACCCCGGGGCAGCGAGTTACCACAGGAGACATTCTTGGCTATAGCGGTAATACAGGCTATTCAACAGGCCCGCATCTACACTTTACTGTGTATGCGAGTCAAGGTGTTAGAATATTGGATAGGCAAAGTAAGGTTTGCGGCACAACTTACACAATGCCTGTAGCTGATTTAAAAGCTTACCTAGATCCACTCATTTATTTATAATAATTTCCATGAGAAATTCGAAACAAGGACTCATACTACAAATTGCTATTATTGTAATTGCACTTATTGCTCTTGGTTTTTATTTTAAAGTTGACATGATTGGTCTTGTAAAAAAGCCTGAACTAGCAAAAATATCTCAAGGACTCTGGAATGGCCTTGAAGTAACCTGGATATATCTAAAGTCCGGAGTTGCATACGTAGCAGGTTTTTTTAACTGACAATATTTCAATCCATGAAAAACATTAAGATTTTTTTATTTTTTACTTTATTTCCGTTGTATATGGGAACTTCGATTTTTTTGAAACTGACATATGAGTGGTGGGAGGGACTCCTTGAATAACTTTACTCCTTTTTTACATACCTTATGCGACACATGTAGTATACTCAATACATGTCTTTACGCATGCAGAAAAAAGGACATCAAAAACCCTGGACACTTCCAGAACTTGAAAGCGGTTTAAAGCATTTCTACACGGTACATAAGCAGTATCCAACAGCTCATGAGGTTGACGCTTATACTTATCTTCCTTCAGCACGCTCAATTGAACGAGGATTCGGTGGATTAGTTGCTCTACGTAAACTTTTAAAGCTAGGAAGTGAACATGACTTTCGTGCCGGAATTCATAGTTCAAAAAGAGCTCACACGATCAATGCTCGTGCTCATGAAACAGAACAAAAAGTATATGAGTTTCTCCATAAAAGATTCGGCAAGGAATTTGTACACCGTGAATTTTTCTTTACAGACGATAAACGCACTCGATTAGATTTCTTTGTGCATGACAGCGAACAAGGTTTCTGCATTGATGTATTTTACCCAAAAGATCGAAGAAATTTGATTGGATGCCTCAATAGCAAGCTTCTAAAATACAAAGCCGAATACATGAGCCAATATCCAGTAATTTTTCTTCAAATGAATGAGGACATTAATCAAGATGCATTGAATAAATTAATTCAAAACAAAAAGAAGCAATGGTTAGTAGGGCAGCACTTAATGTCCTGGGATACATTTCAGATTTTTGCTTCATCCAAAAAACCTCTTAAAAAGATGATGGGGGACAACTTAGCAAAGAATACGGCCTAATACCTAGTTGTGTCGCATAAGGTTCACGCGCAAAAGATATATTGTGCGACATGCATAGTCTACAATGATTCCGTCCATAAAGATTCGAAATAGTCCTTCCCTATCTACGACAAACAAACATCCAGTCGATTGTTGCTTAAAAAATAATTACTGTTTATATTATTTTACTTAACCAGATCGCCTACTGTCACATATTTTATATAAAAACCACCACATGTGTACATGGGTGGTTTCGAAAGAAAGAACGAGACAGATTAAACAATGCAGATGAAAAGAGTAACTCAGTTTTAGGCTGCTGAATCAGGTCTGATTTGCGAACTGAGTCTTTCAACAACAGGTTCGCTATCGTCTTCGAATAAATCGTTAGTTGCAATGCAGTGCCCATCACACGTACCAATATCACACATAACACTAGCCGGTGGTCCGTGCTTGCGATAATGATATTCAGCCTCCTCATTGGTCACCTGATAGCCTCGAACCGAACCCAGCTGAACCCAGCAGGCATAGCGATTCTCTGGACTAGATGCTTGTTTTTTCTGGCAAATTGTCAAAGGTTTGTTTTTGGGAATCATGCATACCTCCGTATAGATAGCTGAAATGAAAATATCAGAAACCCTCTTTCCTTATTCTATTCCTCAAAACTTACAATTAACATAAACTTGTCCACATAAAACAAAACCCGTTCGCATAACGCGAACGGGTTTTGTTTTAAATTATTTTAATGCGAACTCTGCGTGCTTCAACCAACATTTAGATGAAGCTTTCCATGGAGAGAGGCCAAATTTCTGATAGAGAACTTTAGCATAATCCATATTGCCTTCAAGTGTATAAATGTCGTGACCAAGCTTGTTTGCAGTCTCAAGGTGGTAACCCTCGTTAATCTGCATCAAACCAACGTCACGCTTGTCCACGATACCACGGATAACATAACCATCTTTACCAACGTGTCTTAAAGTAGATTCACAGTAAGCAACCTTAGCCAAGATTGGTGTCTCCTTGAAATATTCATGAACATACTCCTCAACCTCTTCCTTTGAATTGATATCTTTGATTTTTCGGGATGAAGCCTTAACTTCTTCCACGAGAGGAGTGGGGTTAGGAATAACAATAGGTGTTAATTGTGAAGGAGCCAAACCAGACAATGCCATAAGAATTCCGAGTGTAGTGTAATGCAACATAGGTAAGTCTTTGCTTAGCTATTAATTTTCTATTAGGAAAGGCTTCGAAGGCCCTCTAAAACAGAAAACTCAGTGCTTAACTGAGTACATGTATATACTAGCATATTTTAAACTTCTTGTCAATGACAAAATAGAAATACTGTGGTATAGATATGGCTTATAATATAGGTTTTTACGTGTTTTATAGGCATATAACCGAGCTAATTTTTATTCAAAAAAACAACAAAAATAGCCGAGACCTGTGAAGGTGTCGGCTATTTTGTCTTTCTCTCCCCTCTTTTTTTTATTTAGGGAGATTTATCGATGAAACAGCCTTACTCCCAAGAGCCAGACCATCTTCTAATACTGAAAAGAACATGACGAGGGTGTTCTCAAGCCCATGAAAGACTCTGGGCAGAAGGAACCTGAGCATGACAAGAGCCAACCCAAACCCTGCTACTCTTAAAATTCTCATATTATGAAAAAATTAAGAGGGATTTTCGACGTACCGACAGGTACGGCGGTGGCGGCTAATGCCCGCTCTATCCCCCTCTTCCCTGCTGACCTACACAAAAGATCCGAAGAGAAGAATTGGGGTTCCTAGAGAGGATTTACCAAAGAACTTTCCTTTACTGATGAGCTTATTATAGCACAACATGAAAAAAAGACAACTCACGTGAGTTGTCTTTCAGATTTTCTAACACGGAATGGAAAACATGTCTCCACTGGCCATTTTCTGCGAGAATTGATCGCAAAAAACTCGTATAGATCTTGAGGCTGAAGATAGGAAACCATCACAACCAAATCCCCTATTAAAGTACCAAGCTCGACCATTCTTAACTTGCCGAGCAAATCCGCAAACTGTATCTTCAAAAGGAGAAGATCTATGATGCGTGCGGGTTCGTACTTTTCCTGATCCATACTACTAAGCACTTCTGCCGTACCCAACCCCTCCTGGATCCTGAACACTCTTATTTGATATGACCGAACCCCTCTCAAGGCTTCTTGTTCACTGCAAACTAAGTCTCTCATTTCTGCCGTACCAGACTTTGAACATGACCAAGTAATTCCTGACTCAGCAAGCAACTCTTCCCATGGCAGAATCTTTTTTGGCACAATAACCTCAAAAATTCCTTTTTGATAAATATGAGCCTCCCTCAAAATTGCCTCTGAAACAATTCGGAGAGACTCAGGCCTCAGAAGTACCTCCAAATCACCCTCTTCCCCACCAAGCACATCAAGCTGATTTTGAAGCATTTTAATGAAATCAGGCACACTTCACCTCCAGATCAGTTGTTATAGAACCGAATTCCGTCGCTATTTAAGCATAGAAAATCTATTTTTGGAATATTTGAAATTATTTAGCTAAATTCAGTTTCTTCACCCAAAGGAAGCACCTTAAATTCAATTCCTTTCGGTCCCAATACTTGTGGTGGTATCTGATGAGTAGAACCAGGTGTTTTTAAAATAGCTTCGTGTACGGGAAAACAAATTTTTGACTTAAGTAGAAGTGCGTAGCCAATTACCTCTAACAGCCTCCTCCAAGGACCGACTACTGGTAACGCCAGAATCTAAACTTGTTTTTTTAGGATCAGTAAACGCATCACCCGGATAGAAAAAACGACCGAGCCTGTTTCTTTATGAAAAAAAGCATCGAGAATTTCAGCAACTGTCTTACAGAAAATCTCTCGACGTCATTTGCTTTTGTAGAGCAAATAAAAAACCCCCAGCATTGCCGGGGGTTCAACAGATTCAAGTGAGACAAACCCACTATTCATCACTCCCCTCTTTATTTTGCGTTCCTGAAGAGTGAGCAGCCATAAGTAGAAGTGGAAATACAATGATGGCTGTGTAAAAATATGTCACATTCATACTCAACTCTTCCCGGTAACCTAAAAGAGCTACGATCGCAAATGCGATGAGTGATCCCCAAAAGATCACATGGACCGCAACTATGACACGGGTTAAGACTTTTGAACCCTTACGCAGCCCTTCTGCTTTCCTGCTCTCTTCCAATTCACGCATGGAATTATGAAAAGCGATTAAGGAAAGCAGAATAAACACAACACCAATTACGAACCTCATGGTCTGCCATCGCTCTATTGTTCCCCAAAGGAAAAGCATAGCTATTGCAGTGAAAAAAAATTGCCATGGATTCTGCAGTACAAGTCCCACAAACAAACGAAGGTGGCTCAAAATACGTTTCATAACTGGTCTCCCCTGTACTAAGTACAGATAGAATTGTCAAACGAACACTAAGGTCAGTTTAACCAGATATTTATTTTATGCAAGTTTTAAAAGCTTCATGAGCTTTTCATAAATGGATTTTAATATGTATAGTGGCGTATTGTACATTTCACTTCCCTTTCTTGAGAGGAGGCCTTAATGATCAATTATCGGCTTTCGGTCGTTGCTGTACTCGGGTACGGATGCCATCTAACACCGGAGGTTCGAGACTATCTAGATCGAGTCGTGGCTTTTGTTAAAGGAAGAATTAATTGCGTCATTATTCTAACGGGAGGATTTACCGACAAAAGGAATGCGCCGGGCATAAGTGAAGCACGGATGATGGAGTTATACCTTAAAGAACGAGGCGTGACTCAAGAAATCATCCTTGATGAAACAGCCCGGACAACAAACGAAAACATCACTGCCATCAATCGCATCATGCATGAACGCGGATACGCACAATGTGCGGATGTAGACATTTTCTGCGATTGGGCACATCAGTTCAAGGTGAAATTTGCTGCTGGTCGCACATCATCAATTCCCACATGCCATTACCTAACGCACTCAGTCACAAAAGGGTTTGTTAGGGTCGGGAAGCAGCTCATCATCGCAACTTTGTTGTGCTGGATCGCGAATCGGATTCCGTTCTTCCAAAGACTGGAGGTTCTTCGAAAGCAATGGCTCCAAAGAATTAAATAGACCGACAAACGATGTTTGTAAGGTCCCCAGCCGCACGCCTTCATGGGTGCGGCTTTCATTTGCTCCACAAAAGCGAATGACGTCAGGAGATTATGTATGCCGTAGGCATTAGTAATGCCTGACACATATTTTCCTACAAAATAAAATTCTTGACTTTATAAAAAGACCGACCCTCGATGGATCGGCCTTATGTTTTTTTAAACCACTTTAGTCTTAACTGTTATTTTGTTTGATTCTCGACACTCATTATCACAATACACTTCCCCATTTTCTTCTCGGCAGTTTTCACAGCAAATGAAATGGTCATGACAGCCAAGATTCATACAGTTTACATAAAGCTCGCTTGAAGAATCACACTTCATGCATGTACCGACAACCTCATGATTTTCTGGGTCATCAAAATCCATAGCAATACGATTGTCGAAAACATAAAGCTTTCCTTTGAAAAACTTGCCTGGATATTTTTCCATGAAGCTTACAATGCCACCATCGAGCTGGTACACATCTTTGAAACCTTTCTTCACAAGGTAACCAGAAGCTTTTTCACAACGCACCCCTCCCGTACAAACTGTTACAATTGTTTTTTCTTTAAGTGGCTCAAGTTTTGGTACAAATTGTTTTATATCTCTAAAGTTATCCATGCCAGAATCTATCGAGCCTTCAAATCGCCCGACTTTGTACTCATAATTGTTACGCATATCCACAAGAGTGAGTTCTTTGCCTTCTGAAAGCCATCTATAGAGCTCATCGGGTGAAAGACGCTTCCCTGTTTCCTCCCAAGGCTTTACATCTTCGTTCTCTAAATGACCGCTCACAATTTCTTTTCGAACCTTGATTGCAAGCCGAGGAAATGCCGCACCCGTGCCGGTACTTTTTTTCCAGTGCATATCATTAAAACGAGGGTCTTTTTTCATTTCCTCAATGTACTTTTCTGTATTTTCTTTCGCACCTTCAACAGTGCCATTAATCCCCTCTTCTGCAATAATTATGCGTCCTTTCAAAGAAAATTTCTCGCATAGTTTACGCTGAAAAACCATCATATCTTGAGGGCTTTCTAATGGTACATATTTGTAATACAGAAGGACTTGAAACTCGTTCATAATGAAAAGAATATATCAGATTTATTGCAACCACGGAATAGGAAACTGTTTAAATTCAGAAAGGATTGATTTGTCATAAATGAGTCGCGAGAATGCTTCTACTTCCCATTTTGCACCGTTTAATGCAATATGCGGTTTCGGCTCAACTGGAATCCCTACATATTCCATAATTACATCTGAATTAAGATCAGTCTTGCCTTCTTTAAGTGGAGGAGTGAGTCCTCGCCTTTTCATGTGATACCAACAAATGGAATGCTGATCGATAATTCTGCGAGGTATCTTTGCGTCTGCTCCATTTCGAGCGGCACCTGAATATATAAAACTTACATCAAAAAAAGGATTTTGACCTGCAATTGTTTTTTCTTCAGACTGATTCAACCACTCTAGAAATTCTGTAATGATTTGTCCTTCTGTTTTCTTTTTTGGATCAGAAATCTGCTCTCGAGTCATTCCATTTACGGATAGAGCTTCTTCCATAACATGAGCACCTTCCCACATTCGACACTCTTCATAAAACTGTCGGTCGGGCTTATTAAAATCAATTGCCCCAATACTTACAAGCGAGTGTTTTAAAGGATCTGTTCCTGTTGTTTCTACATCGAGTACGATCATGGTTAGCTTTTAGGTTTTAGCTGATAGCTTTTAGTGTACACGTATTCTAACAGCTAACAGTTAAAGCTCTAAACTACTTGAGTCCCTTACAGTTTGCCGCTGGCGTATACCCAGCCTTTCGAGCCTCTTCGATTGAAGCGAAAGTAATTAAGTTTTTCTCTGCAATCTGCTTAGCTCCTCCACACCAAGGAAAATGATACTTACTTCCTGATTTTGATGCCACAACTTCCCCACCTTGGTCAGGAACATATACATTTTCAGGTAATCTTTCCTTCCCTGTCGCACTCTGAACTTCACTTGAGCTAAAACTTTTTATTGCAGCAGCCGAAACACCGTCGGGCATGATTATTTTTATTCCTTCAGTTTGAGCCTTGCCATCTGTTGAAAGTCGACCCAAGCCAAAGGAAGCTGTCCCGACCAAAACAATGAGCATAGCCATGAAAAGATTGTGTTTTGTTTCAGATGGAACAAGAGCAACTCGCCCCTTGATTTTATTGAAGCTTTCTTTTATACTCATTGATACTTATATTTTAAGGCATTTATAGATAACAGGCTATGGCAACAAAGAAATCCGCTGGTGCTTCCAAAAACGGAAGAGATTCCCAGCCAAAATACTTAGGTGTAAAGATTGGACACGGCGAAGTAGCCTTCCATGGCGCTGTTTTAGTGCGTCAGCGTGGTACTGATGTTATGCCTGGAAAAAACGTTGGAATGGGCCGAGATCATACCCTCTATGCTCTCAAGGAAGGTAAGGTTGAATTTAAGAAAAAACGCAAAATTCATTTCGATAACAGTGTGGTGATGAAGAAGATCGTCCACGTCATCTAACTAAAAACCGCCTCTTGGCGGTTTTTTTGACATTAATAATAATCCATGATATGTTTTTAAGCAGATTACTTGTGTACACTGTCAAAAACCCTACTGGAGAATTGAAATGGTACAGAAAGCGAAACGAAGAGACTTGATGGAGGGAAAGAAGAATGGCTTCAGCAAGCAGGACTCCAGCACATCATCTTGTGCAAACAAGTAGAGACTTTGTGGAAAATTCGGAAATGGCTTATTTCCAGTTTTTACACAGATCTCTGCACTGTTTTAGGACTTGAACGAAAAGAGGGTGAGGTACTACACTCCTCCTAAAACAAAAACACCGAAGGTCTGACCTTCGGTGTTTTTTTATTACCTTTTTATTT
>Ga0163144_10011693_pt1 | contig 18539 bp, 16 predicted proteins | sample OliLak19BULKMAT1_FD_123175 | JGI IMG/M metagenome (GOLD analysis project Ga0163144, IMG submission 123175) | Freshwater microbial mat bacterial communities from Lake Vanda, McMurdo Dry Valleys, Antarctica - Oligotrophic Lake LV.19.BULKMAT1 | ecosystem: Environmental > Aquatic > Freshwater >... | reverse complement strand
GGTGCGGCGTAGGTCGCGCCCTGCTGGAGCGGGTGATCGCTGACGCTGCGGGCAGCGCCGTGCACCTGACCACGGCGGACTTGTCCAACCCCGGGCTCTACCAGCGGTTCGGCTGGCGGGAGACGGGGCGGGTCGGTGTTGGAGGGCTGGTCGTTGTCGCCATGCTTCGGCCGGGTGACCTGTCCAACCGATGATGACCGCACCGAGATCTCACTCAAGCGGATGAAAGAGGAGAATCGGCCGTTGGAATACTCATCACCAAGGCTGGGCACACTCGCGAGGGGATCGAGAAGGACTTCGCGGTCAGCTACCTGTCCCGCTTTTGCTTCCTTTAGGAAGCCGCTAGGCGTGGACTGCTCCGCCCCAACACGAGAATGATCAACATCGCGGCCTCGGCTCCGACCGTGCCACGGATGATGCGCGTGGAGTTCTCGTCAACTGCCGAGGTCGAGTCCCGCATCGGCATGAGGAGTCACGGGCGGGCCCAGCTCTCCAACGACCTGCTGACGGCGCAGCCGGGTTCCCGCTACGGGATGATCGCCATCGGCTACGGCCCCGGGTCGGTGCGGACCAGGATCCGGCGTGAGATCCCGCTGGTGATCAGAGGTCTCATGGCGCCCTTCTTCCACTTTGCTCACCAGAGACCCCGAGGTGGTCGCGACGCAACTGGTGACGATCCTGAACGATCCGTCACTGGAGGCAGGGCGTGCCTACTTCTACAACAAGGGGGGTCGTCTCCCGGCGGATGACCACATACAGGAGGCGAAGCGCCAGGCCGATGTCCTCGCCGTGAGTCCGGCCCTGGTGGCGAAAGGCGGCCGGTCGACCCTCGCGCTGAGTCGCCCCCGAGACCGTCGGTTGCAACGCGGACAACGACCGTGCGTGTGAATCCGGCGTATGTCATTCGCTTCACCGATCATCGTCGGTGAGCAAGGATGACACCGACGACCGGATGACCAGGGATACCGGTGGGAGCACCAGGCAGCCCAAGCGTGACCCTGGAACCGGCCCCGGCCTTCACTTCAGCGGTACTGTCATGTCCAGTGCTACCGGCCGGACCCCCGGGGCCTGTTCTGACTCGACACGACGCGGAGGTCCAGCATGTCAATCATCGCACGGGGGCCCTGAATGGCCTCCCGGACTACGGAGATCCTCGGTGATCTGATGGACGACTCGTCCCCAGCCGAATCCTTGACGGACCGCCTGGTGGTGGCGTGTGCGGTCGCCGTGTCCGTCACCGGGGTGGGGCTCATCCTGATGACCGACAGCGGTCCGGCGGGTGTGGTGGCCGCGACGGACGAAGCCGCGTCGACGATGGAGAAGTTGCAGTTCGGCCTCGGCGAGGGTCCCTGCGTCGACTCCTCGGTCACGGGTCGCCCGGCTCTGCATCCTGATCTGGCACGCACGGGACCCGCTTTGTGGCCGGTATTCAGTGCAGGGGCGCTCGAAGCCGGCATCGGCGCCATTTTCGCGTTTCCGCTGCGCGTGGGCGCGATACGGCTGGGCGTGCTGGACCTGTATCGGGACGAGCCCGGACACCTGACCAGCGACCAGCTGGCGGAGGCGCTCTCCTTCGCGGGTGCCGCGACGACGATCCTGCTCCTCTTGGAGACTCGCAGCTCGCCACTGGGTAGTGCGGACGCCGACCGGTTGGATGACGTGATCGGTCACCGTGCGGTTGTTCACCAGGCGACAGGCTTGATCGCTGTCCAGGCCAAGGTGAGCCTGGCAGCGGCCCTGTCCCTGCTCCGGGCCGCGTCATTTTCTGCGGGAAGGTCGATGGAGGCGGTCGGGCGGGACGTGGTCGACCGGGCTCTGAGGTTCGACGACGACAATGACTGAGTCAGCCGTTCCCGGACGCAAGTCCCAGAATCACAACCATTGAGAGGAGAGACAGGATGAAGGGGTCGACTCGTCTGGCGCAGGTGTTCGTGGAGCTGGCGGACACGCTGGTCGAGGAGTTCGACATCGTCGAGCTCCTGCAGGTTCTCACGGAACGGTGCGTCGAGCTGCTGGAAGTGGACGCGGCCGGTCTGATGCTGGCTGACCAACGCGGGAGAGTTCAGTTGATGGCCAGTAGCGTGGAAGAAGCACGATCGCTGGAACTCTTCGAGCTGCAGGTCGATGAGGGGCCCTGTCTGGAGTGCTTCGCCAGCGGGCAGGCCATCACCAACGTGTCCTTGGTGGAGGCTCGCGAACGGTGGCCCATATTCACTCCCGAGGCCGTCGGCGCAGGTTTCTCGGCCACGCATGCGCTACCGATGCGGTTGCGCAGCCAGGTGATCGGCGCCCTCAACCTCTTCACTCACGCCGATGTCCGCCTGGACGACGACGACCTGGCCGTCGGTCAGGCTCTGGCCGACGTGGCGACTATCGGCCTCCTGCACGAGCGGAGCCTCCGTGAGCAGACCCTGCTGTCCGAGCAGTTACAGGGGGCGCTGCAGAGCCGTGTGCTCATCGAGCAGGCGAAAGGCATGGTGGCCGCGCTCACGGGCGTCACCGTGGCCGAGGCCTTCGTCTGGCTGCGAAGTCACGCGCGACGCAACGGCGTCACCCTGACGTCGGTGGCCTCGGGCGTCGTGGACGGTTCGTTCGACGCCAGCGTCCTGGCCAAGAGGTAAGGGCGCGATCTTCACCCTTGTGGTCGGCGTCAGCAGGGACTACATTCTGACCACAGGCCGTCGGCCCTGGTTGCCCTGGACCCGGTAGCGAGTCTTTCGACTATGCTGCCAGGAGGCCTTTCTGTGATTGATCTTCCTTCCGCCGAGACGTCGATGCAGCCGACAATGGTCGTCCACCTTCCGGCCGACATGGACTATGCGGCCACTTCTCAGCTGCGAAGTCTCTTGAGTCCAGTGCTGATGGACCACGAGCCATCCGTTGTCGTTGATTTGTCGCGCGTTTCCTTCATGGACTGCGCGGGCCTCGGAGTTCTGTTGCAGGTCAACGCGAGTTCCCTGGGTCGGATGCGGCTCGTCAACTGCCCGCCGCTGGTGTCCGAGTTTTTGCTCCTCACCGGGACCTACGGCTCTTTCGACTGGCTTGAACGGCCGTCAGGTAACCCTGGCCCGGACTACTGACGCAGGCGTCGCCGGGCAGGAGGGCGGCGTCAGGCCGACGGCGATGGGCAAGCCGTTGCTGTTGATCCCAACTGCCGACCGTTCGAAGGCGTAGAGGACCAGGAGTTCCTGGGTCGGACGGCCGTCCCGGCGGGTCGCGGTTCTGCAGGCCAAGGCACGCCCGGCTGGTGGCGTCGGCTCGGGTGGCCCGGGTCACGAGGCCTCCAGAACGTCGACTGCTGCCCGGACCGGGCCGACGACCGGCGGAGGTCGTTGACGGTGTCCCGAAAGGTCCCTGCGCCCGCTGTCAGCGATCCCGAAGAAGGCGGGCAGGGGCTTCCACTAGTCGGGCGTGCGGCGCTGTCCCCCGGGCGACGCCGACTCTCGCGGACAGGCTGTCGCCGATTGCCCGCAGACGAGTACGCGGTTCGGGTTCGAGTCCGGCGGCATACCCTTCCGCCGCGATGGGATCGGCTGTCGGCCCGATGTAGGTGGAGTCGCCCAGACTCACCGTGGTGCCTCTACTTCTCGTAGGACAGCGTGGTCATCATCCCGGCCTCAGCGTGGTAGATGTTGTGGCAGTGTGCGGCCCACTGGCCTGGGTTGTCGGCGTCGAGGTCGACGGTCACGGTCTGCCTCGGTCGGACGATGACGGTGTCCTTGCGGACTCCGCCGTCGTGCAGCCCGAAGGTGTGGCCGTGCAGGTGCATGGGGTGGAACATCATCGACCTGTTCTGGAAGTTGAGCCGTACCCGCTCGCCCTGCTTCACGGTCAGCGGGTCTGCGTCCGGGAACGTCTTGCCGTTGATGGTCCAGCGGTAGCGGGCCATCGAGCCGCCGAGTGCGACGACGTGCTCCCGATCGAGACTGCGGTCCGCGAGGGCCACCTGCTCGACCACGGTCAGGTCCGTTCCGAGCAGGACACGTCGGTCCAGCTGCGCGGGGTGGACATCGACTGGTGGCGTGCTGCCCGATCCCGTACGGACGACCGCAAGGCCTTGTCCGTCCTTGCCCTCGGCGGAGGCGACGAGTGGGAAGACGCCGTCGCGCAGGGTGACGGTGACGTCGTAGCGCTCGCCCATCCCGATCATCACTGCGTCGGTCTTGACCGGGGTGACCGGGAAGCCGTCGCTGTGGGTCACGGTCATCTGATGATCGCCGAGGGCGACCCGGAACGCGGTGTCGGAGCCGGCGTTGACGATCCGGATCCGGACGCGCGCCCCGGGCTTGGTGCTCAGGGTCACGGGGGTATCGGGGGTCTTGCCGTTGATCAAATAGTGCGGGTAGGTGATGTCGCCGGCGCCGCCGAGGAGGTCGGACTGCATCTCTCCGCCCATGCCGCCCATGCCGCCCATGCCGCCCATGCCCCCGGAGTTCTGGCCTGACTCGTTCTGGCCGCCGCGGAGCCGGGAGAGCACCTGGTCTGGGGTTCGGCCGGTTCCGTCCAGCCAGTCGTCGAGCACGACGACCCATTCCTCGTCGTAGCGTCCGGGTTCGGCGGGGTCGTCCACGATGAGGACGCCGTACAGGCCGCGGTCAAGCTGGACCCCGGAGTGCGGGTGGTAGAAGTAGGTGCCCGGATCCGGGGCCGTGAACGCGTATTCGAAGCGACTTCCCGCCCGGATCGGTCGTTGGGTGATGCCGGGTACGCCGTCCATGTCGTTGCGCAACGCGATCCCGTGCCAGTGCACGCTGGTCTCGGCGGGAAGCTGGTTGTCGACGGTGACCCGGAGGAGGTCCCCCGCCGTTGCTCGTAGCAGTGGGCCGGGCACGGTGTCGCCGTAGGCCCAGGTCTGCACGACTCGCCCGCCCAGGTTGAGGGTGACGGCGCGGGGCGTGAGCCGGGCGGTCACCACGCTGCGGCCGGGGACGCGCCGGGCGGCCTCAGCGGCGGCGACGGCGTCCGTGGTCGGGGTGACGGCGGTCCCGGTGCGGCTACAAGCCGAGATGCCACCGAGGGCGAGCGTGCCGGTCAGTGCGGCGGCTCCTTGGAGAAGACGGCGGCGGGTGATCTCGGACATGAAGCGGCTCCTCGAGGCAGCTTTGCCGGGCCTGGGTCGGCCCGGCATGTGACTTCTGGTGGTCAGCGCCTGGTGTCATGCACGGCGTCACGCAGAACCGCCTGGCGAGCGCGGTACTCGTCGGCGTCGATCTCGCCCCGGGCGAAGCGCTCGTCGAGGGTCCTCATCGGGTCGCTAGGCGGAGCCGGGTCAGTCGGCCCGTTCACCCTGGTGGTGCCGCGGAAGATCGCGACCACCGCAAAGATGACGAGTCCCCAGAAGGCGACCATCATCAGGGTCATGGCGATCCAGCCACCCCAACCGATTCCATCGTTGTACCAACCCATCATGTTTCTCAGCTCCTCTGTTGTCGTTGGCTCCACTGTCGTCCCGCGACCCCGCTCAACTGGTCGCGGTCGTGTGAAGGTTCGTTGAAGATCCCGCCGCTCGGCGGGCGAGGCCCACCGCCTGCTGGTGGGCCGCTGTCACGATGGGACACATGACCGACAAGATCCCCCGACGACCTCGATCCGGGTTGCGGGCGATGGTCGTCGAGGACGAGACCGCGCTCGCCGCGCTCGTGGGCAGCTACCTGGAACGGGGTGGGTTCGAGGTGACCCTCTGCCACGACGGCGCCCAAGCGTTGACCCAGGCCCGCGAGGTCGACCCGGACGTGATCGTGCTCGACCTGGGGCTGCCGGGTCTGGACGGGGTGGAGGTCTGCCGCCAGGTCCGTGTGTTTTCCGACGCGTACGTCGTGATGCTGACCGCACGTATTGAGGAGGTGGACACCCTCATCGGGCTGTCCGTAGGGGCGGACGACTACATGACCAAGCCCTTCAGCCCTCGCGAGCTGATCGCCCGGGTTCATGCGATGCTCCGCCGGCCGCGACCTCTGGGCGGGATCGAGGTCGCGGCGGACACGACACGGGCCTTCGGCCCGCTGGTGATCGACCCGGTCGGTCGCGACGTGTTGCTCGACGGCGTCCCGGTCGCGCTGACCCGCACCGAGTTCGACCTGGTCGCCGCGCTGTCCGATCGTCCACACATGGCCTTCAGTCGGCGTCAGCTGATCGAGGCCGTGTGGGGCGCGACGTGGGTCGGCGACGAGCACCTCGTCGACGTCCATATCGGGCACCTGCGACGCAAGCTCGGCGACGACGCGCAGCAGACCCGGTTCGTCCGCACGGTTCGGGGCGTCGGCTACCGGATGGGCACAGGCTTGTGAGGATCAGAGAGTTGGGTGGCCGTCCGCGGGCGAGGGATGCTCGTCGCGGTGGCGGTCCCGGCTTAGGGGCGCGACTCCTGGTTGCCCAGGCACTGGTCCTCGGAGCGGGAGCGCTGACCTCGTGGGTGGTCGCTACCGCGGTAGGTCCGAGCATCTTCCGCACCCACGTGCGCATGAGCGGAGTGGCGCACAGCGCTGCCGAGTCCGAACACGTCAACGAGGCGTTCGCCACGGCACTGCTCATCTCGCTGGTCGTAGCCCTCCTCACCTCGGCGGTCCTGGCGCTGGCCGTCACCTGGTACTTCACCCGCCGCACGCAGCGCTCGATCGCCCAGGTCACCACCGCCGCGACCGAAATCGCCCACGGCAACTACGGCCTACGAATCCCCGCGCCGTCCCTTGGACGAGAGTTCGACACGCTGGCCGAGACGTTCAACGAGCTCGCACATCGTCTCGACAACGTCGAGACCATCCGTCGCCGGATGCTGGGCGACCTCGCCCACGAGATGCGCACCCCCCTGGCAACGCTCGACGCCCACATCGAGGCACTCGAGGACGGCGTCCGCGAACTCGACCAACCCACGCTCGACGTGCTCCACGCCAGCTCCCACCGGCTGGGACGTCTCGCCGAGGACATCACCGCCGTCACGCTGGCCCAGGAGGGCGCGATCCAGATCCGGAGCGTGGCCACCGCACCACGACAGCTCACGGCCGCGGCCGTACGCGCCGCGGGGGACCGCTACACGTCGAAGGGGGTGATCTTGACTGAGGACGTGACCACCGACGTCCAGGTGAACGTCGACTCCGAACGGATGGCACAGATCCTGGGCAACCTGCTCGACAACGCCCTGCGCCACACCCCGTCCGGGGCAGAGGTGCGACTGAGCGCCCGGAGCATCGGCAACGTGGTCGCCTTCGTGGTCGCCGACACCGGCGCAGGGATAGCTCCGGAGCACCTGCCCTACCTCTTCTACCGCTTCTACCGGGTCGACACCGCCCGCAGCCGCGACCGAGGCGGAAGCGGGATAGGTCTGACCGTCACCAAGGCCCTGGTACAGGCCCACGGCGGACGCATATCAGCCGAGAGCGGCGGACCCGGCCACGGGGCAACGTTTACGGTCACGCTGCCAGCGGTCACCTCCTAAGCGCCTGCCTACACACCCCGGGGCGAATGGTCGGGCGTATAGGTCCAGTGCCATGGCTCGCGTGGCACGTCCTCGACGAAGGCGTAAGTGCCTGCGTTGGCGCGCATCCAGGCCTGGGCTGCCGGGTCGAGGTCGAGGTCGACGGCCAGCCCCCACCCATGGTCACTGGTGCCGGGTAGGGCTGCCAGTCCTCCCTCGGCGTAGAGGCCCTTGCGCCGCACCAGGTCGACCTGCTGGTCGTAGGTGCGGTAGGAGTCGGTGATACCCACGCGGACGCCCGCTGTTGCTGCGGCCGCCAGCAACTCCTCGAAGGCCACGGAGGCCGGCGCCGAGAGAAGATGGCCGGTTCGGGCGACTGGCCGCAGCGCGCTCGTCGGGATGCGCCCGTTGCCGTAACCGACGAGATCGACCGGCGCCCGCGACCGGGCCATCTCCTCGGCCCGGCGCCGCTCGTCCTCGACCGCGGCCACAAGAGCCCGGTCCGTGGTCGCAAGAAGACCACGCTGCCTACCGAGGGAGGCTGTGACGTCGGTCCACCGAGTCTGCAGCGTCGCCTGGGCCTCCACCGTGGCCTGCCGGCTGGCCAGGAGTCGCTCACTCGATGCGATGGCTTTGTCCAGCGCCGCGCGGGCGTTCTCCACCTGCTCGGCGTCGGCTGCCAACAGGCGTTCGGCCGTCTTCATCGAGACGGCCATATCGTCAAGGCTGCGGACGGTTCCCCAGACTGCTATCGCCCTGTGCGCACCGGGACCGGTCCGATAGAGCGCCCGGATCCGGCGCTCGGCATCCGCGTGCTGGTCCTGGGAGTCCTGGCGGGCCGCGTCGAACTGCTGCTGCGCCTGCAACTCGGCGAGGATGGTCCCTCGCAGGTCGCCCGCCGTCGCCTCGTACCGTGCCCGGGCGTCCTCGGCCTCGATCTCGAGTTGCACGACCGTGAGGGTGAGCTGCTCGACCTGGTTCGCCAGCGCGGCCGAGTCGGGCTGGGCAGCGGCGCCGCTGCCGTCAGGCTCGGTGAGGGTCTCCGGTGGGCCAGTGAGATCCGTGGGGGTCGCGGCGGCAGCTGAGAGGGCGTGTGTGGCGCAAAGGACGACGAAGGTGAGCGCTATCGACCCCCGGCGCCATCCCCTCACCTCCTCACGATCGGTACGCCGTGGTCGCGGCTTGATGCGCACCATCAGGCGCCCATATGCGATCTGCTGCGATTCACAACATCCGGCCCGGCCGTGGCCGGCGGGCGTGACAGTGCCTCGTTCAGCTAAAGGGTGGCGATCTCAGTTTCCTGCCGGGGTATCGGCGTTCGCCGCCATCGGCTGCGGGGACTGCGGCGGGGGTGCCGCCGCTGCCTGCGCAGGCAACTTGAGCCGTTTGAGTGACAGCGCGTTGATCGCGACGAGCACGCTGGAGCCGGCCATGGTGATCGCGGCGATCTCCGGGCGCAGGACCAGTCCGAACGCGGGCTCGAACACTCCGGCGGCGATGGGCAGCGCCACGCTGTTGTAACCGATGGCCCAGGCGAGGTTCTGCTTCTCCTTCTGCACGGTGCCCCGCCCGATCCGGATCGCGACCGCGACGTCGAGCGGGTCGGAGCGCATCAGCACCACGTCGGCGGTCTCCACCGCAACGTCGGTGCCGCCGCCGATCGCGATGCCGAGATGCGCTTGGGCCAGCGCGGGGGCGTCGTTGACGCCGTCACCGACCATCGCGACCTTGCGTCCGGCCGCGATCAGCTCCGCCACCTTGGCGGCTTTGTCCGCCGGCAGCACGTCGGCGATGACGGTGTTGACGCCGAGCTGCTCGGCGATGCGCGCGGCCGTGGCGGCGTTGTCGCCGGTCAGCATGACCACCTCGATACCGAGATGGCGCAGCTCGGCCACGGCGGCAGCCGAGGTGGGACGCACTGCGTCGGCCAGCCCGATCACCGCGCCCGCTCGGCCGTCGACAGCGACCAATATCGAGGTCCGCCCGCCGGCGGCGAGCGCGGCCTGCCGCGGGCCGAGCGGACCGAGGTCCACACCCTCGGTGTCCATCAGCCGCGTGTTGCCGACCGCCACCCGGTGTCCGTCCACCAGTGCGGTCGCGCCCTGACCGGGCACGTTGCTGAACTCGGCGGCGGTGAGCCTGGGCACGCCGTCGGACTCGGCGCGGGTCACAACGGCAGCCGCGAGTGGGTGCTCGGACTCCCGCTCCACGGCCGCGACCATGGCGAGCACATCGGCCTCGGCCCATCCGTCGACGATCAGATCGGTGACCTCGGGCTTGCCCAGGGTCAGGGTGCCGGTCTTGTCCATCACGACCACGTCGATCTGCTGGGACATCTCGATCGCGGTCGCGTTCTTGAACAGCACCCCCCGGCGCGCGCCCAGGCCGGTGCCGACCATGATCGCGGTCGGGGTGGCCAGCCCGAGCGCGTCGGGACACGTCACGACCACGACGGTGATCGCGAACAACAACGCCTCGGCGACCGGGCGGCCCGCGAGGAAGAACCACACCGCGAACGTGCCCGCCCCGCCGATCAGCGCGACGAACACCAGCCAGAACGCCGCCCGGTCGGCCAATCGCTGCCCGGGGGCTCGGCTGTTCTGCGCCTCCTGCACCAGCTTGACGATCTGGGCGAGCGCGGTGTCGGAACCGACCTTGGTGGTGCGCACCCGCAGCGTGCCGTTGATGTTGAGGGTTCCCCCGACGACCTCGTCGCCCGGCGCCTTGTGCACCGGCAGGCTCTCCCCGGTGACCATCGACTCGTCGAGGTCGGTCTCCCCGTCCTCCACCACCCCGTCGGCGGCGATCTTCGCCCCGGGGCGGACCAGCAGCAGATCACCCACGACCACCTGGTCGGTCGGGACCTCCACGGTCTCCCCGTCGCGCAGCAACAGCGCCTTGGGCGGGGCGAGCTGCAGCAAGGCCCGGACCGCCTCGTTGGCCCCGCCCCTGGCCCGCATCTCGAACCAGTGACCCAGCAGCACGAACGCCGTCAGGATCGTGGCCGCCTCGTAGAACACGTCCCCGCCGCCGCTCAGGGTGACCCCGACGGAGTACACCCAGCCGGCACCGACCGCCACCGCGACCAGCACCATCATGTCCAGCGTCCGCGCCCGCAATGCGCGGTAGGCGCCGGCGAAGAAGATCTGCGCCGAGTAGAAGATCACCGGCAGGCTCAGGATCAGCTGGAACACGTCGTCACGCAGCCCGAACGGCGCGGGCACCGTGAACCCGAACACCTCCCGCCCGATCCCTGACCACAGCGTGATGAACACCCCGAAGACCAACGCGACCAAGAACCGGTTGCGCATGTCGCGCACCATCGCGGCCATCGATGTCTCACCATGCCCACCGTGGCCCATCACCTCGGCCGGGCTGGCCGCAAGCGTCCCCGGTTCGGGGTGCTCGGCGGCCGCCTCGTGGCCGTCGTGGCCCCCGGGCGGGCGGGCGGACTCCGCCGGGGCGCACACGTGGTCGGGTACTGACTCGCCCCGGCAGTGGTAGCCACACTCGCGCACCCAGCTCGCCAGTTCCTCCGTGGACGTGAGCGCCGGGTCGAAGACCACGCTCGCCGTCTGCCCGACCGGGTTGGCTATCACCCCCAGCACACCCGGGCGTCGCCCCAGAACCGCCTCCACCGCGGCCTTCTGGGTGGCCCACTGCAGCCCGTCGAGTTCCAGCACGACCGTGCGGTTCCCGTTACCGGTGGTGCCGGTACGCCCGACATCGGTGCGGGCCCCGGTCATGAGCGCCTGCTGTTCGGGCTGGTCGGCGACGAGCAATGAGATGGCGTCGGTTCACATGGCGTCACGGCGTCTGCACATCCTCATCATGCGGGCTGGCTAGGGGGACTCCGCCCGAGGCTCGGGTGGCCGAGTCCAGAGCTTTCGATCGGAAACCACGCAGCCGGAGGCTGTTGCTCACGACGAACACCGACGACAGCGCCATGGCGGCGCCGGCAATCAATGGATTGAGCACGCCTGCCACGGCCAGCGGGATGGCGGCGACGTTATAGGCGAACGCCCAGAACAAGTTCCCCTTGATCGTGCGCAGCGTCGACCGTGACAACCGGATGGCGTCCACGGCGGCCCGCAGGTCGCCGCGCACCAGCGTCAGATCGCTCGCCTCGATGGCTACGTCGGTGCCTGTGCCCATCGCGATGCCAAGGTCGGCCTGAGCGAGCGCGGCGGCGTCGTTGACACCGTCGCCGACCATCGCGACGACTCGCCCGTCGGACTGCAGGCGACGGATCACGTCGACCTTGTCGACCGGCAGCACCTCGGCTGTCACGTCGTCGATACCCACCTGGGCGGCGATCGCCTCGGCGGCGCGACGATTGTCACCCGTCAGCAGCAGCGGGTGCAGCCCCAGCGCGCGAAGCTCGGTGACAGCCTGGGCGCTGGTCGCTTTCACCGTGTCGGAGACGATCATCAGCCCCCGGGCCGACCCGTCCCAACCGACCACGACCACAGTACGGCCGGCCGCCTCGGCGTCGTCGTATGCGGCTTGAAGATCCGACCCGAGGTCCTGGGCCCACTCCGCTCGCAGCCAGGCTGCCCGGCCGGCAACGACGGCGTGGCCCTCGACCGTTCCCTGCGCGCCGAGCCCCTGACTGGAGGAGAAGGACTCGACCGACGGGAGGTCCCCGAAGCGTTCGCGGGCTCCCGCGGCGATGGCCGTCGCGATCGGGTGTTCTGAGGCGTCCTCCAGCGCGCCGGCGAGGCGGAGTACGTCGTCGTGATCCGTGTCCTCGTTCGGCACCACGTCGACCAGCCGCATCCGTCCCGAGGTCACCGTCCCGGTCTTGTCCAGGACGATCGTGTCGACCCGGCGGGTCGATTCCAGGATCTGCGGTCCCTTGATGAGGATCCCGATCTGCGCGGCACGTCCAGTGCCGACCAGCAGTGCCGTGGGCGTCGCGAGGCCGAGCGCGCATGGGCACGCGATGATGAGCACCGCCACCGCCGCCGTGAAGGCGAACTCCGTTCCTGAACCGGTACCCAGCCAGAAGCCCAGTGTGGTGACCGAGAGTCCGATGACGACGGGCACGAAGACCGCCGAGACGCGGTCCGCCAATCGCTGGACAGGTGCCTTGCCGGACTGAGCTTCGGCGACGAGTCGCGCCATCTGGGCAAGTTGGGTATCGGAGCCCACCCGAGAGGCACGCACGACCAGGCGGCCACCCGCGTTCACTCCTGCACCCGCGACGGCGTCACCTGGCGCGACCTCTACCGGCACCGGCTCGCCGGTCAGCATGCTCGCGTCCACTGCTGACGAGCCATCGATGACGACGCCGTCGGTGGCGATCTTCTCTCCTGGTCGCACGACGAACTCGTCGCCGACGGCGAGCTGGCCCACCGGGATACGCACTTCGCGCCCGTCGCGTCGTACGGTCGTGTCCTTTGCGCCCATCTGTAGCAGCGCCCGCAAGGCCGCGCCCGACCGGCGCTTGGCCTGGGCCTCGAAGTACCGTCCCGCGAGCAGGAACACCGTCAGCGCCGCTGCCACCTCGAGGTAGATCTCGCCACCGCCGCCCGAGCGCTCCGGGATCAGGTGGAAGGTCATCCGCATGCCGGCCTCGCCTGCGGCGCCGATGAACAGGGCGTAGAGCGACCACCCGTACGCAGCGGCGATCCCCAAGCTGATCAGCGTGTCCATCGACGCGGCCGCGTGACGCAGGTTGACCCAGGCCGCCCGGTGGAAAGGCCAGGCGCCCCAGACCACCACCGGCGACGCCAGCGTCAGCGACAGCCACTGCCAGTTGTCGAACTGCAGGGGGGAGACCATGGCCAGCAGGACGACGGGCGCGGCGAGAACGGCGGATATCGTCAACCGTCGACGCAGGACGGCGACCTCACGGTCCTTCTCGGCGTCCGCGGTGTCATCGGGGGACTGCCCGCTGTGGCTGTCGGGCGCGTCTGCTGCTGCGGCAGGCGGTGGAGGAGCAGCGGCGGTGTAGCCGGTCGCGGCGACCGTCGCGATCGCGTCCGCGACGCTGACGCCGTCGGGCAGCAGCACGTGAGCCTTCTCGGTGGCGTAATTGACGGACGCCTCGACACCCGGCATCCGGTTGAGCTTCCGTTCGACACGTGCGGCGCAGGACGCGCAGGTCATGCCGCCGATGCGCAAGTCCACGGACTGCGTCACCGGTCGACCTCCTGCTGCATGTCGTCCTCGTGACCGGTCGTCTGCCGGTCGGCCGAACCCGCTGGGCTGACGGCGATTCCCACGCCGTAGCCAGCGCCGAGTAGGCCGACCAGGAGCACGGCGAAGGCGGCGAGCTTCGCGACCGGTCTCATCGCGGATCATCGCCCAAGGCGTATCCGGCCTCGTCAACCGCAGCGCTCACCATCTCGGTGGGAAGGGGATGGTCGCTGGTCACCACGACACGAGAGTCGCCACCCTCGACGAGGTCGATCGCGACGTCGCGGACCCCTTCGATCCCCTGGAGTTCCGTTGTGACAGCGGCGACACAGTGGTCGCACGTCATGCCCGTGACGATGTACGTCGTGTTGATCTGCATGGTCGACCTTCCAGTCGGCAGTGTGGCGAGTCGGGGGACGTCATGTACCCGACACACTATACCCCCATGGGGTATCAGTCAGCATGGTGGGGCGGAAGTTACGGGAACCCCGTGAGAGCGTTACGGACGAGCGGTGTAGGTCCAGTGCCACGGCTCTCGGGGTACGTCCTCGACATACCCGAACCGCCCGGCGTTGATGCGCATCCACCTCTGGGCCGCGTCGTCCAGGTCCAGGTCGACGCTGCGCCCCCAGCCATGATCGCTCGTTCCCGGGACTGCCGCCAGGCCACCCTCGGCGTACAGGCCCTTGCGCCTGGCCACGTCGACCTGCGCATCGTAGGAGCGGTAGGAATCCGTGATGCCGATCCGCACGCCGTCCTGACTCGCAGCCATGATCATCGACTCGAGCGAGGTTGCGGCGGGCGCCCACAGCCGGTGACCCGTGCTGCCCACCGGTTGTAGCGCGGCCGCGGGGATGCGGCCGTTGCCATAGGCGGTCAGCTCTGGCGGGTAGGTGTCGGAACGCAGCACCCTCGGTGCGCCGGACCCGGCGTTTGCGGTTGCCTCGGACAGGACGTCGGCGAAGGACCGGGTCGCCATCGGCGCAGATGACGGTGCAACAGCGGCGGCACGTGGGGCTCTTAGACCCAAGGTCGCCTCGATCTGACCGATTCGGAGCGCAATGGACTGGATTCCTTCCACGCCTACCCCCTCTATGCGTTGGCTCCGTCCTGCCTTCGGCCGGACACCCGCGCGACTTGAGGTTCAGTCACCCGGTAACGGCGAGCGTGCGGAAGGTCCGGCCATCCGTGGAGGTGACGATTGCGGACTTGGTGGCGACCGTGACACCGAACGCCCCTGCCGTGATCGCCTGGGGTCGGGCGCCGGTGTCCCCGCGGCGCTCCCACGTGTTGCCGGCGTCGAAGCTCGCGTGCACGCTTCCGTCGGGATCGACCGCCCAGACCGTGTCCGCGTCAGCCCAGGCGACGTACACGACGCGGGGGCCATCGGGGATGATCTGGAAGGACTGCCCGCCGTCGGTCGACTTGGCCACCCCAGCATCAGTGGTGGCCAGGATGGTGTCGGGTATCCCAGGCGCGACAGCCAGTGCGGCGGGGGCAATCGATCCGTCCCCCTCGGCCCAGGACCTGCCGCTGTCGTCACTGATCCGCAGGACGCCGTCGAACCCGTAGACCCGTGTGCCGGTGGCGGTCACGGTGTGGAAGTCCGAGACGCCGGACATGGATATCGACTGCCAGGTCAGACCACCATCGCGGGACTCGATGAGCCCGACCGGATTGGGAAGGTCATCCTGGGGACCTGGGTGACCGCTTGCGTAGAACCGGCCCGGTTCTATCAGGCTGAAACCCATGAGGTCGATCGTCCCGGTGCCGACACGAGTCGCCGACGAACCCGTCACGGTGAATAGGCCCCCGTGGGTCGCGACGTACACCGTCTCGTCCACTGGATCCACGGTCAGCCCATGGATGTGCGACGCCTCCGGCGGCAGCGCTGCGATCGGGGACCGGTCGTCGTCCCGGTTCACCACCAGGGCGACGATCCCAGCCACGAGCAGGACCATGCCGGCGCCGACATGTACGGCGACGACTGGCCTGCGCCGCAGGCCGATACCAACATCAGCGCTACCCAAGGCTGTGCCTCCTCATGTGCTCGACGGACCCAGACCCGACGTCGGGTTGCCAGTATGGCGGGGGGGTGGAGGTCACTTGGGCCTCACGGTGGCGTGGCCTAGCATGCGAGCCGTGTGGTCCGCTTCGGTTGTGACGAGCGGCGTCGGCAGGTGGCCCCGCTGGGCTCTGGCGGTGGCCCTCATCACAGTGGTCTTCGCGCTTCATGGTGTCGGAGCGTGCAGCGGTACGTCGCAGCATGTGGCGGGCCACGAGGCTGCGGCCGAGCAGTTGCATCATGGTGTGCCGACGACTGGTGGTGGGGGAGCGGCCTACCTGGAACTCGCGGGTGGGGGCTTGGCTGATTCCGCCCCGATAGGTCATGGCATTGAGCAGCACGTGATGTTGGCGTGCCTGGTGGCCCTGGTTGGTGGCGCGACCGCTGCAGGACTGCTTCTGGTGATCAAGTGGGTCGGCCGATCCATAGCGCCGATCCGGGCACTTGTCTGGTCTCGGGCACCCGTGCCCCCGAGATCGGTGACGTTCCACAGTAGATTGCGTATCGCACTCTGCGTCATCCGGGTTTAGGCGCGGCAGCCCTCAGCTGACTGACCACGCCCACCATCGACCCAGAAGGAGCACCAGTGCATTTCCGTCGAATTTTCATGGGCGGCGCCGCCGCCGTCACCGTCCTCTCCACCGTCCTCATCGTCGGCGCATGCGGTACTGACGAGTCCGGGACTACACCCGCATCCGTAGCGCCCGTGGTCTCCAGTCAGACTGCCGGTGCCGTTGTAGACGGCTCCGGTGAGGACTTCAACGACGCCGATATCACATTCGCCCAGGAGATGATCCCCCACCACCGGCAGGCCGTCGAAATGGCAGCGCTCACATCGGAGCGTACTGAGAACGTCGATCTCCTCGCACTCGCCCAGCAGATCTCCGCTGCCCAGCAGCCCGAGATCGACACCATGACCGGCCTGCTCGACTCCTGGGGTGCCGAGGTGCCCGCCGACATGACTGGCATGGGGGAGATGGAGGGCATGGACCACGGCCCTACCGGTATGCCGGGGATGATGTCCGCTGAGGAGATGGCGAGCCTCGAAGCCGCGCAGGGCGCCGACTTCGACCGCATGTTCTTCGAGATGATGATCGCCCATCACGAGGGTGCGATCGAGATGGCGCAGGTGGAGCTCGATAACGGGGCCGACCCTGCGGCTCTGGCGTTGGCGCAGGAGATCATCGACGCTCAGCAGGCTGAGATCATGCAGATGCAGGGCCTGCTCGACGCCTGATCCCACCGCACCGACCCGACGCCGTCAGTCCGGGCCACCCATCACGCGGTGGGCGGCCCGGCCCACGGTCTCGTGACTTCTCAGTACAATGCACCATCTAAGTACAGGGCACCATGTATTTGCAAGGAGTCTCTATGAGCATTCAATACTGGTCATTCCCTACAATACCCATCGGTCCCTTTGATATCCGAACATACGGCTTGTTCGTCGCCGTGGGCATCTTGGTCGGCGGTGTACTGGTCGCACGTCGCAACCTGCGCCACGGCATACCTGGGGCCCAGACCGAATGGGTCGTCCTGGGCCTCGTGGGCGCCGGATTGGTCGGTGCGCGTGTCTTCTGGGTCCTCACGAATTTGGACCAAATCCGAGGCCCTCTGGACGTCATCGCGGTCTGGGAAGGAGGACTGCAACTCTTCGGTGGCCTGGCGGGCGCGCTGCTGGCAGCTCCACTGCTTATTCGCCGTATCGCGCCGCAGTTGCGTCGACATGCACTGGACAGTGCCGCTATGGGGCTGGCGCTCGGTCTCGCGATCGGACGCCTGGGGTGTTTTTCGAACGGCGAACATTTTGGAGCTGTAACGGCTCCCTCACTGGGAACCGTCACCTACCGGGGCGGTGTCACCGTTGACGGTCCCTTCGTGGTCGGGGAGTCGTACTGGGTGGTGCCTCTCATCGAGTCCGCCTACCTCTTGATCATCCTGACTGTGTTGTTTCTCGTCGACCGACGCGTGGGGCCTCCGCCGGGAGCGCTGGCGGGGATGTTCTGTATGGCGTACGCCGTCGCCCGATTCGGGTCTGACTTTCTACGGGAGTTCGACCGTACCGCGTACGGTCTGACTGGGGCGCAGTACATGACTTTCGCGCTATTCGCCGTGGGTGCCTGGCTAGTCTGGTCGTCATACCGACGTCACGCCCGGGGCGCAGTGCTCGAGACAGCATCGGCAGTGCCGGTCCTCACCTAAGCAGAGGAGCTGCCGCGATAACGATTACGCGGCACCCCAAACCCCAGGAGATCCGTTGGCGATTGAACAGTTGGTCAGGACCTGGCCGCCTGGCCCCGACCCCGAGGCCGGCAGGACTCGTCGCGGTCGACATGGGCACCTCGCGGTCATGGTCCTGGTTCTCCTCGCGGCCTTTGCCATTGCGTCCGAGTCGGCTGCTCACGTGGCGCTGTCGGAGACGGACCCGGCTGACGGCAGCACTGTGACGGCCGCGGTAGACACGGTCTCGTTGACCTTCACCGCCGACGCCACACCGGCAGGGCAAGGGATGGAACTCTTCGATGGCGAGGGCCGGCCCGTCTCGGTGGGTGCCATCGACGGCATCGGAACGCCACTGTGGACGGTCCGACCGGACGTTGCTCTGACTTCGGGTGACTACGGCCTGCGGTGGAGCGTCGCGGCAACGGACTCGCACACGATGACAGGCACGGTGCGGTTCACCGTGGCCGTGCCTGGGTCGGCCGACGTGTCAACCGTCGCGACGCCGGCGCCGATAGTGACGGACACCCCGGTTCAGATGAGCGGCTCGCTGACCGAGTCGCTGGCTGCTCCCGATCAACGCCCGGTTCAGCTGCTGGGGGGTGGGGGCAGGTGGCTGTCGTATGTGGGTGCCCTCGTTGCCGTGGGAGCGCTGCTGGTTGCGTTGTCGACGTTGGTGGGATCGCGCGGGGATGTCGCGGT
>Ga0163144_10011692_pt1 | contig 18539 bp, 5 predicted proteins | sample OliLak19BULKMAT1_FD_123175 | JGI IMG/M metagenome (GOLD analysis project Ga0163144, IMG submission 123175) | Freshwater microbial mat bacterial communities from Lake Vanda, McMurdo Dry Valleys, Antarctica - Oligotrophic Lake LV.19.BULKMAT1 | ecosystem: Environmental > Aquatic > Freshwater > Lake... | reverse complement strand
AGTAAGAGAAAGTCAAAAAATATGGCTCGCAAGTTGTTGTTTGAAAAGCTGGAATGTCGCAGGGTTCTTGCTACTTTTGTCGTTAATACAAACGTAGATGATGGCGGCACAGGCTCATGTCTCGCCGGACCATGCAGTCTTCGGTCGGCGATCAATGCGGCTAACGCCACTACTGCGCTGGACATTATCAACTTTTCAATACCCGGAAATGGCGTCCTGGACATTCGCCCGCCCGTTGCACTACCATCACTCTCCCACGCGGCGGTGATCGATGCCACAAGTCAACCAGGGTACGTTGGCGTCCCACGAATCGTTCTCGATGGTTCGGCAATTGTCGATAAGACAGGTTCCTTCGAGTCTGGCTTAATGCTCCGCGGTGGAGGCTCCGAGGTGCGCGGATTGAGCATCGTCAGTTTTCCTGATTACGGAATCTGGATTGACGGTCCCGGAAATACTGTAGTCGCAGCAAATTTTATTGGCCTTCGTCCTGACCAGTCCACTCCCGGTGGTAACGGACGTGGAGATGGATCTGCTGCAACGATCCGAGATGGTATTGGAATAATCAATTCCCCAAGCAATCTAATTGGCGGTCTCGGCACTGAGCGAAACATCATCTCCGGAAACATAGGCGCAGGCGTTCTTATTTGGGGGCAGGCGTCACGATTCAATATAATCGAGAACAACTTCGTTGGACTAGATGTTGGAGGGTCGATCGACATTGGAAACGGTCGGGGGATCTCGATTCGAAACATGGCCAATCAAAACATAGTTAAGACCAACGTCGTTTCGGGGAACTCTTTAGAGGGAGTTCTAATCGATGGATCCGGTGTGACCGCAAATCGCATTATGAATAACAAAATCGGGACTTCACCGGACGGAAAAGCCGCGATCTCGAACAAAACTCACGGTGTCTGGATCGGATCAGGCGCTACGGACAATGTCATTGGCGGCCCAAATTTGAAAGACGGGAATCTCATCTCAGGCAACGCACGCTCAGGCATTATTGTGGTCCGCGCCGGCACCGATCGTAATGAGTTATTAAATAATACGGTCGGTTTGAATATCGACGGCTTATCGTTACCCAATCGCATTCATGGAGTGCATTTATTTGATGGTCCCAAAAACAATCAAGTTGGAAATACAGGTGCTGGAAACACAATTTCCGGCAATCTGCTCGATGGGGTAGTACTTGAAGGCGCTGAGACGTCCGGCAATATAGTTGTATCAAATCGCATCGGCACGGATGTATCGAGGACTGAACAGCGTTCCAATGGTCGTAATGGAATGACTTTGCTCAACGGAACGCATTCGAACCAGATTGGCGGCATCGAAGACGGGATGGGCAATACGATTGCTTATAATCTCCTGGGGGCAATTAGACTTGATCGTCGCGAGAATGAAGCAACCCTGCTACCAGGGAATCAGAATGCCATCAGAGGGAATTCGGTTTTTTTGAATGCTACCCAAGCAATTGACTTAGGTACTCATGGGCTAGACACCAATGACATGTTAGACAGCGATACCGGCCCGAACGACTTACAGAATCGACCGGAATTGCTTTCAGCCTTTACATCTGCCACCAAGACGGTTATTAGGGGAAGTCTTAATTCCAAAGCAAACGGTGTTTACGATGTTGATCTCTTCTTTAGCTCTGCACCGTCTGGCATCGGTGATGCGCAGACGTACTTAGGCACTCACACGCTTGTGACTACTGTTGATGGCTCTGCTGATTTCTCAGTTGACTTCGCACAAATGCTTCCATTGGGATCAACGATCACAGCTACGGCAACTGATCTGAGTGGTAACACCTCCGAACTTTCGCTGCCTGTTTATGTTGAGGGTAGCGAAGGAAAACCGCGAGTCACCATACTGAACCGTTCAAGTCTTGAAGGTGATGCGGGATTGACAAATATCGATTTTGAAGTGAGGCTGTCGTCGCCGGCGTTACAAATAATAACAGTTCCCTTCACTGTTGTTCATGGGTCAACCACTGCGAGCGACTTTGTCGCAACAGAGGGGTTCGTGACATTTCCTGTTGGCTCGAAGTTTTCTTATGCAAGCGTTGGCATAGTCTCTGATTTAATCGATGAGACCGATGAGGACTTTACAGTAAGACTCTCGCCGACAAACTCAGTAGATATTCCCAGTGCAGATGCGCGAGGTATTATCTTCGATGATGACTCAACAAACTCTCGCCCGTTTGGCGCAGCCAGTCGAGATCTTGCCACCTACATGCTCGGAAAGGTTAAGGTTGCCGTTATTGTTCTTGACTCGGACGGTTCTGTCGATACGGAAGTTGAGCGTTGGACACCGGCTCAGGCAGACGCTGTTAAGCGGAGTATCCGTCTAGGATATGACTGGTGGGAAGAAACAGTTCGCCGTAGGACCAACAAACACGAATTGAGTTTTGATCTCGATTTCACATTTGTTGACAATCCCGTTCCTATACCTTATGAACCTCTCTCCCGTTCGGTTGAGGAAGTGAATCTTTGGATTGAATCATTTCTTGCGTTTGCATCGGCGAATAAAACCGGAAATTTCCCCCGTGACTTTTCGAACTTTTTCGATACCCGAAGAATTGAAGCAGGTGTCGACTGGTATTTTCCACTCTTCGTAACGCTAACGTCAAATGATTCAGACCGGTCCTATCTCGGGCGGACAAGCCCTAACAACTATGGCGCATCTGATCGCTGGGTTCTTCCTCAAAATGACTACTTGGTATCAGACAATGGCGCTACGACTATTCATGAATCAGCCCACGTTTTCTATGCATTAGATGAGTATAATTATGTAAACGCTGACGGTACTCCGCTCAGCCACACTTACACCAATGTGTCTGGATATTACGCAACGCAGAACACGAATGCGTTCCATGGGAATCCGAGCCCGTTGACTAGGATTCCCAGTGTTATGTCCGAAGAGTCTGCTGATGCATACAAAAACTTCACATCATCGCCACAATCATTGGCCATGATCGGGTGGCAGGACTCCGACGGCAACGGGGTTTTCGATGTTTTAGATCAACCGTTAACGCTCGAAATGACTGCAATTTACGATGCCGCTAGCAATCTGTATCAGCTCAACGGTACATCCTCAGTTACAACTCTTGATAACAAACTTGGCGTTAACCGAAACGACATTTCAATCAATCGCATCAGGCGACTTGAAGCGAGAATAGACGGTGGCGAGTGGCGTGTACTTCAAACCTTTGACAGCGCGATCGCGACAATCAATGTCGCGACAAAAGTTTTCTCAGGGGAGAAACTAGAGCTTCGTACAGTCTCGCAGATTGACGAAGTTCAATCACCATTACTTAGTTTTACCGCTCCCGGCTTACCACGTGTAGTACCGGTCATAAGTTGGGAGAATCCTCCTAACATTGTCTTTGGTGATTCGCTAACGGCGATGCAACTCAATGCAGCGGCTGATGTGGCGGGAGTGTTTAGCTATACTCCTTCACTTGGTTCCAAACTGAATGCTGGCTCTAATCAGCAATTGAGTGTGGTGTTCACACCGACGGATTCAACACGTTATAAAACCGCCGAGGCGAAGGTCTTTATCACCGTCGATAAGGCGACGCCGACTGTTGCTTGGCCGATTCCCGCAGGTGTTGTTTTTGGCACCACACTCTCGACATCCCAGCTCAACGCCACTTCAGCCATAGCGGGTACGTTTGCGTACACACCAGCAATTGGTACGAAGCTGAGCGCGGGTTCGGCTCAAGACCTCAGCGTCAATTTCACGCCGACTGACACCGCGAATTTCAATTCGTTCACGACCAAGGTTAAGATCAACGTCGCCAAAGCCGATCCGGTCGTGAACTGGACGAACCCGGCAGACATCACATTTGAGGCGTTGCTGTCCGCAACTCAGCTCAACGCCACGTCAGCGACGGCGGGTACGTTTTCCTACACGCCTAGCATCGGTACGAAGCTCAGCGCTGGTTCAGCCCAAGAACTCAGCGGTACGTTTACACCGACTGACTCTGCGAATTTCAACACGGTCACGACCAAGGTCAAGATCAATGTCGTCAAAGCCGATCCGGTCGTGAACTGGACGAACCCGGCCAACATCACATTTGGGACGTTGCTGTCCGCAACTCAGCTCAGCGCCACGTCAGCGACAGCGGGTACGTTTGCGTACACGCCAGCCATCGCCATGACGCTCAGCGCGGGATCGGCTCAAGACCTGAGTGTCACGTTCACGCCGACTGACACTGTGAATTTCAACACGGTCACGACCAAGGTCAAGATCAACGTCGCCAAGGCTGATCCGGTCGTGAATTGGACGAACCCGACCAACATCACATTCGGGACGTTGCTGTCCGCCACTCACCTCAACGCCACATCTGCCACGGCTGGCACCTTTGCGTACACGCCCGCCATTGGTACGAAGCTCAGCGCGGGTTCGTCGCAAGACCTCAGTGTCACGTTCACGCCGACTGACGCTGCGAATTTCAACACGGTCACGACAAAGGTCAAGATCAACGTCGCCAAGGCTGATCCGGTCGTGAACTGGGCGAACCCGGCCAACATCACATTCGGGACGTTGCTGTCCGCAACTCAGCTCAACGCCACGTCATCGACGGCGGGTACGTTTGCATACACACCAGCCATCGGTACGAAGCTCAGCGCGGGTTCGGCCCAAGACCTCAGCGTCACGTTCACGCCGACTGACACTGCGAATTTCAATACGATCACGACCAAAGTTAAGCTCAACGTCACCAAAGTTGATCCGGTCGTGACCTGGGCTAACCCGGCAGACATCACGTTTAGCGATTTGCTGTCCGCAACTCAGCTCAATGCGACATCAGGCACTGATGGCGAGTTTGTCTACACACCCGCCATCGGTACGAAGTTAAACGTCGGTCCTGCACAAGTCCTCAGCGTAACATTCACGCCGACTGATACTGCGAACATCAATACAATTACGTCGACGGTCAAAATCAGTGTTAAGACACCCTCCCAAGATTTCGGGGATGCACCTGCGCCGTACCCAGTCGCACTGGCCAATGATGGAGCCCGGCATACGACTGGTGCATTAATCTTGGGAAGCACCATAGATGCAGAAGCTGATGCAGCGAGTAGCCAAGGTGCCGATATTGATGGCGCTAGCGATGACGGTATTTTCGTACACACCACCTTCATCTCAACCACGGTAGCCACGACCTCAAGCTTTTCTGTGATCGCTTCAGGGCTAGGTAAACTCGATGCTTGGATTGATTTTAATCGCGACGGTGATTGGCTCGACGGTGGCGAACAGATCTTCACATCCGCTAGCGTTGTCGCGGGTAACAACTTGCTTAGCTTTATCGTTCCCGCAAACGCAACTAGCGGTAGTACTGGTGCGCGGTTCCGGCTCAGCACTGCGGGCGGACTTGCCCCGACAGGTGCAGCAACCGACGGCGAAGTGGAAGATTATCCCGCTGCCGTCGTCACCGGCTCTGCAACTGAGGCGCTTCGTATCGAAGTCCCTAGCGGGAATACGAGCGTTGTCGTTGAAGGCGATAGCTTGGTTGTCCAAAAGGGCGCGACGGTCATTGCGAAAGTACCGTTCGCGAGCTTTGGGAGCTTGAAACTTAACGGCTCCTCGCTCGATGACATTCTATTGCTCACGATCCTCGAATCGCTCGCCACGAAGACACTTGAGTTCGATGGTGGACTTGGCAAGGATTTTCTAACCCTGGCCGAAGCGGGTAAGACGCTGGATTTGACTGATGCCAAAGTGACGCTACGCGATATCGAAGGGATCGATATTACGGGGACAGGTAACAACAAGCTTGTCATCAGCGTCGACAAAGTCAAAACGGCTTCAACGACAACTGATACGCTCGAAGTCGTCGCTGACGATGGCGACACGATTGTGTTCGGTACCGGCTTTAAGATTGAAACGCCAATGTTCATCGATGGCCAATTCACCCACGTCATCACCGAGAATGCGAGGGGTGGCACTGCAGTTGCAAAAGTGTTGCTTCGCAATGATCGGTTCCTGACCAATCCGCTGACGCCATTTGATGCTGACCGTGACGGCAAGATTGTGCCCTTGGACGCATTGCGGATTATCAACGAGCTTCGCCGCCGAGGCTCTGGAGCGTTCCTATTGCCGACCAGAGACAGTGAAATCAGCAAGCTGTACTTCGACGTCAATTCAGACGGTCGCCTTACGGCGCTCGATGCATTAAGGATTATCAACGCAATCGCCCGCAACCTCCGCGGTGGTGTTGGCGGTAGTGGCGAAGGGGAAGCCGTAGCGACCCCAACGCCAGCTGCAACGCCAGTTGACATGAATCAATTCCGCAACTCGCCACCGGCACAACGTGAAACGACCGACGTTCCAATCAGCCAGATCGTCTTGACCCCCGTCTCGCGAATGCAAGCTACACCAAACTTCAAGGAATCAAGTATCGGTACGATCGATGATGTCATGGCCGAGTACCGTACGAACGATACGCTTGAGCAATCATCGGATTTGCTACTTCTGTCTGCGAAGCAGTAAGTTTATACCAACTCTATTTCGTGCCATGAAACGGATGCAAAGAACGCACCATCTCTTCAGCGGACTGGTATCGTTTTGCTGGATCGCGGTGCATAGAAACCCTAAGGACGTCTAGCAATGATGTTGGCAACTCTGTTAATTGCTTTAGCTCACTTTCGAACACGTCGGGTTTGAACGATGCCGAAGGGAGTTTTCCAGTTAACAGCCGATAGAGGCAAACTCCAGTTGAAAATAAGTCGACCAGTGGCCCGGCCGACCTAGAATCACGCAAGTGTTCCGGGGCCATATAAGCAAGAGTCCCACGGATGGACCGGTCATTGGTCATGGCGCTTAGTCCGGCATCTTGGAATGATTTTGCGAGTCCAAAATCACCTAACTTAACTTGTAAATGTCGACCGACCCGATAGGCGAGAATATTACCAAGCTTGATGTCGCGATGCACCACTCCCGCTTGGTGAGCGAAATGCAATGCCTGCAACACTCGCGAAATGACCCAGCAAGATGTTCGAATCCGTTGCGTTAAATCTTGGCCAGAAATCACCGAAGACACGTCGATGATCGGCAATAACTCCATCACTAGAAATGGGATGGAACCGTGGAACCCGAACTCATACGCGCGTACGATTCGTGGATGAATCAACCTCAAAATTAAGCCTGCTTCGCGCACAAACAATGCAAGCTGTTTCTCCGTGAGCTCTGAGTCATTTCGGATCAGCTTCATCGCGAACGATTCATTCGATCGCTTGTGCCTAACTTCAAAAACAGTCGCCATGCCTCCCTGGCCAATTTCACGCACCACTTCATAGGTGCCGATCGAGCTATTGCTCTTCACCGAAAAAAAATCGGTTTGGCTGGGTGTAGAATCGATCGTTTCCTGAATGTTAGTCGAGACTGGATCTTCTTCACCTACTGGAATCACGGGCACGGCTGGCGAAGAGGAACGCTGCGAAACCTTGCTTACCGGCTTAACGGCGGGCGACGATTTCGGTATGGCGATTCGAGTGGCCTCAATCGGTGACTTCGCCCCAGAAGTAGCCAAGTTTGATCTTCGTTCGATATTTGCCTTGGGCGACTTGGCCACCGTCTGATCAGGCGAAGAAAAGACCGGTGGGGATTGGGCAGCATTGGTTTCGACTACAAAAAACGTATCACCAACGCCGAAACGATCGCCATCGGTAATATCCGCCGACGAAACGCGGATGCCGTTCAGCCAAGTTCCATTGGTCGAATGCATATCAGACAACCGAACACGATTTTCGCCAACGGTCAATTTGAAATGCTGTCGTGAAAGAGCGGGCTCGTCACGAAGTCGAATATGAGCCGGGTGATCTCGCCCAATGACAAAGTCGCCAGTTCTGTCGAACGTCCAGGAATCGTCTTTATGTGGACCACCGACGACCTTCAACATAGTGATTCGCTGAGGAGACGATTCACCGGCGTCTAATTCGATTGTTGCATCAGCCATCAAAACTACTTACGCTATTGGTTGTCACGAACACGTTCGAGTATCTGAGGTCGGTTCATCGCCGACTCGACCCACTGCATGTTGGGGCCGATGTCACCGGCGGCGCAATATTGCGATAGAATGCCAAATAACTGCGAGTAACTTGGCTCATCGCCAACGGCCGCAGGCGCGAACCTTAATCCGTGTGATAGCATCCAGTGACAAAGTGTCGTTACATTCCGCGCATCCGTGGTTGCGAGGTAATTTGGCAAGCGAGACTTGGCGCGGTCCCCCAAATTGGCAAGGCGGGCAACTTCGCGATCACTCTGTTTTAAAAAGCCCTCAGCTTCGTATAGCCGTTTTAGTTGCTTGATATCTTCGTTCTTCCACGTTGATGGGGGGAATTTTTTGTAGAAGGCGACGACAAGTTTTTCTACTTCAGATTCCATCTGTTTTAGAAGTTCAAACTCAATCTTGTCTTCGACATTCACCTGCCTTGCAAGCTGTTCTCTCATGAAGGTCAGGCTTTCACGACTGACTGAAAACTCAGTTTCGCGAAGCAGGTATGGCCACCAATCAAATCTTGCCGGAAGCGTATCACGAAGCGTGATCACGGACGGCCCCCCGGCTAACTTGACCTCTAGCCGAATCGCGTCAAGCAAATCGGTGCCCAGCTTAAAATCGTTACCAGATAGTTCGACTCCACTGGGAGGTGAAGCGGCATACGCGAGCGTCGTTGACGAACTTAGTTGGTCGAGGATCATGTTGAGCGAGCGTCCCGAATGACACGCGAATTGGGACGTTTCAGGGTCGGAAAACGTTCTTTCCCAGACGGCAAGCGTTCTGGCACGCTTTTCCATCATCGGAATACGATTTTCTGCGATTTTACGCTCAACGCCCTTGATTGTTTCTTCGAAGTGAATCTTTCGACGTTCCCAATAGTTGCGAACCTTCTCCATCTTCAAGTCTTCCATATCACTTAACCCCGTCGCGACGGTGCTTAGCGCCTCGCCATATATCTTTGCGGCTATCATGGAGGCCACTTGATCGCTGGCCGCGTCAGTCGTGAGGCTTTGTACATTAGCTCGCACGGCGGCTTCATCGGCCCGCGCGCACGAACCCGTGATGACCTGTACAATCATTACCGATGCATAGATGAGTGCAATGAGAAAACTGCGTTTCAAAACTGACATGGTCACGGCCTATCTACATAGCATTGAACGGTTCAAAATTCCAGCTGGTTGAGCATTTTGTTGGCCACGGAGGGCGACAACAATTCTAACTCAACCGAGCCGGTCTGTGTCTGTTTTGTCTCGGCATACAAAACGATGCCAATCAATTGATTTGCGTCATTGACGCATGGGCAACCGAACCAGTTTAAGTCGGCTTCTGCCACATCAAGGGTCGCGATCGTCTGGCCGGGCACCCCTTCTAAAGCAAGACCGAATGCGTCGATCTTGCCAATCGATTCGCTGATTTCCGCTGCGGCGGTGCCGTCGGTAGATGGCAAGTTTTGGTCCCAATGCGGTTCGTTTACAGGAAATGGGGATGAGAAAACACGAAGTCTTTGCTTTGGGCGTAGCTTGGTTTTCAGGTCAATGACGAGGAATTGATCGATTTGTGCCACCTGCAACGTTGCGCAATCGACGGCCGCCGCCGCCGACATTGATACGTTCACAAGCTTCGTTATTTTTTCGATGGCTAACTTATCTGATGGATTTTCAGCTAACACTTTCTGCCTATCCCCATTTGATTTGTCCGCAACGGCCATTCGTTTCGCAAGTTGCGGATGGACTAGATGGTTTTCGATCGGCAAGATTTTTCCAGACAAGACATGCACGACTGAGGGGGATGCGTAGTCTCCTTCACTCATCTGATATGCAGCTTGTGCTACGGAACCAACCGTCAGTAATGACTTGTCGCCGATCGCCACCGCGCTGCCAAGGCGAAACCAATTGCCTGTCTCGCGATGCTTGACAACTACCCAATAGACGCATTGCGAAGGCCACACAGTGGCCACGGTCGGTTCAAAAGTCGGGGGAGGATCCGGCAACGAATCGCTAACAACAGGAGGCAACGGGCTTGTCGTTGACATTGGCGCCATGATTGTTTCTTGAGCGTGGGTTTCGACCGGCATCGCCATCGGTTGGTTGGCAACAAGTTCCGGCGGTTGATTCCTTGTCAAAAATGGCAGCCATCCGAGCGCGTACATAGAACCGATTAAAATCGTCGGCGCGCAGAACGAGAAAAAATATTTTAAGAAAAACAGGGGCATCGAATCTTGTTTTTTGCGATGTTTCCGTGCAGGCGAACGATCCTCGCGTGGTAATCGACCGGGTTCAACATTAGGACCGCAGGCGGGCAATCCGGCACGCGTCGGATTGGCAATCAAGTTCGCTCGTTCGATCAGTGTGGTGGAACTGAATGACGACGCCCCGAAAAAAACATGCGAAACGGACTGCAGCGCAACCGCTTTAACCGCAGTCGTCGGATCGGCACCAAGCCGCAGGCCGTTTTTGCTTTGCCAATCTTCGAGGACCATTGTTCCTTGCGGACCGATAAGTAGCTTTGCGTGACGTCCCGAAACTCCTGGTGAGTCCAAAGTAATGTCGCAATCGACCGCTCGCCCGACCGTCAACACAAGCGAACCAACGTCGCTCGGCCAAGGCAATCGAGTCCGTGGTGACAACCACACAGATGTGGCACCATTGATTTCGGTGCGGCCCGCCACGGTCTTGTCATCGACTTTAAGCTGGCCGTCTATCGGTTGAACATACCAACGCCCTGACTCTTGAATCACGACGCAATGCTGCGGTGAGACGCGATCATCTTTGATCACAACGTCACAGCACAGATCCGCACCAATGGTCCAATTTCGCTTTTCCATACTTTCGTTAATCGCCGTCCCTTCAAAGATTTTCATGGATAACGAAACGAGAACCGCTGTTCGCCACACATAAATTCAGTAGGCTCATCAAGCCAACGCTCCCGGACGCGACACCATACTCCGTTTAGGCTGGCGTGATCAAAAATATCCCATGCCATCCGATGACCTTCTACACTGCGAAGCTGAATTGTGGCGTGGTGTAAGCTCAGAAACGGGTCTTCTTCGATTATGATCTGCGAGTTGCAAAGATTCTGGCCATCGTTGGTTGTTGATGACTGGCGACCAATGACATAGGTGCGGCCTGGATGCAACTCAAACCTCCGCTCATCGTCAACTCGCAAGAGAGTGGCGGTGGAGCGTCCCGTGCTATTTTTCTCAAGCCAGCGATAGCGATGAGACCCAAGAATCAAATCCATCTCATGGTAAAGTGCCGCTGAAGCGTGGCGAACAAACGTGCCATTGGTACTCTCAAGATCACGCAACCGGAAACGGACCGAGGGAAACTCGCCGACGCATTCAATCACTGCATGCAAAGAAGAGATATCAGGGTCTTGCGGAATGATGACGTCGCCCCTGACACGGCCAATCTCGGTGACCCTTGTCCGCAGGCGAAACGTCTCGCCTTGCGTTTGACTACCATCATCGAGAATGATCAGCAAAGGGGTTACAGCGCGAAGTTGTGGCCGCCAAGGGATCGGATGGTCGCTTACTGCAACTGACGCAGCGCCCAATGGGCGTTTCGATGGCAGCAACGGCGCTGAATCCAGCTTGCACGAGGGGTCCTCGCTAAATTCGTCCAAAGTCATTTCTATGAGACGACCCCCACACCGCGAGCACGGTTGCTTTTCATCGACCCAGATTTGACAACTTTGACACGTCGGCATCGCGAAACGACTCGTCGATTGGCTTGGAAATTATTTAAAGCTATACTCTAACTCGTTACAACCGCCGGCGCAAGGTGATGGACGTACTGAGAAAACGCTAGTACAATTCCCTGGTAGTGGACAATCGTTTTCTGCGTGATCCTTACTGAGTTCTATTGACATACGCGTCTTCATGCAATGGCCGACTCTGTCGCTTCCCGATACGTGACCGAATGTGGATCTTGCGCGGCTGTTTTGTCGATCCAGTTGTCGCAAATCGGCAAGCGATGCCGATGTCCCGTTTGCAAAAAATCGGTTCTGATATCGACAGTCCGGTCAGCGTCGACAGAAGCGGAAAAATCGGCTGCTGAAGTCAAAACAATCACCACAGTATCCGGTGGATCTCACGGAAGTACCAGCAGTGAATCAGAATCGCCGTCCGACGAAAAAACGCCACACCGGCAACTCGGTCGTTTTACGCTGACCCGCAAACTAGGTTTCGGTGCGTTTGGTGAAGTCTGGATGGCGGACGACAAGCGGCTAGACCGAATCGTCGCGATTAAGCTGCCTCGATTTGCCGCCAACGATGTTAAACGAAGCCGACGTTTTATCGCCGAGGCGAAAGCTGCTGCCGCGCTTCGGCACCCGAACATCGTTCCTATCTTTGATGCCGGTCAAATCGGCGATCAACTGTTCATCGCGACGGAGTACATTAGCGGCATCCCGCTTTCTGAAGTGAACGAGGGCGGTCCCTCCCCGATTCGCTGGGCCGTGACAATGATCGCCAAGCTCGCCGACGCTTTGCATTATGCTCATTCCCAGAACATCGTGCATCGCGACATCAAGCCTGATAACGTGATTGTCGACCGCCAGGGCGAGCCACAATTGCTCGACTTTGGACTTGCGAAAAAGCTTGACGATTCAGCCGCACATACGATCGACGGCACCGTTTTGGGGACGCCCGCCTACATGTCTCCCGAACAAGCCCGCGGCGACATCGCAAATGTCGGTCCCGCAAGCGATCAGTTCAGTCTCGGCGTCGCGATGTATCGATTGCTCGCCGGAAGAACACCCTTTACCGGCCCGCCCGTCGCGATCCTGCAACAAATCATGACGCAGGTACCGCCGCGGCTCTCTGAATTCGTCAACAACATGCCGGCAGACTTGGACGCGATTTGTGAAAAGGCCCGCGCGGAAAATCCCCAAGATCGATATCCGTCCTGCAAAGCGTTCGCACAAGATCTGCGAAACTTTCTTGCCGGTGAACTTGTCACCGCACGACCACTTTCGCTGGCGACTCGAACCGTTCGCTGGGCAAAGAAAAATCCTCGCAATGCAGTATTGTCAGCGAGCTGCGTCGTAGTTTCGACAATCTTGTTTTTGGTCTCAACGACCGGCTGGATTTCGGCGGCGCAAAACACGCGAGCCGCTGCCGCATCCGAAGCAAGAGTCCGCGCCGAGACGTTGCGACTTCAATCATTGGAACAAACCTTACAACAGCGAGTTGATGACGCTGCCAAGTCCCGCGATGCGGCGCTGGCGGCAAGAAATGCCGAAGCCGCATCGCGCCAGGCACTGGAAAGCGAAACCGCAAACCTTGCCGCAGCAACCATCGCAGCCGATCAAGCCAGCAAGCAAGCCGAAGAATCTGGCAAGGTCTTCGACGCTCAGCGATCAAGCAACGCGGAGCTTGCTGCCAACCTCAATGCCGCAATGTCAAAGCTGACGGATTCATCGTCGCCATTGGCTGCGGCGAATGTGGATTCCCCAAAGAACGCGTCGCCAACCGTAGTTGAATCAGACCCCAATGGCCCCCAAACAAACGCATCCAAAGTTGAACCGGTTCTCGTTTGCGAATGGAATGGCGAGCCTCTTGTTTGCACTTTCGCCGGAAAAAAGGTTGCAAAAATTCGTCAGAAGCTAAATTTAAGCCCGCTGGTCACGGGTGTTTCCTTTGACGTCGACAAGACACCGATTGTCGGTTGGGGATCGGGGACGGGTAGCGACCTGGGCATTGCCCACCTGTCTGCACAAGGTGGCCTAACGCCGAAGGTACCAATCACCCATGTATCTAATTTTTCCTTAGAAGACCACCTCCAAGGTAAGTTTTACGAGTTTTATGGAAAACATGCGACTGATGGAAAAGGAAACGTCTACTTGCGTGCGCCGTCAAGAGGCATGCTCAAGTACGACGTCGAAAAAGCTATGTTTGAGGTGATTCCTGAAATCCCACCCGTCGACGACTATGCAATCAGCTATTTCGACTCGATGGGATTGTACTCGCCAAAAGAAAACTCAATCGTTCGATATGACTTGGATCAGCTAACGACTACGAAACCGACCGTTGTTTTCAAGCTTCAATCAAAAGGCACGCTTAAAGGTGCACGATTCTTAACGTCAGACATACTCATATTTAGCTTTGGTGGAAACTTAGTTATTCTTTATAAACCGACCAAGCAATATTTCACGTTACGAGACCAAGCGATGACCGCCATTACCTCAACGCCGGATGGAAATTGCGTTGCCCGAATGGGCAACGGAAGTCTAGTCATATGTGATTTTATTGCCCAGCGGTAATCCACCTTCGGAACAATGGCAAAATGATTGACAACCTGCCGTCACGCTACGAGATTCGTAACACCTGCGGCGCTGGTCGGTTTGCGGTGGTTTACCATGCATTTGATCGTGAATTGCAACGTGACGTTGCACTCAAAGTTTCTGACCTTACCAATCGTGAACCCAACGAACGATTGAGGTTAAAACGCGAGCTTCGGATCAGTTGCAAGTTGCGTCATCCAGCGATCGCGTCCGGCTTCGATGGATTTGAGCAGGGCAACTACGTCGTTCTCAGTCTGCCACTACTGAAAGGTGGCGAGCTGCTACCGCAGGCAGGGAATCCAAGTGACGCGAATCGAGCAAGTCTACGGCGCTTCATCGCGATCTGCGATGCCGTTGAATACGTTCATCGCAGCGGGTTGCTGCACGCTGATATTAAACCAGAAAACGTCTTGATGGATCAGGATGGCAAGCCATTCTTGACCGACTTCGGCAGCGCCATGACGATCAAACAACCAACCAGTGAATTAGTTGGGACGGCTGCTTATTTGGCTCCGGAGCTTGCCACCGGTCTAGCGATGCCTTCGATCGCGACCGACGTGTACGCACTCGGTGCCACACTGTTTTATCTGTTGACCGGTAAGCCACCTTTCGATGGTGAACCCCGCGCCATCCTCCAAGCGATTCGAACGCAGCCGTTTCCTCACGTTCGCAAACATAATGCCGCGATTGACCGGTCCCTCGAAGCAATTCTTGCGGTCGCCTGCCACGCAGATCCTCAATCGAGATACAAGTCCGCTGCTGATTTGCGGATCGACGTGGAGCGGTTCTTGGACGATCAACCGATTGCCGCAAGAAACGTTGGATCGTTAGGAAGAGCTTGGCTACTGGCCAAGCGAAACCCGACGTCAGCCGGGTTGATTGCGGCGCTGGTGGCTGTTGTTCTAGTCGGAACTGTCGGTAGCACCATCGGTTGGATTCGCTCGGATTCGCAGCGTCGCTCATTGGATCAGTCCACCATTGTTTTTGCAAAGCAAAGCAAGCAAGCAGCGGAACAGGAAACGAGCTTGCAGGGCCTGCTGGCCACAATCAATGCCGAACAAAAATCTATTGAAGCCGCGACTGCGAACGAGGTGAAATTTCGCGCTGAGGCGGAAACAGCAAGAGACCAAGCGTTGCAGGCATCGCAGCTCGCCAAAGTGAGATTGCTCGAGGCTCAAAAGTTAAGCAGTATGGCTGACGCATTAAAAAACTCTAGCGGCGAAATCGACTCGCAAATCGTTCGAACCGACAGATTGATTCAGGAGCAGGCGGCGTTCAACACCGAACGGCAAATCCGCAGCAATGCGACGAACGCAATGATTTCCACGTGTAAGGCGATTGAACAAAGACAATGGGATGATGCGGGAAAGTTCCTTGCGGCTATACCGATCAACCATCGAGACTCCAGTTATCAAAGGCTGAGCAAGATAGTTACCAAACATACGCATGGCGTCGGCTTTGTGCCGATCGTGAACTCACGACCAAACGCAAGACGCATCGTGTTTAGCCGCGATGCGTCAAAGGCGATTCTCTTATCGCATCAATCCGTTGAAATCGTTGAATTTGATAACAATGGAGTACCAGCCTCAACATGTGAAAGATACCACGAGGCTTTTATGGGTGATCGCGCACCTCAAACTGCGGCGTTCAACGCTACGGGCAACGATGTCGCAATCGCATACCAATCTACAAGTACCAAGCACGCTGTCGTTTTGCGTTATGTGCACAACCTACGCTCCGACAATCGTGTTTTTGAGATGGAATTCAAAGGGGAGATTTCGGCCATAAGGATTAATGATCAAAACGATATCTTCGTGATCCGGAGCAATCATACAACGAATGACGTCGAGATTTACGATGTAAAATCAGCGAAAGTAGTATGGTCCTGGCGCGATAGTCTGAAGCAAAGTAGCGAACAGGGTTCTCTAATAGACAATGCACCACTCTTACCATTATTTATCGAAGTCGGAACGAAGCCTTGGGAGCATGTTTTGTTTGTTTCAACGCCGAAGCCCGAGTCCGGTGTTCACACAAGAGTTTTCCTTCACTCCGTCGATCTGCGGTCAGCTCCGATAATCAAGTCGTACGATTGTGGTCTCCAGGATCTCGGTCGATGGCCACATCGCTGGTATGTTTCAGAACACGTTACCTATGGGCTGGGACAAAAATGTCTCAGCACGCAGGACCCGCCATTGATTACGAACGCTCGCTATGCCAACGTCGATCGACAACTGGGAAAGCAGGATCAATTTACCCTTAGCAAGTGCGCTAATGGTTGGCAGCCAATTGCAAATCGTCCGGAGATCGCATTTAAATCAAGTTACCTCGAAGCAAGTTTATTTTTCGATTGGTTTTCGCCGCCGTTTTCAGCAAACGTTCAATCCAACACGCCTGAGTCGCGAATCCCAACACCTTGGCTCGATCTGTTCTCAGGGCGAGTGTCGCTGAATAGTGGGTCTGACTCTGGCTTCGTCTTCGATTTGATCGGACAGCAGCGTCTATCCATTCCCTTGATGCCTAACCTTCAAAAAGCCAACAGCTATGTTGCAATTGGTTCCGATCAGGGAAACCGCGTCATTGCGATCAATGGCGACCAAATCCAAGCCTGCTCCGCTTATGACTGGAATCCTGAAGCGTTCCATTCCGTTGATGTCATGAATGAACGACTTGCGAAAGTCGCCGGTCGCTTGAAAGACGCAGCCAACGCTGGCGAGCCATTGCTTGCCAATTCTCAATCGATCGGTGCGAATAACTCATCAGAATCCGGCATTCGACCATCGGGCGGGTACCTGGTTTGTCAATCGGGCAGCGATGGATTCGAAATCACCGGCATCAAGATCGATGACCGGTCCGCGATAACCTTTGAAGCTGTCGTTAATATGGATGCGATCAAGCGATCGGATTACCCGACAATCGTTGGATCGAGCATCGGATTGGCACTCAAGTTTGATCCGAAAAGCCTAGATTTTTTTCTTGAAAATAGACTCGCTTCGGGAACGTCGCAGACGCACTGGGCTGGCGTTCACTCCGGCCCAGTGCCGACCAATCAATGGGTTCACGTTGCAGCCTGCTTTGATGGCGTCGACCGATTTGCGCTCTACGTTGACGGCAAGTTGCGAACAACGAACAAGGTTGACTACAAACCAAATACGGACCGAACAAATTCGAACTTAGTTGTCAATGCCTACGGTTCGCTGTTCGCGAAGCTGGATGCTGTCCGCGTATCGAACGGACAACGTTATACAAATGACTTTGTACCAATATTGCCAATGTCGACTGATGAAAGTACGGTCGCCTTGTATCAGTTCGATGAGCCTCTGGGAAACACCGTTATCGACTCAAGCGGTAACAGCAACCATGGCTGGATCGAGCATCCTGGACGAGCAAACGCAATCAAAAAACAGTTCACCTACGGCGGTCTTGCAAAGCCGATTGCAGCCGAGGGATATGCATTAAGATTTGACCAATTGAATCATTTGGTCGTTGTGAAGGACTTCGAAGTCAAGGAGTTTGAGCCGATTACCGTTGAGACGATAATCAGATTGGACGAACAAGCCCCCGAAAAGAACTTTAATGCAATCGTCGTTCATCCTCAATTCGAGATCAAAGCGTCACCGAGTCGGCAAATCTCGTTTGGTCACCAAACGAGATGGGGCGAGAGAACCGTTTTCAATGACGTCGTCTGCAATGCGTTCATCCATAATCGCTGGGTACATGTTGCAGGCTGCTGGGACGGAAACAAGTCGGTATCTCTTTTTATCGACGGCAGCTTTGTCGGCAAGCAAGAAATTGAAGACGAACAAACTAATTTACCGACGATGGGAAACATTCATATTGGTGCCTACAGCTCGCGACGCGCATTTGGTGGCTATGTTGATTCGCTACGAATTTCCAAAGGTGTTCGTTATTTCGACCGGTTTGAACCCAAGCTTCCGTTCGCGACCGACGAAGACACAATGTTGCTACTCGATTTCAATGAGGGGCAGGGTCTAGTCATGAACGACCAAAGTGGCGGAGCACACCACGCAACAAGTACGAACGCCGATTGGGTGTTGACTCAGGACTTGAAAGACGAGCCGATACCCGTTGTGCCGGTCACTACGATTAAGCCGCCCGGCGATAGCCCTGGCCCAACAGCGGCTGGTATTAATGCGCCTCCAGCAAAAAAGAGATTCCAGGCACCGAATAGGCAGGTCAAACCAGGTTACCATCGTTTGACATTCGTCGGGCGAGACGTTGATGTGCACGAGTT
>Ga0163144_10011690_pt1 | contig 18543 bp, 15 predicted proteins | sample OliLak19BULKMAT1_FD_123175 | JGI IMG/M metagenome (GOLD analysis project Ga0163144, IMG submission 123175) | Freshwater microbial mat bacterial communities from Lake Vanda, McMurdo Dry Valleys, Antarctica - Oligotrophic Lake LV.19.BULKMAT1 | ecosystem: Environmental > Aquatic > Freshwater >... | reverse complement strand
TACGTCTTCAACAGCGGCATGCAGAGCGAGTTCCGCCGCTGTCTGTGGTCGCAGGGCTGAATCAGGGTCGCTTGCCGCGATTCTTCGGCAGCTCGAGCCCGCCGGCGAAGTGACGCGGCTGCTTGCCGTGAGCGATCTTCGTCCGCAGCAAGTACGCACCCGGCGTATCGACGAATCCATTCCCCATCCCGTCGCACCACGGCTGCGCAATCGGCCAGTCGCGCGCCGCTACCTCGAGATCCGCGCACGACGTCTTCGTATCCGGCAGTCGCTTCGCGCCGGCCTTGCACGCCGCTTCGTGCTTCGGCCACGCCGCGGCATCGATCGGCAGCTCGTCGCACCACGGATCCGACTTGCCGAACGGATCGGCGATTCCGTTGTTCGTGATCACGACCGATACCAGCGCGCTGTGCCTGTGCTCCCGGACCGCGCGATGACAGCCGTCGGCCCAGCCCTGGAAGCTCGCGTCGAGGAACAGATACTCGTCGACGTGCTGCGTGCCCTGCACCGCGATGTTGCGCAGCGCGATGCCGCCGGCGCTGTGCCCTTCGGCGATCACGCGCCCGTCGAGCATCGCCGAGCCGATCGCGAATTCGCGATCGAGCAGCGCGCCGACCTCGTCGTACAGCGTGTCGAAATCGTCGGTGTACTCCGGCGGCGACGGCAGCATCCACATGCGGTCGTACGCTTTGTTGAACCAACCGGTGAGGCCCGGCTCGCGCCGCTTCCCGGCCGAGAGCGGATACACGAGCACGACGTTCGTCTCGGCTTTGCTCGAAAGCTCGGTGAGCGCATCGATGGTCTGCTGCACACGATCCCAGCCGACCCAGATCTTCTTCGCCATGCCCGGTTGCTTCGCGACGACGCGCTCGGAGTGCGTGCCGTGGAAGTGAAAGACGAGCATGTACTTCGCCGACGGATCCGCGGCCGCAGGCACGTGTACGAGCACGTCGCGTCCCCCGTTGCCGCCCAGCGGGCCGACCCACGTCGCGCCATCGGTGGGCATCTGCGCGACGAAATCGACCAAGCCCGAGGTCGCCTTCGGATCGACGATGCGAACGCCTCGCTTCGGCTTCGGCTTCGGCATCGGATTCGGATTCGGATTCGGATCTGCGGATCGATCGGCCGATGCGGATGCAGGCGTCGGCGCCCTGGCCGCGGCAGGCGCGGCATCGGCCGACACGGTCGCGACACTCGGCGTTGCATGCTCGGGACCCCCATCGGTGGAAGCGCCTGCCGGTATGCACGCCGCGAGCACGAGCGCGCACGCAAACCTCCGCCAAGACGCGCCCATCGGCAACCGACCGAGGGTAGCATCCGTGCCCGTCGCACGCCGCTTTTGCACCGACGACACGCGCCCTCGCTGGCGCAGTCGGACGGTTTCGGGCAAGCTCGGCGGAGCTTCGAAAACGCGTGACTACCCAACGCCGAGAGCCCGCGGAAGCGGGCATGACCACGACGTTTTTCGCGGCCCAGCACACGCACAAGCAGCTGCGGCGCGTCATGTTGCGGGTCAAGGACGGTCCGGAGCGCGGTGCTCAGATCACGGTCGCGCGCCCACGCGTGACGATCGGCCGCAGCGCGGTCAACGATCTCGTCCTCACCGATACGTCGGTGAGCGGCACGCATGCCGAGCTCGTCATCGGTGATTCGGGCGTCATCATCCACGACCTCGAGTCGACCAACGGTACGTTCGTCAACGGCACCCGGGTCAAGAGCGCGTGGATCGAGCCGGGCAACGACGTCAAGGTCGGCAAGACCGAGTTCCAGCTGCTGTCTGCCGACGAAGTCCAGGTCCCGATCTCGGACGAGGACCACTTCGGCGCCATGTATGGCACGAGCCCGGCGATGCGCGAGGTGTTCGCGACGCTCGAGCGCGTCGCACCGACCGAGATGAGCGTGCAGATCGGCGGCGAGACCGGCACCGGCAAGGAGCTGGTCGCCCGCGCGCTCCACGACGAGAGCAAGCGCGCGCAGGGTCCGTTCGTCGTGCTCGACTGCGGCTCGATGCCGCGCGATCTCGCCGAGGCATCGATCCTCGGCCACAAGAAGGGCTCGTTCACCGGCGCGGTCTCGGATCGTCCGGGCTGCTTCGAAGAAGCCTCGGGTGGCACACTGTTCCTCGACGAGATCGGCGAGCTGCCGCTCGACCTGCAGCCGAAGCTGCTGCGCGTGCTCGATCGCCGCGAGGTGCAGCGCGTCGGCGAGAGTCAGGTGCGCAAGGTCGACGTGCGTGTCGTTGCGGCGACCCACCGTGACCTCCGCATGATGGTCGGTCAGGGCCTGTTCCGCGAAGACCTCTACTTCCGGTTGTCGGTGATGTCGGTCGAGCTGCCGCCGCTGCGCGAGCGCGGCGGCGACATCATCATGCTCGCCGATCGCTTCCTCGAGGATTTCGTGCGGCTGTACTCCGGGACCGCGAAGCCGCGAATGTCCGATGCCGCCCGCGACGCGCTCGTCGCCGAGAGCTTCCCGGGCAACGTCCGTCAGCTGAAGAACATCATCCAGCGCGCGGCGCATCTGTGTCGCGGCGGAGTCATCGAGCCGTCGGATCTGCACCTCGGTCGCCGCGAGGATCCGCGGGCCGTCGCGGCGCAGAACGCTGCGAACGAGCGGAGCGCACCGAGCAATCCGTACGACGAGGCGATGTTCGCTGCGCCGTTCAAGGACGCGAAGCAGCAGATGGTCGACCACTTCGAGCGGCTGTACTTCGGACGGTTGCTGGAGCGCACCGACGGCAATCTCAGCCGGGCGTCGGCCGAGGCCGGGATCACCCGCTACTATCTACGCGAGCTGCTCAAGCGGTTGGGCATGCACAAAGTCCGCGAGGACGGAGATTGATCGTGCGTAGGTTGGCGCTGGCATTGATGCCAGTGATCGCGCTGACAGGGTGCAGCGAGAAGGCTGCGTCGGTCCTCGCCGCGCAGGAGTTCGCCGCCGTCATGCAACGCGGCGACGCGAAGGCGCTGATCGCCCTCGTCGAGCTCGAGGCGGCGGCGCGACTCGAGCGTGCGGCGACGCGTGCGAGCGATCAGGTCGGTGGACGCCGGACGATCGAGCTGTACGAGATGGTGCAGATCGTCGACATTCCCGACAGTTTCCGGGTCGCGAAGTCGGAGCTGATCGACGGCGACGACACCCAGGCCCAGGTCGCGCTCATCGGCGCCGACGGCACCCGCTATCTCCTCGACATGGTGTTCCAAGAGGGCTCGTGGCGCGTGCGCGTGCCGATGCCGCCGGGTGAAGAGGCGCCGTGACCGAAGGTCCTTCCACCCGCAAGGTCGCGCTTCTGCGCGCGAGTCGGTTGCTGCTCGCACCGGTGCTCGCGTCGCTCGCGGTCGGTGTGCACTTTTTCGTCAACGTGCCGCCCGATGGCCACAAGCCATCGGCGCGCGACCAGGGCGTCGACAAGGCGGCCGACAAGAAGAAGAAAAAGCCCAAGCCGAAGAAAAAGGGCTTCGAGTCGCGACCGATCGGCGAGGTCATGGCGACCTTCGAGAAGTATGCCCAGGTCGAGCTCGAGGCCGAGCCGGTGAAGAGCGCGTGGGCGCGACCACATCAGACGCTGGTGAACCAGGTCGTCAGCAAGGCGCGCGCCGCTGCGTTCGAGGGCGCGCCCGAGGAACCGCGCGTGTCGGTCGACGATGTCGTGTGCCGCACGGTGCGCTGCCGCTTCGTGCTGCGCGGGCCGTTCGCGCACGAGATCGATCTGCTGAGCGACACGCTTTCGCGCCTGCAGATCGACGGCGGCAGCGTGTGGCGTCACTACTCGGCGGAGAAGATCCTCCCGCCGAAGCCGGATCAGCCGAAACAAGACACGTACGTGCGCGTGACCGTCGCGTTCATGGAGGACAACATGGACAACGCGCGGATGGTCGTGCCCTCGGGTGAGATCGGTGGCGGCGCGGAAGATGCCGACGATGCGCAGGCGTCGGACGGCGACGAGCCGGACACCATCGGCGCAGCGGGCAGCGGCGATCAGTAGGCTCGATCGCGCGCGGGTTGCCGCGGTGGCGTCGCGCAACCAAGTTCCTACGCGCGGGGCTCGGGCCGCGTATCCTCGCCGCCGTTGACCGACCCGAGCCCCACGCGCGACACGTTGCTCGACGCGTCGCCGGATCGCGAACAGGTGAGCGACCGTGTCGAGCCCGAGCCCGAGCTCGAGCTCGAGCGCGGCACGGTGATCGGTCGCTACATCGTGCTGGAGAAGGTCGGCGCCGGCGGCATGGGCGTCGTGTACGCCGCGTTCGATCCTGATCTCGATCGCCGTGTCGCACTGAAGCTGATGCAGCCGCGGCGGCTGCACAGTCCCGACGCGCTCCAGCGAATGCTGCGTGAGGCCCAGGCGCTCGCTCGTCTGTCGCACCCGAACGTCGTCGCCGTGCACGACGTCGGCGAGGCGAAGGGTGGTGTGTTCCTCGCGATGGAGTTCGTCCGCGGACAGACGATCTCGCGCTGGCGCGTGAGCGCGAAGCCGACGTGGCGCGAGGTGCTCGATGTGATGTCCGCGGCCGGTCGTGGGCTCGCGGCCGCACACGACAAGGGCTTGGTGCATCGCGACATCAAGCCCGACAACGTGATGCTCGACGAGGACGGCCGCGTGCGCGTCATGGATTTCGGCCTCGCGCGGCCGAGCGCCGACACCAGCGGCGATGGGCGCGAGCACGGGTCGCCGGGCGACGACGAGCGACCGTGGTCACCGGCACTCGGTACTGCGCTGACGAACGACGGGGCGATCATCGGCACGGTCGGCTACATGGCGCCGGAGCAGTTTGGTGGCGGTCCGATCGGTGCGCCGGCGGATCAGTTCGCGTACTGCGTCACGCTGTGGGAGGCGCTCTACGGTCGGCGCCCGTTCGCGGCACCGACGTTCGAGGCGATGGCGATCGCGGTCGCCGGCCACGACATCGTCGCGCCGCCGCGACCGACCGAGGTGCCGTCGTGGGTGCATCGCGTGCTCGTGCGTGGCTTGGCGGCGGAGCCCGCGGCGCGGTGGCCGTCGATGCGCGCGCTGCTCGATGCGCTCGCCGCCGATCCCCGTCCGCGACGCACCCGGTGGATCATCGCCTCGGTGGCCGTCGGTGTCGGCGTCACGGGCATCGCGGTCGCGCGCGTGCATGCGCAGCGGCGCCACGCAGCATGCGACGACGCGGCCGCGGCGATCCAGCAGCACTGGGGGCCGGATGCAGCCGCGTTCGTCCGCTCGGGCATCGAGAACAGCGGCGTCGTCGATCCCGCCGCAGCGTTCGCGCGCACGACCCCGTGGCTCGATCGCTATGCACAGACGTGGGCCGATGCTGCGGGCGAGGTGTGTGTGGCCGCGACGATCGAGCACCGGTTCGACGCCGATCTGCACGCGCGCGCGCAGGACTGTCTCGCCGAGCGCGCGGCGGAGCTCGACGAGCTCGTGCGCCTGCTCCAGTCGCCGTCGGCGGATGCGGTGCGCGAGGCGGTGTCGTCGGCGTCGGCACTGACCCCGGTCGCCGCGTGCCGCGATCGCGATCAGCTGCTCTCGTCGCCCGTGATCGGCGAGGATCGCCGCACCGACGCGACCGCGGTGCGTCAGCTCCTCGCGCGGGCCGCGATCGCGCGCAACATCGGCGACCCCGACGCGGGGCTGAACCAGGCCGAGGCGGCGCTCGACGCCGCGCAGGCGCTCGCGTTCGATCCGCTCATGGCCCGCGCGCATCTCGAGATCGGTGCGGCGTACGTGCAGCGCGACGACGCTGCGCGGGCCGAGGTCGAGCTGCGCACGGCGTATCGGCTCGCTGCCGCGGCCGGCGTCGACGAGATCGCGGCCGATGCCGCGCGACGGCTCGTGTACGCGACCGGCTACCAGCTCGAGCATCACGCCGAGTCGGAGCTCTGGTACGAGGTCGCCGAGGCGGCGCTCGATCGTTTGCACGTGCCGAGCGAGGATGCCCGGCGGGCGGCGCTGATGTCCGACCGCGCTGCGGTGCGAGCGGTGAGCGGCCGGATCCGCGAGGCCCGGGACGACTTCGAGCGCGTGCTCGCGAGCAACGTCGCGCGACTCGGTGAGGACCACCCCGAGGTCGTCACCGCGCTGGCGGCTTTGAGCGTCGCGGAGCACCAGCTCGACAACCACGTCGCCGCCGAGCAGCACGCGAAGCGGGCGCTCGAGGTCCTCGGGCGGATCTCGGGCGACGGTCATCCGGAGCGGGCGTTGGTGCTCGCGGGGTACGCATCGGTGCTCGAGGCACTCGGACGCCACGACGAGTCGATTGCGGCCGCTCGCACGGCGCTCGCGATCCAGGAGCAGGCGTTCGGGCCCGATCACCCTGCCGTCGCAGGCGCGCTCAACAACCTCGCGATGATGCTGGGCCCGACGGACGAAGCCATGGCGCTGCTGCGGCGCGCGGTCGCGATCATCGAGTCGGCGCGCGGCCCGAACCACCGCGAGGTCGCATACTGCCTCAACAACCTCGGGCATCTCGCGTTCAAGCGCGGCGAGCTCGCGACGGCGGTGACCGATCACGAACGCGCAGTGGAGATCCTCACCGCGGTCGAGCACCCCGACGGCATCGCGCTGTCGCAGACGCTGTACAACCTCGGCGCCGCGCTCGAGGCCCAGGGCGAGGCGAAGCGCGCGCTCGATGCATTCGAGCGAGCGCTGCCGGTCGCGAAGTCGGCGTTCGGCGACGAGCATGCGTTCGTCGCAAGTGTGCAGAGCGCGATCGGTCGCGCGCGACTGCGGGCACGACGCTAGAAGCGAAAGCCGACGCCGCCGGAGAACCCACCGCCCGGCAGTGGCGTCGCGCCGATCTTCAGACCGCGGCGCTGCAGCGCGGCGGCGCCGTCGTTGCCCTTCTTCTTGTGCACGAACAAGAGCACCGTGAACGTGATCGCAGCGGCCATCAGCACACCGCCGCCGACGAACGCGATCGTCCTGCCGGTCTCGACGCCATCCGCCTTGTTGCACACGCGCGTCACGCTCGCGTTGGTGACGTTGCCGTCGTCCTGCGGGCTCACGCGCGCGGCGGCGCACAGATCGTCCTCGCCGCGGCTGATGTCGTTGTCGGGGTTGTTGTCCATGGCGCTGGCATCGACGGCGTCGAGCAGATCGTTGCGCAGCTTCGTCTCGAGCAGGACCTGCATCACGATGCCGGCGATGAGCGCTGCACCACCGACGCCTGCGGTGACGCCGAGCCCGACCTTTTTCCACTTCGGGATCGGCTTGTGGAGGCCCCACTCGTACTTGCGATCGCGCGGCTCGGGCTCCGGGTCCGGCTGCGGATCCGGCTCGACCTCGTCCGGGATCGGCTCGTCCGTCGGCGGCAGCCCCTCGTCGTCGGTCTCCTTGGGCAGCAGGCTCTGGATGATCTTCGTCGCGGTCGCGTCGATCTTGTCCGGCGACAGGTCGGCGGCCGACAGCGGAACCGTCGTGTTCGACGCGATGCTGCCCGCGCCGACGTCGAGCAAGAACAGCTGGATCTTGTAGCTGCCGCCGGTCTTGCGCAGGTCGCCGTAGACGAGCTGCTCGACCTCGATCGCCTTGCCGCCCTCGGTGAGGCACGACTCGCTGTTGCCCTCGCAGCCCATCGTCAGGCGCATCTCGACGAGACTCATGTCGGGTCCGCCGCCGAGCCCACGCTTGGCCGCGGCCTTGCGCAGCGCCTTGGTGAGAGCGGCACCCGCGGCCGCGTCGTCCGACTCGAGGCCGAGCAGCGACGACTTGCCGTCGGCGACCAGCGCCGCCGTCGCGAACCGCGGCGTGATCGAGTACGCGCCGGGCATCTGCGCCGTCGTTCGTGCTGCGGCCCACGAGGTCGAGGCCGGGATCGGCCACGCGATCGCTGCCGCGAGGACGGTGGTCAGGATCGACGAAGAAAGGCGGCGGGGCATCGGATGTGCGAGGTTAACACTTCGCGATTGGTCATGGCCAATGGCACGACATCATCGCCGCAAGCGGGGACGGACGACGCGAGCCCGCCGTCTCGGGGCGCCGACGTGGGCACGACGAGCCCTGCGAGCAGCCCCGCCGCCGATCGGCCCGGCAGCCGGGGCGGCCCGGACCGCGGATCCGTACGCGTGCGTGACAGCCTCGCGGTCCGCATCGCCGCGCTGGTGCTCGGGGTGCTGGTGGCGACGTTCCTGTGGGGCTTCGTGACGCTGCGGCAACTCCGCGACATGCAGGCGGGGTTCGATCGGTTGGTCCAGGTCTACTCGGTGTTCGACAAGCGACTCGCCGAAGCCCACGTGCAGGCGGTGCGGATCGGCGAGCAGGTGCGCACCCATCAGCGACGCGACGAGCGGACACCGGTCGATGCGGGGCTGCGGGCGACGCTCGACGTCGCGTTGCAGACGCGCGCCGCGATGATCGTCGCCGCGCGCGAGCCGATCGACGAGGCGCTGGGGGATCCGGAGCGATTCGGCGGCGCGGAGGAGCTCGCGGAGCTGTCGAAGATCCAGGAATCGCTCGGCGAGCTCGAGACACTCGTCGCGACACCGACGGAGATCGACGCGGTGCTCGCCGACGTGCGTACGCAGGGACAGATCGAGCAGCTCTTCGAGGCCCTGCGTGCACAAAGCGGTAGAGCGATCGAGGAATTGCGCGACGAGGTCCAGACCGCGCGCGAGCGGGCCGAGCGCTGGACGCTCGGGCTCGCGAGCGCGACGCTCGTCATCGGCGCGCTCGCGATGCTCGGCGTGTTCTTGACACTGCGGCCGCTGCGAAGACTCGCGTCGAGCGTGCGCAGGCTCGGCCGCGGCGACTGGTCGCAGCGCGTGCTCGCCGAGCATGCACGGCGCGGCGACGAGGTCGGCCGGCTCGCCCAGGAGTTCAACCTGATGGCCGAGGCGCTCGAAGAACGCGAGCGTCGGCTGCTCCGCGGCGAGCGACTCGCGGCCGCGGGCCAGCTCGCCGCACAGATCACCCACGAGATTCGCAATCCGTTGTCGGCGGTCGCACTCAACGCCGGCCTGCTGGAGGACGAGCTCGAGGAGAGCAGCGAAGGTCGGCGACTGCTCGGCAAGATCGTCGGCGAGGTCGATCGCCTCACCAACATCACCGAGGGCTATCTGCACTTCGCGCGGCGACCGAAGCCGGAGCTCGTCGTGATCGATCTCGCGGCGGAGCTGCGCGGCTGGCTCGAGTTCAGCGGACCCGAGCTCGAGCAGGAGAACGTCACGCTCACCACGTCGCTGCCGAACGAGCCGGTGATGGTGATGGGCGACGCGAATCAGCTGCGCCAAGCGCTGCTCAACCTGTTGCGCAACGCGAAGGAGGCCGCGCTCGGCGAAGGCCCCGCCGCTGCGCGAGCCCGCGCGCCGCAGATCGGCGTCGAGCTGCGGTGTAAGGACGCGGTGGTCACGATGGTTGTCAGCGACAACGGCGGCGGCATCACGCTGCCGGCCGACGAGCTCGACCGCATCTTCGAGCCGTTTTACACCCGCAAGGCGCGCGGCACCGGGCTGGGCCTACCGATGGTCCAGCAGATCGCAATCGATCACGGCGGTGCCGTGCGCGTCGGGCAGACCGGCCCCGAGGGCACACGATTCGAGCTCGAGCTGCCCGCTTGCGCCACTTCCGAGCCCGCCCTAAGCTCGCTGCCTTCGCACTCTTTCCCCGGACTCCGCGAACGATGACCTCCCTGCCCTCCTCCGATTCTCGTCACGCGTCCGGCGGCTCGCTGCGCGGCGTGTTGATCCTGGCGACCTGTGGTGCCGCGCTCGCGTGCAGCTTGGTCGTGAAGCCGCGTGATGATGTCGAGCGGTGTGGAACCGCCGAGGATTGCACGCCGACCGGTGACGAGCGCTACGTGCCGCTGTGCAAGTTCGATGATGAGAACGCGGATCTGGACTCGACGAAGATCGACAAGATCTGCGTCGCGGACTTCAAGTCGATCGGCTGCGAACCGATGGACTACGGCGGCTCGTCGATGGCGAACGGGTTCCAAGAGGCGGCGCAGAACGACGCGTGCACGGACCTCGGGTGCGCCGAGGAGAACCGCGGCAAGGCCGGCTGTCCACCCGACCTCGACGGCAACTGCGAGGGCGACCTCGAGGTCCAGGAGATCGACGATTCCGACTACTGCGTCGACCCCGACGCCGATCAGCCGGTGATCCCGGCGGCGTTCTTGAGCAACAACGACCTCGACGACCAGCACGTGCGCGATCAGTTCTGCAAGTCGTACTTCTGCGACGACACCTTCGTCTGCAATGCGCAGGACAACTGCCAGCCGTGCAATCCCGATCCCGACGTCGCCTACGGCGAGGGCGGCTGCGGCATCGTGTACTCCGAGGGCGCGCGCGCGAAGATCTACGTGCTCGGCGACGCCCTCGAGAGCGACTGCCGCGGCTCCGACGCGTCGACGGGAGAACCCGCCGTCTTCGGCGAGTGCAGCTGACGCCGGGGCTTGGCGCCGCAGGGCGCCTGCGGTCACGATCGCGAGCATGGCGCTGGAACGACGCATCGGCCGCGCGGTGGTGGTCGCGACCGACGACGCCCGCGATCTTCCGCCCCCGCGACTCGCGGCGCGTGTCGACGTCGGCTGGGCAGTTTCGGAGCTCTTCGAAGCCGCATGGATTGCCGCGGGATCCCGGTCGCGGTGACGCTGCGCGATGCCATCTTCCTGCTCGGGTTCGATTCCGACGCGCCACCGCAAACCGTGCCGTTCGTCGCTCACTTCGCGATCGAACCCGGCTGACGCCGACAGCTTCGTCGACGTCACACGGGTGTCACCACCGGCATCGCCTGTGGTCGCCTACGACGATTCGCCGAGCTTCTTTCGCGCTGCGGCGGGGATGTCCGCCTTGCCGATCTGCTTGACCACCGCGTCTGCCCCGGTCTTGTCGCCGGTCGCTCGGTGCGCGAGCGCGACGACGACCAACGTGTCCGCCGGCCCGCGACCCTGCGTGTTCGCAAGTGCCTCGTCCGCCCGCGCGACGTGGGCCTTCGCATCCGCAGCGTTGCCCGCCTTCGCCAGCGCGATCGCCCGCGATGCGAGCGAGATCGGATGCAGTGGCGCGAGCGCAGCGACGCGCGCCTGCCCGAGCGCGACACCGTCGGCATCGTCGGTGACGAGCGCGAGCATCAGAAACCGCGCCGCCGGATCGAGCGAGTCGGCATCGATCGCGAGCGCCGCCCGCAGCACCTTCTTCTCCTCGCCGATCTCGCCGGCGTCCTTCGCGAGCTTCGCGAGCCGTACGTGGGGCTCGATCGACTCTGTGGAGAACTTCCGCGCCGCCTCGAGGTGGCGCTTCGCCGCCGGCGGCGTCTTGCCCTCCATCACCATCTCGGCGATCGCCATGCGCACCGCGAAGCCATCACCCTTCTTCGCGATGAGCGACTCGAGCGTGCGAATCGCCGACGGGTTGTCCTTCTCCTCGACCTGCGCCCGCGCGGCCTGCCACAGCTTGTTGCGCTCGTCGTCCGGCTTGCCGTCGCCCGGCGACCACCCGCTCATCTTCGCGGCGAGCTGCGCCGTGAACCACGTCTCGAAGTCGCGCTCGACCGTCGCGAGCGGCTTGCCGAAGTGCTTCGCGAACAACGCGTCGGTGTGCTTGCCCTCGGCGTAGCCATCGAGGATCGCGATGAGCTTGTCGCGACCATATGTCGCCGCGAGATACCGAATCGCGTACGCCGAGGTCGCGTACGCGGCCTCCATCATCAACGGGCTCTCCGCGCGGATGAACGCGAGCTCGAGCTCCGACAGCTTGCGCAGCTTGCCCTGCTTGCGCGCCGCAGTGAGCAGCGCCGCACTCTCGCGCGCCCACGCCGGATCGGCCTGCTCGGATTCCCACTCGGACAAGCCCTCGGTGAACCACCGCGGCACACGACCCTTGCTGCGGCGGATCGCGTACACGTGCGCGAGCTCGTGGCGCATCACGAGATCGAGGTTTACGTGACCGTGGTACGGCCCGATGAACGTGATGACAGGACCGAAGCACACCGCGACCGCGCCGAGACTCGGCACACCGATCGTGCGCACCGAGAATTCCTCGGGCGACGCGAAGAACTCGAGCCGCAGCTTGCCGGCCGTGGTCTTGTAGAAACCATCGAGCGCCTTGGTCGAGCGCTCGGCCGACGCCACGAGGATCGGCTGCACGAACTGGCGATCCTCGGTCGGCAGCCGCACCGTCAGGTCACCCTTGGTCTCGACCGCGTAGTGCTTGTCGAGGCGATTCTCGTAGAGGTCGAGCACGTTGCGCGTGCGCTCGTTGAACGGATCGCCCTTCCACGCCTTCTCCAGCGCTGCGCGGCCGGCCGGCTCGTCGCCGAGGCGCAGCAGGTTGAGGCCGAGCGCGCTCTGGACGTACGGATCGTTGGGCGAGAGCGCAGCGCCTTCGCGCAGCACCGCGTCGGCCTCGGGATACAAGTGAAGGAAGCCGAGGATCTCGGACAGATCGCGGAAGAAGCCGCCGGCCTTCGGATTCTCGGCGAGCACCCGATCGCGCGCGATGCCGTACGCCTTGCGATCGCCGTTCGAGATGGCCTCGGCAGCGACGACGGCGAGCGAGCGAGCGTGAGTCGGATTGCGCTCGAGCGCCTCGCCCTGGGTGTGGGTGCGGACCTCGTCGTGTCGGCCCTCGATGAGCGCGATGCGAGCGAGCGCCGCATGAGCATCCGCGTGGTGCGGATCCACCATCAGTGCCTCGGTCGCGGCCCGCGATGCAGAAGCGAAGCGCAGGCTCTCGACGTTGACCATCGCCATGCCGGCAAGCGCATCTACGTGCCACGGATCGCGGGAGAGCAGCATCTCGAACGTCGTCGCGGCTTCATCGGCCGCGTACTTCTCGAGGAAGATCGAGCCACGCAACAGTCGAACCCGATCGCCCGTCCACGTGCCGGCATCGACTGGGTCGAGCGTCTCGGCCGCCTCGAGCACCATGTTCGCGTCGTGGAAGCCGCCCTTGCCGCCGCGCGACTGCGCCGCGATCGCGACCGCGAGCAGCTCGGCCGCCGACTTCGGCTTGCCCGCGTCGTAGGCGTCGTACATCTGATCGATCAACGCGCGCGTCTTCGGATCCTCGCGATGACCGGTGTCGACGAGCAGCGCGATGCGATCACCCATCAGCGGTAGCGCGTCAGGATGCTTGCGCTGCGCGTCGTCGAGCACCTTCGTCGCGCCCGTGATGTCGCCGCGCATGCGCGCGAGCCAGACGCGCAGCTGCACGATCTCGACGTCGAGCGGCTTGCCCTTGCCGTCCTCGAGCACGCCACGTGCATCGTCGAGCGCACCGGTCGCGATGTGGGCCCGCGCGAGCGCGACGCGAGCCTCGACGTCACCGGGCTTGTCGTCGAGGTGCTTCTCCAGCGCCGCGATCGCACCGCCCGGATTGCCGCGCACCACCGCCTGCAGCGCCGCGTCCTTGCCCTCGACCGGCACGGGCTCGGGGCGCACGCGGATCTGTGGGGCCTCGGGATCGGCCGGTGCATCCGGATCGCCGCTGTCCTCGCGCGGATCCGCAGCGTCGGGGTCCACGGTGGAATCCGGCGCGGGCTCGCGCTTACCGACGTCCGGCGCCTTGGTCGGACCCGCGGGTCGACACGCGAGGGCGACGAGTAGCGACACAGCAGACCCGCGTAAGCGACCGAACATCGTCCGCTTCGATTGTGGGAGCGCCCCTGCAACGTGTCAAACGCCGGTGCCGTTGCTAGCTTCATCACGGGGAACAAGGCGTCGGCTGGCATGGTCGGCGGTGCTATCCTCCAAGTCCACGCCGATGGCCGACACGCAGAAGTCCCACACCGCATACCCCGCTGACGTCTACGAGACGTACGACGCGTTCATGCAACAGGTCCTCAAGGAGACCTACGAGCATGGCGCCAAGCGGGCCGAGTTCGTGGCCTTGGTGATCGCCTCCGGCGAGCTGTTGCCGATGGCGTGGGGTCGCGTGAAAAAGAGCGGCGTCAAGGAGTTCGCGCTGGGCGCAGCGGGCGTCGTCGCGCTGCGCGTCGGCCTCAAGTATCTGATCGGCGGACCGCTCGGCATGATCCTCACCGGCTTCACGGCCGCAACACTCATCTCGTTCTTCTGGTCGAACCAGAAGGAAGTGATGCGTCGCGTCAAGCCGTACAAGAAGGTCATCCACGACGCGCACGAGAAATTCGACGACGTGCAGGCGCGCTACCAAGACGGTCGCTACGACTCGGGCGAGCGTGCACTCCTGGTCGAGGGTCTGCTCCGTCGCGTACTCGGCGAGGTCGAAGCGCCGCTGCCCGCCGAAGACGACAAGCCCGGGAGCTGAGGTCACGTTGGCACGGGTCGCGTGCGCGTGGCGTGCTCGAGCCCGGTGTGATCGGTGAGGTCGAGACGCAGCGGCGTCATCGAGATCAGGTCGTGCTCGACGGCCCAGCGATCTGTGCCCTCTTCGGAGGCCTCGAGCGAAACGACGGTGCTCCAGTACAGCGGTCGGCCGCGCGGGTCCTGGATCGGTACGACGCGACCGTCGTAGTAGCGCACCGACTGCCGCGTCCACAGCATCCCCTTCGGTCGCACGGGGAGGTTCACGTTGACGAGCTCGAGGCGCGGCGGCTCGAGCAGGAACGCGAGCACTTGATGCACGAACGGCGCGAGCGCGACGAAGTCTGGCTCCGACTCGAGCGTCGTCGACGTGCTGAACGCGATGCCGCGCACACCGAGCAGTGCGGCCTGCTTCGCTGCCGCGAGCGTGCCCGAGTGCCACGCCGAATTGCCGAGGTTGAGCCCGAGGTTCACACCCGACAGCACCACCTCGACGTCGCCCCACAGGTGGCAGCCGAGCGCGACGCAGTCCGCCGGCGTGCCGTTGACGCGGAACGCCTCGAACGGAAGGCTCGGCGTCGCGCGATAGCTGAGCGGACGCGAGTGCGTGATCGCGTGGCCCATCGACGATTGCTCGACGTCGGGCGCGACGACTCTGACGGTACCGAACTCGCGAGCGGCACTGGCGAGCGCCGCGAGACCCGGCGAGTAGATCCCATCGTCGTTGGTCACGAGAATGTTCATGGGCGGGCCCAGGCTAGCAACGCGAGGACCCTTGTCATGCCGGCAGCGCGCGAAGATCCGCGCCACTGCGTGGTCGACAACCATCGCGCGCCATGCATGTTGGACGCGTGCGCGTGACCCTGTTGCACAATCCCTCGGCCGGTCACGGCCGTCACACGGCCGACGAGCTGCAGGAGATTGCGCGCGCGCTCGGATACACCGTCGTCGCATGCTCGGTCGAGCAGCCCGACTGGGCGGATGCGCTCGCCGATCCCGGTGACATCGTCGCCGTCGCCGGCGGTGACGGCACCGTCGCGCGAATCGCCGCGAGCATGATCGGCAATCACGTCCCGCTCGCCGTGATCCCGATGGGCACGGCGAACAACATCGCGACCGCGCTCGGCGTTCGCGGCACACCGCGCGAGATGATGGAGGCGTGGGCGACGGCCGTACCCGTCGGTGTCGACATCGGCCACGCGCACGACGGCGAGCGGTCGCATCCGTTCTTCGAGTGCGTCGGCGTCGGCGAGTTCGGCCGACTCATGGCCCAAAGTCAGGCGATCGAGCGCAGTGATCGCGAGGAGGATCGCGAGCGCAAGCTCGCGCGCGACCTCGTGTTGCTGCGCGACCGGGTCGCGACGAGCAACGGCCAGGCGGTGGCGCTCGACATCGATGGCGTCGAGTACAGCGGGCACTACCTGGTGGCCGAGATCCTCAACGTGTGGTCGATCGGTCCGCGGCTCGGCCTCGCTCCGAGCGCCCGCATCGACGACGGTCGCCTGCATGTCGTGCTGGTCGGCCCCGATCACCGCGCGGAGCTCGTTCGCTATCTCGAGCGGCTCCGCGACGGCGAGCACGAGCCACCGGACCTCGAGGTGATCACCGCCTCGCGCGTGAAGGTCGTCTGCGACGTCCACGATCTGCACGTCGACGGTGAACTGTGGAAAGGCCGCTCACCGATCGTCGCCCCACGCGAGCGCGTGGCGCTCGACATCTCGCTGTTGCGCGGGGCGGTGCGATTCCTGCGGCCGGCCCAAGTGCCTCGACAGTAGTTCTTGCCCGCCTTCTTCTTGCCGTCGACCTTGCGGTCGCCGTCGTCGTCGGTCTCGGCAGTCGAGGCGACGCGGCGCGCGGCGCGTGTGCAACGCACGAATCACCGCGTGGACGCGCGGAAATCAACGAACCGCGGAACGCTGTCCCGTGCCCATGCGCCCACGTGTGCCGCAGGGCTCGTGCGCGCATGACCGCGACGACCGATCGCGCGGATGATCCGCACACTCGCCACTGGGCATCTCGATTGCACCCGGTAGGCGTCCGCGTTAGGAGGGCCCCCCGTGTCGGAACCCAATAGCTGCGATCCTTTGCCGCCACCGCGGCCGCTCTCGGTCGGGATCCGGTCGCCGCCCGTGCCACGTCGCACCGACGATCGTCCAGCGGGGCGGATGACGCTGATCGCGATGGGCGTCGACGCAGATCCAGCGCCGACACCTCTGGTCACCTGCGCGTCGACGCGGTGACCCGCGGCCTCAGCCCGCGTGCTCGGCGTGCCACTTGCGGGTGAACTCGGTCGCCTTGCGATAGCTCTCGCGCACCTCGTCGACGAGCATCTTCTCGATCCTGCCGCCGATCAACGGGATCGAGCAGTCGACCTCGCCTTCCCACACGCGGTTGCAGCGATTCGGGCCGAGGTCGACGACGCGATACAGGCCTCCGGTCGTGATCTTGTCGGCCATGAAGCTCGGCGTCGTGGTCGTGCGCATCGCACCGTCCTTCGCCTTGTAGACATTCTTCTCGACGTAGCTGAGGCCGCCCTTCACGAACTTCTGGATGAGCGCGGGCAGCTCGCGATTCGGCGAGAGCTTCTGCTCGCGATGGATCTCGAGTGAGTCGCCCTCGCCCTTGCGCTCGATCTTCAGCAGCTCGTACTTGATGTCGAGCGCGGGCCACAGCGCCTTCGCATACTCGTCGATGAAGAACGCATCCCAGTAGCGTTGGGCGGAGACGTCGAACGTGTCTTCGATGGTGTACTTCATGGCAGGCGCGAGAGCGTGCCTCAGCCGCCGACGCCTTGTCCACCGTCGCCGTCGGCACCGGGGCGCTCTGTGGTTTGGGGCGCCGCGGCGAACGCCCGCGCCCGCACCTCGGGATTGCGCAGGAAGATCGCGAGAGCGATCGCTCCGACGAGCTCGCCGTACCACAGCGTCGCCGTGCGTCCGAGCATCGTCGCCGCGAGTGCCATCGGTGCGGTCGCACCGACGACGAGTCGCGTCGTCGCCAGCGCGAGGCTGCCCTCGGCCGCGAACAATCCACCGGGCAAGAAGCTGAGCGCACCGACCAGCGTGCCCGTCGCCCACAGGAACGCCGCGAGCGTGAGCGAGACATCGACGCCCGCGAAGCCGCCGAGGACGATCCAAAAGCCGAGGCACTCGAGCCCCCAACCGACGACCGACAGCGCGCTCAGGACCACGAGCGGCTTGATCCGCAGCACGACGGCGGCACTGTCGACCAGCAACTCGGCACGACCCGCGAAGCGCCCGACGACCGGTAGCCCCGACATGCGCCGCAGTAGTGGATGCAGGATGCGCGGGGTGCCGAGCACGACCACGCCGACGACGACGAGCAGCGCCGTGACGAGCACGATCGGCAGGTACTCGGAGAAGCGCGAGACGCCGACGAGACTCAGCAAGACCAACGCGATGAGATCGGTGAGGCGGTCGGCGACGACGATCGGTGCCGTGCGCGAGAACGGCACGTCGTCGCTCGCCTTGAGCAAGGCGCTGCGCAGCACCTCGCCGAGCTTGCCCGGCGAGATCGACATGCTGAGTCCCGCCAGATAAACGACGAGTGATCGCGATCGCGTGAGCTGCGGTGCCGTCTTGCGCACGTCGAGCCAGCCGAGCGACAGCTCCCACTTCATGAACCGCAGCAGATAGTTCGCCGAGGACAGCGCGATCGCGACCGCAAAGCGCCACCACGGAAAGTCGGCGAGCTGCGCGGCGATCGTCTTCGCGTCGAACCAGATCATCGCGCCCGCGTACAACAGCGCGCCGGCGACGATCGCGTACAACGTGCGGCGCAGCAGACGGCTCAATGTCGTCTCGCTTCGCGACGCACACGGGGCGGCGACCACAGTGGGCCATCGACGCCGACGGCGACGCTCGTGCGGACCGGCCACGGATCGGCCGCGGCGGCGCCGACGAGCTCGATGCCGGCGGTGTCGCGCGTCGCGAGCCAGCGGTCGAGCCTGCTCGCCCGCGAGGCGACCGCGCCTGCGTCGACGCCGGTACCACCGTGGACGAACACGCGGTCAATCGCAATCTCATCGGCGCGTGCGGACGCGCGGCGTGATCGCAACAGCGCTCGGCGGCCGTCGACGATCCAGGTGAACCCCGCGAATACGCGGGTGAGGATCGAGGCACCGACGAGATGCGGCGCTTGCTGACCGTCGGCGTGGGCCGACGCGGCCAACGCAGCGAGCGATGCCTCGAACGGCCCGAGCTCGCGACCGTCACGATGCGTGACGGTCGCGACCTCGGGCCCTCCGCGGCATCGCTCGCTGCAGCGCGCGCGCCGCCGCCGGCCGACGCGCCCCACGCCCCGAGCGATGACTCGC
>Ga0163144_10011689_pt1 | contig 18544 bp, 20 predicted proteins | sample OliLak19BULKMAT1_FD_123175 | JGI IMG/M metagenome (GOLD analysis project Ga0163144, IMG submission 123175) | Freshwater microbial mat bacterial communities from Lake Vanda, McMurdo Dry Valleys, Antarctica - Oligotrophic Lake LV.19.BULKMAT1 | ecosystem: Environmental > Aquatic > Freshwater >... | reverse complement strand
GTATTCGGGATTTGGGACGTTGGTGGGGCCGGGCACCTGGTAGATCAGACCGAGCGGGCTGTACGACTTGACCAGTTCCCGCAAGTCGCGTTGGAGCACATCTGAGTCGTACGGCTGGCCTTCAACCAGTTTCAGACCGGAACGGAGTTTCGCCTCTTCCCCGAGTTTCAGGCCGTTGAAGCTGACCCGCTCGACGGTGTACCGCACGCCTTCGTCGATGACGAAATTGATCTGCAGTTCACGCTGGTCCGGAGACCAGACCAGCTCGCGGCCGACCCGCACGTCGAAAAAACCCTTGCCTTCGTAAAACCGGCGCAGCGACGCCACGTCGTCGTCCAATTGTTCTGGGTTGTACGTGCCGGGTCGGAAAATCCAGATCCAGTACGAGCTTTTGATCTGGTCCTTCAGTTTCCAACTGCCGAAGCTTTTAGCGCCGGGGAAGGTGACTTTACGGATGCGTACGTTGGGGCCTTCGACGACGTCGAAAATCAGCTCGCCGCGCGAGGTGAGGGCTTCGTCTTGGACGGCGACGTGCGCGAAGGGGTAGTTTTTGGAACGGTAGTAACTTTCGATCACCTGCCGGGCCAGGGAGATGCGGAAGCGGTCGATCGACTCGCCGGTCTTGAGGTCGACCTGGTCTTGGAGGTCGGTCGTCTGAATTTTGAAATTACCGCGGAACGTGATGGATTTGACCTGTTTTTGCTCGGTGACGACGAAGACGATGATGACCCCGCCGGGGGTCGGTTCGACGCGGGCTTCGACGTTGGAGAATTTTTTGAGGTCGAAGACGCGCTGGTAATCTTCCTCGACGGTCGCGGGGTCGAACGGCTGGCCTTCGCGCGTGCGGATGACGTTGTTGATGACGGCGGAGGGGACTTGCAGGTTACCGTAAATACGGACGTCGTCGACGTTACGCCCGCGGAATTCGGGCATGAGTGTAAGGTTTACGGCGGGGCGCGTCGACGGGAGGGTGGCTTGCGCGATCGAGCGCGACTGCACCGACAACAGCGCCAGTAGCACCGCGCCGCAAGCGACGGAAACGTCGTGTTTTGAGGCGGGGAACAAGGATGTACGTTTCACTCGACGCCCGATCGCAAGGAGTTGAACCCAGGAAAGCCACCGCCCGCGTCCCTGCGGTCGGTCAGTCGTCGCGAGTTTAGTCAGACCCGTGGCGATGTCAAAAGGGGAAAGGGTGATTGGTTAATCTTTCGGCTTTGGATACCGTTCGGTCGATGGCGCGAAGTCTTGCTGCGGGACGGGCAAAGGCGTCAACCGCAAAGTGCGCAAAGGCGCGGAGGCGCGAAGGGTCTTTCGTGGCTTTGAGCGCGCGTGAAGTGGAAGCTGGACGGATTATTTTTTCAAGAAAAGGCAACACCGTTTTGATCGTGGAGAAGGCTTGAATAGACGACCCGACCTTTGCGCCTTAGTGCCTTCGCGTTCTTTGCGGTAAAGAATTTCCGAACCGCAGCCAGAGGTAAAGCTTGCAATTCCCCAGAGGTCTTCTTACATTAAATGGCTCGAAATTCCGGACCCTAGACTGTAAAGGATCGCCCATGCCCCGCGTTTGCACATTTACCGGTAAGAAAACCGCCTTCGGGAACCAGGTCACACACCGCGGTAAGGCCAAGTATCTCGGCGGGGTCGGGACCAAGATCACCGGCATCACCCGTCGGAAATTCAAGGCGAACATCCAACGCGTTCGCGCGGTCGTCGACGGCGAGGTCGTGCGCATCAAGGTCAGCGCGAAGGCCATCAAAATGGGCCTGATCGTCAAGCCGGTCAAGCGCAAGTACACCAAGCCGGTCGAATCCGCCGTCGCAGCGTAAGGCAGATTGGGTGGGAATGGTGATTGACGATTGATACGTGACGACGGTTTACTCCGGTCACGTCTCAGTCACCCGTCATGATTTCCGCCCGTCACGCATTCCCCATGTCCACCATCACCCCCGATCAGGTGAAACACGTCGCCAAGCTCGCGCGCCTCGCGCTGAGCGAGGGTGAGATGACGCGCTTCGGGTCGCAATTGGGGTCGATTCTCGATTACGTCGCCCAGATCGGCAAAGTCGACGTCGCGGGCGTCGAGCCGATGGCCCACGCGCTGCCGTTATCTAACGTGCTGCGCGAAGACGTCGTCACTCCTAGCCTGCCGGTCGAAAAAACCCTCCAGAATGCCCCCGACACTGATGGACCTTTTTTCAAAGTCCCTAAAGTCATTGGCGGCGACGAAGACTCGGCGGGGTGAGGGCGGGAAGTTTCAAAGTCCAGGACTCAAAAACCAAATAAAGTCCAAAGTCCGAAGGTCAAAAACTCAAAAAGGGTTTCGTACGCGTTCCTATCGAGGTGACTTGAACATGGGTCATACGCATCAGGCTTGCGTCGTGCGCTCCGACGTATCACGGGCGCCTCGCCCGTGTCTTGCGTTCTACGATCAAAAAAAGGGACACGGGCGAGGCGCCCTTGATACGACGGATGCCGCGCGTGAATCACTCCTAATCCGTATTTTTTGTTGTTCAATGAGCCTTGATCCGTTGCGTGCGCCGCCCCTCGTTCTTTCGATTTTCTGATCTTTCCCGTAGAACCGGCGTCCATGCGTCAGACCCTCATCGACCTGTGGCCGTCGTTGTGGCTGACGTTGCGTGTCGGGGTGTTTGCTACGCTGCTCGCGGGGGCGCTGGCGGTGCCGGTGGCGTTCGGGATGGCGCGGGCGCGGTTTTTCGGACGAAGCATTTTCGAGGCGCTGTTGCTCGTGCCGCTCGTGCTTCCGCCGACGGTGGTGGGGTACGGGCTGGTGGTGCTGTTCGGGACGCGCGGGTGGGTCGGCGGGGCGTTGCTGGACGCGTTCGACGTGTCGATTTTATTCCGCTGGCCGGGCGCGGTCTTGGCGTCGGCGGTAGTGGCGTTTCCGTTGATCTATCTGCCCGCGCGCGCGGGGTTCGCGTCGGTTGAAAGGGAGATGGAAGACACCGCGCGGTTGATGGGGGCGTCGGTGTTGCAGGTGTTCTGGCACGTCAGCCTACCGAGCGCCCGCCGGGCGATCGTCGGCGGGGCGGTGCTGGGGTTCGGCCGGGCGCTCGGCGAGTTCGGCGCGACCGTCATGGTCGTCGGAGACACCCCCGGCCAACAAACCCTCCCCGTCGCGATCTACTCCCACTACCTCGCCGGCGAGCATCAGGCCGCCGGCGTCGCGTGCGTCGCGCTGGTCGTCGTCTCTTTGGTCGTGGTGCTGGCCTACAATCGATCGGGCGCGTCGAAGCAAAGTTGATCGGTTCGAAGCAAGACTCCCCGGCATTTTCTTCGCGTCGTCGCTACTTCGCATGGAATCAAATTCTATTCCACGCGAAGGCGCGAAGACGCGAGCGAAGAGTCGCCATCAGAGCCTCGGACGGACTTGGCGTGGCGGGTGCCCGTCTATCTTGAAAACCTGTCGCTCCAGAAACTTTTCGTGTCGCGCGGCGTAGAAGTCATGTAACTTAACGGCGTCGGCGGTGTCTAAAAGGATGTGCACACTACCGAAGAGTTGTTATGGGACCGGTGAGCCGGATGATCGCGACTTTTTTCGGTCGCATTGAGGTTGTCATGATCAAAGTTAAACACTTCATGGACGAAGTCGAATCGGACGACGGTAAGCGCATGTGGGTCGAACCGATCGGCCTCACGCGCGACCTGCGTCAGATGTGCAAGGTCGAATACGTTCTTCCCCACCTCGGCCCGCCGGTCGAGCTTTGGATCTGGTTCGGCGATCACCCCGCGGGCTACGAATTCTTCCGCTCCGGGTATCACAACTACCTCGCGCGTAGCCCGTACAAGCCCGCGCTGCAGACGCTCGCGCAGGTGACGCAGAACGAAAACCTCACCCTCGTCCACCAAGGCGACGACCCGTCGCATAACACCGCCGTCGCGCTGCAGGAATTCATCAGCGAACTCCAAGGCCAACTCGCGGGTGAGTGACAGGGTGCGGTACGCGCTCGTCGGTCCGTTCAACCGTAATTCTTTCCGACTTTTCGTTCACATCGAACCGCGTAACGCGACGTTGTACGCGTTGATTAATGCGTTGGTATCGACGCCGATCGCGCTGATGATCGGGTCCATGATTTTCCACACGATCACGGTCGTGATTCTCGGGACCGTGAACAGCAGCACGAAGAACCCGATGAACAAAAACGTACTCGTCGGCGGAGTGATGAGCTTAAGCCGCGTCTCGGGGTTGAGGTAAGGCGCGATCGCTTGAAATCCGTCGAGCGGCGGGATCGGGATCAGGTTCAAAATCACCGAGAATAGTTGCAAGAACGCGAGCGCCGCGCAGAAAATCTGGGCCGTCGTCCATTGCGGGACGATCGCACGCGGGTCGACCCAACCGGCGCTCGGGTGCAACGGGAGCGCGAGCGCGAGGAAGATCAAAAAGTTCATCGCCGGCCCGGCTAAAGACACCGCAGTCTCCCAGGCGCGACTACGCAGCAGGTCGTTCCTGATGTACGTCACCCCGCCGGGCAGGGGAATCCCACCCAGCAGCAGGAGGATCGTCGGCACGACAATGCTGAAGACCGGGTCGATGTACTGAAGCGGGTTGAGCGTCAGCCCGCCACGCTCTTTGATCGTGTAATCCCCGCCGAGGTGTCCGACCAGCCCGTGCGCGAACTCGTGCAGCGTGACTGACAACACCCACCCAATGACCACGGCCCAGAACAACGGTTGATCCATCGCGACGGCAAGGAGCGGCATGGCGGCATGGTAGTGAAAAAGATCGAATGACCAAGCGCCGCGCGTTTCCATTCTGTGCGTTTGGCCAATGTGTTGAAACGGCCTTATCATATCCACATGCTCGTGCTGATCGATAACTACGATTCGTTCACCTACAACCTGGTCCAGAAGCTCGGCGAGGTGAGTCCGGGGCTGGAGATAAAGGTGTTTCGGAACGACAAGGTAACGGTCGCGCAGGTGGAGGAGTTGAAGCCGACGCACGTGGTGATCAGCCCCGGCCCGTGTACCCCGCGCGAAGGCGGGGTGTCGAACGACATTATCAAATTTTTCGGGCCGAAGATTCCGGTGCTGGGCGTGTGTCTGGGGCACCAGTGCATCGGCTTCACCGCCGGCGCGATCGTCGAGCGCGCGGGCAAGCTCATGCACGGGAAGACCGACCAGATTTACCACGACGGGAAACAAATCTACGAAGGTATGCCCAGTCCGTTCACCGCGACGCGTTACCATAGCTTGATCATCCGGAACGGCACGCTGCCGGACGACTACATCGTGACCTCGTGGACGAAGGCCGACGAGATCATGGGCGTGCGTCACAAGACCTGGCCACTCGAGGGCGTGCAGTATCACCCGGAAAGTTTCCTCACCGAAGGCGGGGAAAAACTGCTCGCAAATTTTTTGAAAAAGTGAAGGCGACCGCGTCGCCTCGCGTATGTTATCGGCGCACGCCTACACCTTTCGGATGAAATCAAGGCTCGCGATCAGCCTGAGCTGGATCGCGGGGTATACGAACGTCATCACGTTCATCATCTGCGGGGTGGTGATCTCGCACGTCACGGGAAATGCGACGCATTTCGGCGAACTGACGGCCGAGCTTCATTTTCGACAGGCGGGATATTTCGGCTACCTTATCGGCACTTTCTTCCTCGGCGCGGTGGCGAGCGCGGTCATGACCGAAGGCGCCGAGCGGCGCGGATTCACGTCGCGCTACCTGCTGCCCATCGCCGTCGAGGCGCTGGCGCTGACGGTTCTGGCGATCTGGGTGTCGTGGCAAGCAGCGCCGTTGAATGCGTTCACGTGGGAAAGCGGCCACCGGGTCAGCCCCGTCTGGATCACCGGCGTCGCGAGCTTCGCGATGGGCCTGCAAAACGCGACCATCACCAAAATCAGTGGTGCGGTCGTGCGTACGACACATCTCACCGGAATCGTCACCGACCTGGGCCTGGAAGGCGTGCAATTCCTCCTGTGGTATCGGGACAAGACACGCGGCCGAAAATGGTCGACGAACTCGACCAGTTGGTCCCGACGCGGTCGCGCCCTGCGCGTCTCGGCCCGACACCCGAGCCTTCAACGCATCGCGCTACTGGCCAGCATCGTCGGCAGCTTTCTGTTCGGCGTCGTCGCGGGCACGATCGCGTTTCGATTTTTTCCCGCGTACGCGCTGCTCGCGCCGGTGCTGTTTCTGCTCTGGATCGTCTTCATCGACTGGACCAAACCCATCGCCGCCGTCAGTGAATTGGACTTGATGTCCGACCCGGAGCTGGCGCAGTACGGGCTGGTCAAGTCGCTGCTGCCTCCGGAGCTGGGCATTTGCCGGTTGTCGTATCACCGGACGGATAAACTGCACCACGCGCCGAATTTTCATGCGTGGGCGCAGCGCCTGCCGCACGCGTGGCGCGTGGTGATCCTGTGCGTCACGCCGCAAACCCACTTCGACCGCGAAAGCACCGAAAGCCTGAAAATTGCGGTGAGATTTCTGCACGACCACGGCCGACGTCTGGTCCTGGCCGGTGTTTCACCGGCACAGTTCAAAGTGCTCGAATCATTCGACCTGCTGAACCACCTCGAAGCACAGGACGTCAGCCCGGACCTTGAATTTGCGATCGCGCGGGGGATGAGTCTGGGGCGTGAACGGTGAGCTACCCGCGCCCCGCGCCCTCGCGGAACTGGGTCGGGGTTTCACCGGTGACGTCACGAAAGACGCGCGTGAGTTTGCTCGTGTGGACGAAGCCAGAGTAGCGCGCGATCTCCTTGACGCCGAGCGTGCTGGTCGCGAGCAGGACGCGGGCGTGTTCGACGCGCAACCGCCGCAAGTGCTCGGCGGGGCCGACGCGGTGGTGGTCCATGAACAGTCGCGTGAGCTGGCTCCGTGAAAGTCCGACGTGGTCGGCGATCCGCGCGACGTCCAACGTCGCGTCGGCGAGGCGTTCGGTCATCAGCGCCTCGGCGCGCCCGACGCGTCCGCCGGCGGGCACCGGCGCCGGCTCGCCGGTCAGGTCGGCCAGTAACGCCCACAGCACCGACCCGATCCGTGCCGTCCGCGCCGGTGTTTGCGACCACCGGGCCGTCTCCCGCAAGTTGCGCGCGAGCATCCACCACCGCCGCACGTCCCCGCTCAGCCCATCGTCGACCGGCAGGTCCGCCACGAAGCGTGTCATGTCCGACGGTCGTCTGGCGTCGACCGACAGGCGCAGGTCCAGAATCGTCGCGTCGGCCTCCTGCACGTCGGTCGGCCAATACACGCCGTGCTCGACGCCCGCTTTCAGCACCAGTGCCTCGCCGGGCTCGCAACGAAGTCGGCGCGACTCGATGTCCATTCCCAGCGTCCCCGACAACACCCAGATCACCTGATGCTCCGCGTGCGTGTGACGAATCACCACCCCACGACGCATCTTCAAGTGCGCCTCGAGCACACGCTCCACCCCCAGCGCCGCCGCAGAGAGGTTGTAGCCCCAGTGATAGACTGCTTTCTCTTCACGACGCCGCTTCATGCGTCAAAATGATAACAGAATCTCTAAAAATGAGTCGTTCGACACGAATCACGCGTCATAATAATTCGTCGAGCGGCCAAAAGCCTTGACATGCCGCGCCTCTTTTTTCAAAGGACTTGGACATGGCAATTGCGAACCTGCCGATCATCGATTGCGACATTCACCCGTCGGCGACGCGTGAGAACCCGGTCGACCCGTTCGTCCCGACGGATTTCAAAGAGGCGATTCGCCAGGGCATGTCGGGGCAGCCGGGTGCGGGCTACGTGAATCCGTTCGGCGTGCAGAGGCGTGACGCCCGGTGCGACGACCCGTACGAGACCGCACGAGATCACCTCGACAAGTACGGCATTACGTACGGCGTGTTGCAGCCTCCCGGAATGAAAGTGGGGCTGATCCATCAGTTGGACGTCGGTAGCGCGATGGCGCGGGCTTGGAACGACTGGCAGATCAACACGTGGCTCGCCACCGACAAGCGATTCTTAGGAAGTGTTTGTATCAATCCCAATGACCCCGACGCCGCTGTGAAAGAAATTTACCGGGTCGGAAAGCACGTGCAGATGGTGCAGATTAATCTCAGCGGCGAGGCGCAAGACCTGTACGGGCACCGCCGATACTTCCCGATCTGGCAGGCGTGCCAAGACTTGAATCTTCCCGTGTGCTTGCACCCTGGGTACGAGGGTAGCCTGAACAGCGTGACGCCCATCGGTCGGCCGAGCACGTATTTCGAGTGGCACACGGTCATCCCGCTTACGTTTCAGGCGCATCTGGTCAGCATGGTGCTGGAAGGCGCGTTCGAGAAATTCAAAAACCTGAAACTCGTATTATGTGAAGGCGGGATCGCGTGGCTCTGTCACACGATCTGGCGGATGGACAAAAATTTTAAAGCCCTCCGCGCCGCCACGCCCTGGCTGAAGCGGGCGCCCAGCGAATACGTCTTCGAACACCTGCGCCTCACCACGCAGCCCTTGGAGGAACCAGAAAAGCCCGAACAAATCCTGCAAATCTTCGACATGATCCACGCCGAACGAACGATCATGTTCGCGACCGACTTTCCGCATTGGGACTTCGACGACCCGGCCAAAGTGTTTCCCAAAAAAATGAGCGAGGATTTGAAGCAGCGAATCTACTACAAGACCGCAGCCGAGCTGTACGGACTAAGGGTTGAAGCGCCGGCGTTGCCAGAACCATTATTAGCCGCGGGCTTGCCTGCAAGGTAACGCAAACCCGTGCATCAGGAACGCGGGCAAACCCGCGGCTAAAAGATGTCAAAAGATACCGACCCGCTTCCGATCAACACCGGTTACGGCCCCGAGAACGGACCGATTGATTACGCGTTCAAGATCATCACCGAGGCCGCGCCACCCAAGGCGCGGACCAACGGCCAGCTCGTTGTTTGCGCCTCCAGCGAACTACCGCCGGGTCAGAAGCGCATCGTCAACGAAGGCAGCCTGTCGATCGGCGTCTTCAACGTCGGTGGGACGTTCCACGCGATCAAGAACGTCTGCCCGCACCAGGGCGCTCCGTTGTGCGAGGGGAGCGTTCACGCGACGCACGCGCCGTCGGATGTGAACGAGTTCGACCCGTGCCTGCACGGCCGAATCGTCCGTTGCCCGTGGCACGGCTGGGAGTTCGACGTCGTCACCGGCAAAGGCCTCTACGACGCCACCAGCCGGGTCGCGACCTACGCTTGCGAAGTCGACGCCGACGGCGACGTCGTTGTGCTGATCTGAGCAAGTCCCACGCGACGCTACATCCGACCACAATCCCCGGTCACGTGCCGCGCGCACGACGCCCCATCCCATTGCTTTACGCTTCCACTCGATCGCGTTTGCGGTTACCTCAAATGAAGCTTACGGGCGACACGTCTTAAGCAATACCACGCCTCCACCACCGCCGTCGTTGTGTTTCTTGCGTTCGTCGGGTTCGTTCTAGCGCTGACCTTCTGGCTCGGGCGCAAGGCGAAATCGAGCGCCGGTTACTACGCCGCGCACGGTAGCGTGCACTGGTTCGTGAACGGCATCGCGTTCGCGGGCGATTACCTGAGTGCCGCAAGTTTTCTGGGCATCTGCGGGATGATCCCGTTTTTCCGGGTACGACGGTTTCTTGTACTCGATCGGATGTTTAGCCGGCCGGGTGGTCGCGCTGTTCGTCATCGCCGAGCCGATCAAGCGGCTGGAAAAATACACCTTCGCCGACGCGCTGGACAGTCAGTTCAACAGCCGCGGCATCAAGCTCGCCGCCGCGCGGTCGACGCTGGTGGTCAGCGTGTTTTATCTCATCCCGCAAATGGTCGGCGCGGGCGCGCTCGTCACGCCGTTGCTCGGTTTCAGTCACGTCATCGGCGTGGTTATGGTCGGCACGGTGGTGACGCTAATCGTCGTCACCGCCGGCATGGTCAGCACGACGTGGGCGCAGTTCATCAAAGGGGCGTTGTTGGTGATTTTCTGCTCGATGCTGACGATCGCGATCTTGGCACGGGGCATTGGTGTGAACGCGACAAACCGCGCGCCGGACGCGGTCGCGCAAGCCACCGCCGGTGCCGCGCCCGTCTTCCGTTCAACCACGCAACCGATGGCCGGGCTGGTCTACTCCATCGACTCGAACGAACCGCACACCGGCTCGGTCGGGCCGATCGCTTTCCTGCAACGCATCGGCGGGACCGAAATCGTTCAGTGGACCAAATCGCTCAAGCCCGGTGACGACTGGACCGGCAAAGACGTCAAAGGCGACTCGCTTCTCCTGCCCGGCGGGAGCCCGACTTTTAAAGGCGTACGCTCCGACAAATTCACCGACAAGCTCGACTTGATCTCCCTCATGCTCGCGCTCTTTGAAGGCACGGCGTCGCTCCCGCACATTCTGATCCGTTACTACACGGTGAAAGACGTCGCGTCGGCGCGCAAGTCGACGGTCGTCGGTATCGCGGCGATTGGGTTCTTTTATGTGCTGACGCTGTACTTGGGTTTGGGCGCGATAGTGAGCGGGAACCTCGACTCGACGAACACCAACATGGCCGCGCCGTTGCTCGCCAAAACCTTCGGCGAACTTCCGATCGCGCTCATCAGCGCGATTGCGTTCACGACGGTGCTCGGGACGGTATCGGGCCTGATCATGGCCGCGTCGGACACGGTGGCGAACGACCTACTGACCAACTTCATGAAGGTGGACTTGGACGACCACGGCAAAGTGCTCGCCGGCAAAATCGCCGCCGTCGTGGTGGGGATTATTGCGATGGTGCTGGGCGTCGTGTTTCAACACCTGAACGTCGGCTTCCTCGTCGGTTGGGCCTTCAACGTCGTCGCCAGCGCGAACCTGCCCGCGATCGTCATGCTGCTGTTCTAACGCCGGACCACGAAGCACGGCATCACCGCGAGCATCCTCGTCGGCCTCATATCGAGCCTAACCTTGCTCCTGCTCAGCGCGCCAGCGTACAAAGATGTCTACGGGCTAGACCCGACTCGCGCGATCGCGCCCTTCACCCAACCGGGCATCGTCACCATTCCCCTCGCGTTCATCACGCTAGTCGTCGTGTTGCTTCTCACCCAACGTTCGAACGAAGCGAAAACGCACTGAAAATACGAGGAATTTATCCCCTCGTCCGTTTAGCCGGGAGCTCGCTCCCGCTTTTCTTCGTCGTGCTTCGATAAATTTTCCCAACGCGCGAGCGCTACGACAAATCAGAAGCAAGCCCCCCTCTAATCCAACGGAATCGACACGTTGCGCGTCGGTTGTTTCAGTCTTAATCGCTCGTCGTGTTTTGCGATCGAGCGCACCTTTCGTTCGATCGACGCGCGGAGCGACGCGACGTTCTTCAACTCGCGCTCAGACGTATAGCGCTGGAGCCAGCGCGCCCGCTGGTCGTCGGTGACGTTCAGCTTCGTCGTGCTGTACCAGAACTGCGCCAAGTCTTTCACGATCCAGCGCCGGCGCGTGAGGAAGCTGGTCAGCTGCGCCACGCGGGCGGTGTCGATGAGTTTGACGTCGGGGACGGTTCCGTCGAACTTTGCAAGAAAATGGCACAAATACAGGTCACGGTGGTGCAGGTCTGCCGCGTGCAATCGCGCCGCCAGGTCGGCAGTGGGTTCGAGCAGGGTTTCGAATTTCGTCCCCGCTTCGACCAGTTTGTCGCCGGGCGTGTAGCCCGCCAAGTCCAGCCACAATGTGAAACTCCGCCCGCCCGATGCCCGGCCCCACGCGAGCAGCGTCGCGGTCGGAATCTTTTCCAGCGTGAGTGCCGTGAACCCCTGAAATTCCAGCTCTGCCGGCGTCGGGTCACTGCGCACCGACGCATAACGCTTCACGTGAATGCGCACCACTTGGTCATCAAGTGTCGCGTCGAGCGTACCGTTCTCTCGATCAGACAGCGTCCGCCAGACGCGCACGCGCGGGTCGTTGAACACCCCGGCCGCATCCAGACCGATCACGCGCATCAGCGGTTGGAACTGCGGCGCGACGTGCATCGCGTTCTGAGGTTTTGAAAACATCGACGCCAAAGATCACCCGAACGATCCCACTACCGCGCCACCCACACCGCCGTCGGTTCAATCACGTCCGCGACGCGGTTGCCGGGGTTCTTCGTCCCCGCGCGGCTGAGGATCTTCACCGTCATGTCGTGGTCGACACTGACCTGACAACTCAGGCGTACGTGCGGAAGCTTATCCAAACCCTTCTGCCGCGCGATCTCTTTTTCCGCTTCGGCGATTAGCTCCGGCTCACCACTGACGAACTCGACTCGACAGGTGGTGCACTTGGCAAACCCGCCGCAGGCGTGCATCTGATCGATGCCGGCCTCGTCGGTCAGCGCGAGCGTCAGTCGCTTCCCCGCGGGGACGTCGAACGTCGCGACATTTTCGATCGTCAATTTCGGCATGAAGGCTCCTAGAATCGTCCACGCGCCCGGCCCGCCGGGCGGCTTGGTCTGATCTCAGGCAAGAGTGTAGTCGATGAAGCAAAAGGAGTGCACATGCTGAACCCGCGGCGAATCGTCCTTCTCGTGCTGATGTCAATGTCAATGTCGGTGTCGGGTGTGCTCGCGCAGGGAAAAAGTGAGGAATCTCCGGTCAAGGTGGACAAGTCCCCGGTCACGGTGGTGACGAAGTATTTCGACCCCAAGCGTCCGCCCGCCGACATGCCCAAGCTCAAGGCCAACGAGGCGGCGGTTTGCGTGTCAAATTTCAGCATCAACGCCGGCGCGGGAGGCGAGGTGACCGACCAAACCGACTCCGCGACCGGAATTCGGGCCACGGTCAAGCTGGAACGGATCACCCTCCAGATCGGCTGTGAAATCGTGATCTGGCTCCCCAAAAAAGCACCGCAAAAGATGGTCGAGCACGAAGACGGGCACCGCCAGATCACCGAGCGGTTTTACGCAACCGCCGATCAGGTCGCGCTGAAGCTCGCCCGGCCGTGGATCGACCGGCAGGTGGTCGGGACCGACCAAGACGTCAACTCCGCGTCTCGTCGAGCGATCGAAAGCGCCGTCCAACAAATCACCGCGCAATACATGTCCGCCGTGCACGGCGAAAGCACTAAAGTCCAGGAAGCCTACGACCGCATCACCGTCCACGGCACGAATAAACTCACCGCCAAACAGGGCATGGAAAAATCCTTCGACGAGTACGAGCGCGGCCGACGATAGAGAATCAGGCGCCGCCGAGCCCGCGCCACCTGCCCAAGGGCGGACTGTGCGAGTTCGTTGTGCGTCGCATGTCGTAGCACGGGCGCCTCGCCCGTGTCGGGCCTTGTAAACAAAAAACACGGGCGAGGCGCCAGTGCTACGAAGACGCGGCACTCGCTCTAATAACTCCGCACGTCATGCGTGAATCGCCCGGGGGCGTTGACGAAGTGATACCGTAGCGCGTCGATCAAATGGTCGTGTTCGCCATCTTTCAAAGGCAATTCCCCGCCGGCGTCGGGATACCGGTAGTGTTGCAGAGCGCGGATGAGCTTCACGCAGCGTGGGTGGACGAACAGCGACGTTCGGCCCGCGCCGTTGCTCAGCGTGGTGCGGATCATCTCCACGCCTTCCACAATCCGACTGGCGCGGAACTCGACCTTGTACCCGCGCCGGCGCAGCAATTTTACGTTGCTCTCGGCAGTCTGGTCGTTGCTCCCCGCGCCGGCGGGGTCACACGCGAGACGCCGGACTTTGCCCCACGCCCGTGCCTCAATGTGCAGCGCGTGCTCGTCGACCGTGCGCCCGCTTTGCACGTACTCGTCCATCACGTGCGTCACGCTCTGCCCGTCGCGCGACGACGTTTCGATCCACAGGCAAACGAACGGATTGTGAAAGCCGAAATCAACCGCGAGGGATAGGCAAGCAGGGTTCGCGAATCCGGGTTCAGATTTCGACAAGGCCCGATTCAATTTCTCGCTCGTGGTTTCGCAGTCCTTGAAACTCATACCTAGATTCGACGCCCCACTCGTCGTCCGCGACCCATGATTCCCAACCCCCGCGCCTTCGCGGACATGCAAGGCCACATCGAACGTCGGGAACACGCGCCCGCGCACGCCGGGTCGTTTGCATAACATTTCCGACTCCCACGTTTCGCGCGAGACGCGCGTCATCATGCGGACGGCGTCGTCGATCGGGACGAAGCCGTCGCAGTGCGTCTTGGCCACGCCACGACAGTCGGGCCAGAGCGTGCACGTGGGGCAGTCGCGCTCGGGTTCGCATTTCTGCAACACTTCGAGCAGGCACCAGCGTGTGACGCGCGTACCCGAAGCCTGCGCCTCGTCGATGAGTTTAGACATCAATCCGCCGGCCAGGTGGTGCGTGCTGATGGCTTCAATGGTCGCACGGGCGTGGGGTAGACTTCGCGTGACCAGTTGCGCCGCCTCCCACACCGCTGGGTCGAACAGTTCGACCTCGTCGCAACGGAGTTTCTGCACGCGCAGGCCGCGCACCGCGCGCTGGCTTTGCGCGAGTGCCGACACGTTCGCGCCGGATCGGAGTTTGATTCGACGGGCCGACGGCGAGAGTCCGCGCGGCGGAAGGTCCGACGCGCACACGCGCTCGACGTCGGGCGCGAGATGTTCCCAGACGCGCAGGCTCTGTTCGAGCGACCCGCCCAGCAGGCGTACGGCGCAGCCGGGCTTGTGCATCAGGTCGAGCAATGTCGCGACGGCGGCCAGACGCGTCTTTCCCCCACCGCGCGGCGCGACGACGATCTGGTCGCGCGTCGGCTCGAAGTAGGCGTGGATCAGATAGTCGAACGGTGCAGAATGGTTCGGACATACGGGCGTGCGCGGCACGCTCAGGCCTGTGTACAACCGCACCCACGCGTGGAGCGCGTCGGGCGTGTGAACGGGCCGGCGCACGGCTTCAACTAATGCTCGCGACACCGCGGATGTCTGTTTCATTATAGTTCCTTTGAAAGTTACGCTCCTCCGTGGGTCTTCCGGAACGATCAGCCGACGGGAAGTGGCTCATCGGGCTGGCGGTCGTGGATGAAGTAGTCGGGCGCATCCGGCGACGAGCTTCCGACGCGGGTCATTCCGCCGGCTTCGAAGAGCGGGTGGACCTGGCTCATGACCGCCATCGCTTCTGTGTAACGAGTGGGGCAATGCTCGCACATGCGACGAACGATCAGCGACGCCAGTCCGAGCGACCGGAATTGCGGGTGGACGACGACCCGGCTGATGGTGCGGAGGTGCCGGTTGGCAAACTGGAGGCGCTCTCGATACGACCGGCCGCGCAGGTGGAAGAACGCTTCCCGTGCGACCGACGTCGGCACCGGCCACGACAAAACGCCCACCGCGACGAGACGCGACACGCCAGGATCAGGCGTAAAGCGCACGACCCACACACCCGCCCATGTCGCGGGGCGCCTCGGCAGGTAGTGGAACGACTCCAGCGCCCGGTAGTCCGCGGGGATTCCGCGCGACACGTCAAACGTGCCGGGCAAGAAGGTGGGAAGTGCGTGCGACATGTCGGCTCCTTGGCGTCGAAGCGTGCGGCGTTCAATGCGTGTCGCGCGGCGTGTCGGCTTGGCCGATGACGTCGAGCAACTGGCGCGTGGTGGACTCGTCGTGCATAACCAGTGGCGCGACCACGGCGAGCTCGGACTTCCTCCGCTTGGAAGTGTTGACGACGTGAATGGCGGCCTGAAGCGAAAGGCGCGTGTCGGCACCGACCTCTTGTCCACGCGCAACCCGTGCGATCGTTTCGGTCGCGTGCCGGCGCGAATGCTTGCGTTCCAAGCGTTGCCACACGACCGCATGCGCCTGTTCGTCGGCAATTTGGCGTCTGAATTTGCTCACCGACATCCAACGGGCCAGCTCGACTGAAGAAATTCCCCGTTCGTCCATTACCTGGCGCACCGTGCGATCACACGTCGCGAGCGCGGACAGAAAGCTGTTCTGCTTCGATGAAAGGTCAGTAGTGGGACGAGGGTTCGCTTTCGGCATCGACATGGTGGCCTCTTGGGTTGTGGCATTTTGCATGTGGCACGTGGCATGTGGCATGTGGCATGTGGGCTCAGGGTTTTGTGTGGAGGGTGACGCGGGTGAAGTCGGTCTGGACGGTGAGGTCTGGACACAGGGCGTTGTGCAGATCGTCGTGCGCGGTCGCCAGCAACGCGCTGAGGCGATTGGCGTGCTGGTCGATCAGCCTGCGCAGGCCCCGCGCGACGACGGCGGCGGTGATGCGGTCCAGAGGCGCAGTGAACTCGTCACAGACGATCACGCTCGAGGGGTTCTGCGTGGACGCGTGGACCGCCAGGGCGAGTCGCAGGCGCCAGCGCTGGCCGTCGCTCAGTTCCGCCGGCGTGCGCAGGTACGTCCACACCTCACCGAGACCGGCCCGGCCGAGTAGCGTGAGCGCGTTCTTGAGCGTCAGGTTGGGGAATAAATCGACCAGTGGCGCGTCGGGCAGGGGCAGCGTGTTCAGGTCGATCACGCACGGGCGCGGCCCGGCAGAGTCGGACGATGCGTGGGCGTGCAACCACTGTCGAAGGAGCGTAGACTTTCCAGCGCCGCTCGGGCCGGTGACAAGCGTGATCGTGCCCGGCGGGGGCGTGTCGAGCGCAAAACGCGGGGGCGCCGGCGCCTCGGGTCTCGGTTGCTTGGATTTGCGCCGGTGGTACGGTTTCCACGGGCCTGGCGCTAGGCCGAACCATTGAGCCACCGTCCGCGCGTTGTCCCCGCGCACCGGCGGGCGCGGGGGCGTGCAGTCCCAAACGGACGTCGACGGGCACGAATCTGTGGAAGGACGCGACATGAGTCTGCTCCTGATGAAGAAATGTTTTTTCGACGCGATCCGCGCCGGAACGAAGGTCACGACGATCCGTCGATGGAAGACCAAACGCGTGAAGCCTGGTTCACGCGCGTTCTGCCCCGGACTGGGGTGGCTGGCGGTAAAATCGGTCGAGCCGGTCGAGCTGAATCACCTAAGCGAACAAGACGCTCAAGCCGACGGCTTCGAGACGCTCGCGGGGATGCTGGGGGCGCTGGAAGCGATCTACCCCGAGACTTCGACCGACGGAAAGACTTGGTTCCGTGTGAAGTTCAAACTCAGCCGGTAGTGAAGGCCGTGCTATGGAACCGCAGATGAACGGGGATGAACGCAGGTTCATTCAAACTTTTCATCTGACTGAAGCTGCGTTTCTCACCGGTCGATTCGGTTTTGAGATTCAACCCTTGCGTGCACTCCGTCGTGATGACGGGGTTGGTTGGGCGCGACTGAACTGCGCGTACCACCCGCGCACATACTGGAGCGCACGGGACACCGCGCCGCGGGTCATCCGGTGCAGGTCTGCCAGCTCGCGCTGGCTTTGGTCGCCGAGGAAATGTTCCAGCGCGAGCTGGCGCAGGTCCGCGTCGAGCGGGCACGTCTCGGCGAGCAGGGCGTTGGTCAGACCATCAGACAGGCGCGCGATGAGTCTGGACAGTCGACGCGTGACCGTCCCCGCCTCGATTCCCAGCGCCCGCGCGACTCCGCGCCGCGACCGCTCGCCACTGAGCGCGAGTTCGAGCAGCACACGGTCGACGGGGCGCAGGTAGATCAGGCGTGGCCGAAGGTTTTTGAGCAACTGTCGCGACGACGAAAGTGGGTCGGACTGCGGCGCGACGTCGGGTCGGTCGTCTGACAAGTGAGATGAATGGTCTGAAGATTCGCGCGACTCCTCCGACGATTCGTCCCGGTCTTCCGATTCGATGTCGGATGCCCGCCCCCGCGCGCGGGCGTGCCGGTTGGTGTAGATGACACCCATCGCCGGTCGCGGCGGTGACCACATCGGCGCGACCGACCTCCGCCCCGGTGCGTGACGCGACCTTTCGAGCAACTGCGACATGAACGCCCTCCATCCGCCCGCGAGGTGACCCGGATTGAACCCGTTACCATGGGAGTTCAATCATTCTTAAACACGACATCTATGTTAGTGTTTTGTTTGGTAATGTCAAGAGGAAAATTGATGTGGGAATAACCGACCCAGGGCCGACAAGGAAGTGATTCGGACACGAGTAGACGAATTCATTATTCATTGAACTTTTGGCAGTGGTGATTCCGTTCTACTTGGTGGCGGGGCATCGGGCGAATACGGATTGGATCGATTTCTGCGCGGCATTCTTCGTATCACGGGCGCCTCGCCCGAATTCTTTTTTAGCTCGAAAGATAAGACACGGCGAGGCGCCCGTGTTACGTCGGAGCGGGTGAAGCAAACCTGAGGCGTCTAAGAAGGGCGGGCTGACGGACGTGCAAATGATCACCAAGGCCCGGCCTATCGTCGTTGACGCTCGGACGCCAGCTGTTGCGTTTGCGCGCACGGACGTCGGACGTCCCGATCCGCTTCGCCTTGACACCCCGCGGCGGTTCTCCGACCATCGCGAGCGACTATGAGCAAGGCGATCATTCTCCAGCACGTTCCGCACGAGGGTCCCGGACGGATCGTTCCGGTGTTTCGGGATTTCGGGATTCAGACGGAAGTCCGTCACCTGTACAAAGGTGACGAAGTTCCGGACGACCTCGACGAGCTGCGCGTGCTGGTGGTGCTCGGCGGGCCGATGGGGGTGAAGGATGTCGGGTCAGCAGCGCATCCGTTTTTGCAGAATGAAGTTGCTTTGTTGCAAAAGCTGGTCGCGCT
>Ga0163144_10011688_pt1 | contig 18544 bp, 3 predicted proteins | sample OliLak19BULKMAT1_FD_123175 | JGI IMG/M metagenome (GOLD analysis project Ga0163144, IMG submission 123175) | Freshwater microbial mat bacterial communities from Lake Vanda, McMurdo Dry Valleys, Antarctica - Oligotrophic Lake LV.19.BULKMAT1 | ecosystem: Environmental > Aquatic > Freshwater > Lake... | reverse complement strand
TCGGTGTTGATCAGACACGGCTTCAGAAATCCGGTTTTTCTGGCGGCTTGGCTGGTTCATCACCCGGTTTGGGCGCGGCACGTGGCGGAAGCAAATCAGGCAGGTCCCACTCCACAGAATCGGTGAAGGTCTTGCCGCCCGCTTCGCCCGTCACGGTGATCTTCACTTTCCCAGGCGGCGCCTGCAGGTTCGGCCACAGGTAGCGCCGACCGAGGATTTCCGGGTGCTCCTTAAGCGGTTCGCCGTTCATGGTGACCGCCAGCCTGCCCGGCAGGTTGCTGTACACCCGCAGATCGAATTCGCGGAACACACGCGCGGTGAAACGACGCTCAGCGATGTGCAACATCGGCAGGCTGCTCCAATTCGCTTGGTACCAATAGAACGCATCCTTCTTGAGCTTGCGGTCATGGGTGACGAGACCGAACAAGCTGACGCCGTCGTTCGGCCATGGCGTCGGCCCTTTGATGCCACCGGTCGACCAGTCCGCCATGGTCCAGCCGAACTTGCACCACAGGTACGGTTTGTCCGCCATCTGCAGCCACAGTTCTTCGTGCAACTGCGTCTGGTATTCCTCGCTGCCCATGCGCGAGTCGCGTCCGATCATGACACTGGTCTGCGGGGTCCGGCGATCGGCATGCACCGTGGGATTGCCTTCACCGCCGTACTCCGCCACGCCGATGCGCCGCTCGGGAAACATTCGGTGGCTGCTGGCCGCCCAGGGAGCGAACAAATTGGCCTTGGGGATGAACCACCCGAAGTAGCGGTTGAACGCCACACAATCGGTGATGTCGCAGATCGGATCGGTCTCCATCGCTCCGGCGGAGCCGGTGGTCAGACGTATGGGATCCAAGGTTTTCGCCGTCAGATTCAAATCGGTGATGAGTTGCCGATGATCCACCCGCAACCCCGTCATCTCATTGTACAGGCCCCAGAAACAGATCGACGGGTGGTTGTACAATTGGCAGATCATCTCGCTCAGCATGGTCTGACAGTTGTCGGCGAAGGCCGGCATTTTTCCGATGCGGTAAGCGATCGGGATCTCCGACCAGGCGATGATGCCGGCACGATCCAGGAGTTCGAGCGTGGCCGGAGCGTGCGGGTAGTGCACCAGACGTACCGCGGTCGCACCGAGTTCCTGCAACAAGCCGACATCGATGATGCGGTCCTGATCGCTGATCGCCCATCCCTTGCCCGCGTGATCCTGATGCAGGCTCGGACCGTGCAGATCGTAAGGCCGACCGTTGAGCAGGAATCCACGGTTGGGATCGACGGAGAAGAAACGCAGGCCGAGGGGTTGGATGACTTCATCCGTCTGTCGTTCGCCACGCCAGATCCGCACCCGCACCTGGTAGCGGAAGGGATCCGTCCGACCGTCCCACAGGCGTGGACGTTCGATGACCACAGGCAACGACACGCGTTGTCCTTGTTTCGCCGCCAACACCATTGGCTCGCTGCGAACGGTGGCGATTGCTTTCCCGGTTTGGTCCAAGACCTCGACCGACACCACGGCATCCGAAACGTCAGACGCGAGGTCATTGGCGATTTCGATCTGGGCATCGACTTCTGCCCGCCCGCGGTCGACCTGCCGTTGGATCAGATAGACACCCGAGGATCCGTGATGCGTCAAGCTGACGTGCACCGGATCGGTGACGGTGATCCAGGCCTGACGATGGATGCCACCGAAGAAGGTGTAGTCGGAAACCAGCGGCGGATAGTCGAGGTTGTGGCGGTTGTCGACGGTGATCTGCAGGTCTTGATCCACCGTGGAGCGCAGGTGCGGGGTCAGGTCGGCGGTGAAGGCGGTGAATCCGGTGCGGTGTTCCAGGATCATCTGGCCATTGAGGGAGACCTGGGCCTTGGCGTTGGCTGCGCCGATCGTCAAGAAGATAGACTTACCTCGCCACTCGTCGGGAATACGTGGGGAACGTTGGTAGTAACCAACTCCTCGCCGATAGGCATGCATGACCTGGGAGCCATCCTCCGCGTTCCAAGTATGCGGTAATGAAACGGTGTTCCAGCCACTAACTGAGGGTGCTTCCGTTTCCGCCTCGACCCACTGGAACAGCCAGTTGCCATTCACCGGAATGACAATCCTCGGGGATTCAACTGCACCTACGACAACGGCCACCCCAAGCACAACGCACCACAAGGCGGACAAACACTTGTTCCACAAAGCAAGGGATCGACGGGATCTCCGAGCACCTGTCCGTGATCGCCTGCGCCCCATTGATTATTATTTATCGGCTTTAGGAAGATACACAGGCCAATTCGATTCCGCTCCCCATCCCTTCGGCAATGCACTGTTCCATGAAGGACGCCCTTCAACCCATGGCACGGCACGCACAATTCCATCAGGTCCAATGGCAAACATCAGATCACCTCCTGCCCTTCTCCCCAATGGATAGGCATAAGCGATCCAGTGCTTCTCCTGCGCGTCACTGGCCTGACGTGAATCGGCCCGCGTTTTCATATCGCTGGATAAGGCCCCCTCAGCACCGTCGGGGAGAAATACCTGAAACATATAACCATAAGAAAAAGTACCGTTTTTTAGACCCTTTAACTGTAACAGAGAAGGGATTTTTCGGGAGTTAGATATTTCGACCTGCCCTGACATTTCGCCAATCGTGCCGAATTCACCGACTCCATCGCCATCACCATCACGATAAGCTGCGGCCTGAAACTGGATCTGCCCAGCAAAAATATCATTCCTTAAAGCATGAGCCGCTGCTGCCATGTTGGACATGCGGCGACTGGAGTCCAACTGGATGATAGAAGCTGCGGTCATCGCTGAAAATGGAAGGATACCAGCCCCCAAGGGGCCCTGTGCTTCGACCGTAACACCGTTGTTTTGATTCCCAGCCCATGCCCACGAGGGCGCTCCATCTACGGCCAAGCGGTCGAGCACCACCATCAACGTGTTCCTGGTCTCTGGCGATTTCTCGAAGGCCAGCGCACCAAAAACCCTGCCCATTCGTGCTGCAGCAGCGACATCGACCACACCCAGGGCGTACGCATTGGCGGGCGCTTTAGCCATCACTACCCGTGCTACGGCTGCCGCCATGAATCCACCAGAGGCTCCACTCAGCCAATGAGTGGCAAACTGAGGATCAGTAGTCACCAACCAGTGGTGAGCATCGCGCGCTAGGACCACTGGCATCGGAACCATGGGGAGGGGCAGGACTGTCGATGACTTTTCATCAGGAAGCTGTCCCTTCAGCGCTTCAACTCCCGCCTTCACCAAAATATCAAGTTCCAGTGAACGCGGCACCACTAATGAGAATTCTGGGTAGGTTTGCCCTGCCGTGATCCCCAATGCTACGGTGCCTTTAACTCCCTTCATCAATTCATTGATCCCCTTGAGCCCCAGGCGGACCATGGCCGCATCAACATCCGTGTACACTTGCGGACGATTCGGCTGCGACAGGCCATAAACTTCTTTGCCAATGAAGTCGAGGATTGTCATGCTTAATGTCTGCCAGATCATCTGGAGATCGATCCCTACGCTGGCCATCAGGATAGTTGATTGTGGGAAACGATCGAGCAATGCGCGATCAACTGGGATCAGGCCGACCATCGCACGACTGTAGCGAAACTGGTCATGGATCCCCACTGGAATCATGGAACTCTGCCAGGTTAATTGCCCCAACCACGGTAGCAGCTCCTTCCTGTTGCGCTCCATCGCTGCGCGATCTTGTTCGGGCAACATGGTTATTATTCCGGCTATCAAGCGCGGATAATCGATCTGGAAATGAACGTCGGTCTCGACGGGGGTGACTGCTGCGGGTATGGCGGGGCAGCCAAATCCAATGACCAGTCGCGTCCCATGCCGCGCCAGCACTGGAGCCTGGACATCCTTAGATAGACGCCACGCGGCATTGGCGCCCGCCACAATGGCCACCTCGCCACGGTATGCCTTGGTCATCGCCAGATACACCGCATCTGCCTGTTCACCCAGATCCGCTTGGATCCACACTTGTGGCATAGGCTGTGGCTCACCCACAAATCCAAGCAGTGCCAAGCGGATATCCCGGCTCGCCATGATCACGGCTTCCAGATCTACCCCGCCCTCAGCTTTCCACGCACCGACCCACTGCCCCCAACTGGAACGCAGCGGGGCAAGTGCCTGTTCCCGCCACAGCGTACCGAACAACGACGCATTGGCATGGCTCACGAAGTCCTTGCCGTCAGCAAATGCAGCCGACGCGATTGGACCCTCTGGCTCAGCAGAAGGAATCAGTACGGCAAAAACCAGCAATAGCGACAAAACGGTCGGGCAGCGAGACATGGCACTGGTCATCGGATGTTTCCCTCGTTCCACTTTTAACCCAATGCCGGGCCTGTCCAGCCCTCACTTCAACCGCTGTCGGATCCCAGGCCGAAGCGATCGTCTGGCGCCTCTCCTCTTGTCAGGAATCCGAGGCCGAACTGCTGGCCCATCCGCTGTCCTTCCGGCACCAGGAGATACGCGAGCAAACGCAGCACTGCTGCAGGCAACCCAAACGGCAACGCACGGCCAAGTGTACGAGACTCCCCGACGCGACGAATTTCCAGATCCTCCGTTCCACGCAGACGATGGGGGTGGAAAACCCACACATTGTGGTCGTCTAGATACAACGGCGCCAACGGTGGCTTCATGAACGGCTCGTCCGGATCCATGGGATCCGGCGTCCAGGTCTCCTTCCAGGTAGGAAAGACGAAGCGCTTGCCGTTCCACGGGAAGACCACATCCCGTTCATCGTCACGACCGTCTTCGATGATGGAGATGCCATTGTGGCGACGGACCACCTCAGCGGCTGAGCGCGGCATTGGTCCCAGTTCTTTGGACCACGGCGCAGCACATCGCACGGTTATACCGCGATTAAATGCGTCGCGGGCATGCAAACAGAGAGCTCCACGTCGAACGGCAACACCATCGACTCGGGCCGCTAGAGCGGTCAGCACCTCTCCACAGGCTTTCGTCTCGCACCACGGGGAAAACCATTGATGCACGGCTTTTTCCGGTGAGCCCTGCACCAGCGCAGACCAGCCATCAGGATTTTCCGTCGGAACTACCGGAGTCGGTAGGTTTACTGGCTTGGCGTGCGTGGGCTTCCAGGAACCCGCCTTGATTTGCTCCCGAGTCGGAACGCATGCTGTCGGAAGCGTTGGCCACGGATGATCGGGCGGACGGCACGCAAGACAGTATCCTTCCGGGAAGCGGCCCTTCCACGCGATGGGGTAATAATACATTTGAGAAACTCGGTAGAAGGCTTCTCCGAGCTCAAATTTTGGCGATCCCATAATTTCCGAAATCATGTGGGCGCAAACGCAATAGGATGCCGCCGATGAATTGTCACGAACAAGGTGCCTTCCAACGAAATTTACCGTCAATGATATCAAGCCCTCAATGAAAGCGGCTTCTGGGCCTGGGATGGATTCGCGGACATCCAAAATTATTTTACGCACTTTAGCATTAGCCCAATTATATTCCGATTCTTTCTTGTGGCCTCCTGTCTTATCGCTATCGACCAGAATAATCGGGATTGAAAATGCGCCCGAGACAGTCGGCTTGTTTTCGCACGCCAAAAATTGACGGAATTCCGACTGATCCATCCGCGATGTGCCCGGGGCGTTTAGGGTCAAGGCTTCTTTATATTTATTTACATATGAGAATTTATTTTCTCTAGGCATCACGGTGTCTCCACTGCCTCACTAAGCCTTTGGGTCCATTCTGCCGCAAGCCGATCTGTGTCCTGGCCTGGCTTTAGAACAAGATTATTGGCCCTTCCATCTGCTTGCAGAAGATTTCGCGCCTCGGATTGAAGTTTTTCTACTTTCCCTCGGATCTCGTTTACAAGATCTGCGTACTGATCTGTTCCAGGAATCGCGCTATTTAGCCGTAATTCATACCTGTCTTTAATAGTCTGGAGAACGTCATTCATTGCCTTGCTATACCCAGGGTGATTCCCGGCATGATAGGCAGCAGACCCGTCATTGATTTCTCCCGCATTCTTTGCCTTGTAGGTTGGCAGCCAAGTGCCGTTTTTCGGGTTATCAAGATCGAAGCCAATATCTGCCAAGAATGCTTTATGGTTTTCCCCCACATCCACGGGGATCAAGTGATGTGCCGCGTGGTTGGGGGGCCGAGGAACAAGCTCTTCTAGCTTACCTCCGAGTTTTGCGGAGCTCCCTTCCCCAATTGGAGTTGGAAGAGCGCTGAAATTGGGCATTTTTGAGGGACGTACCAGCGTCCCTGTTGTTGGATGGACGTGAAATGCCGGGGTAGACCATTTTCGTTTAGCGGCAATTCGCGCCAACTGTTTATGGACAGAACTTAAGTAGGCATGTGCCCATACCTTGGTCGCACCAGGAGGCAGCGCTGCGAGGCGACCCCGCCGGCGTGCCTCCTGACGCACCCGCTCCATCATCAACGACATGATGGCGCACTCATTATGCACCCAGATTGCGGTCGAGATCCCGTCCGTAGATTTGGCAGCCACTCGGTACGTATGTGCCTCGTCAACGGCCAAGCTATAAACCGTCACTGGCGTGGGACATTTCACCTGTCGCGAGTGCAATACGTGACACTCATCACCACCGACCAGGTCCTGGCCGGACTCCAAGTCAATCAACGCTGTCCAGCCCTGCCCACGCACGAACACAGGATGATCAAGCGTTCCGGTCAGGCTGGCTTCGCGTCCATTGCTGAGACGTAGAGTCACCGTGACGAGTTCATCCACCTGCCACTGGCGCACTCGTTGGATGGGGAAAACGCCAAGCGGGGCATCTGGAGCATCGTCTGGGCGGGCGCGTATGAGATCGCCTTCGCCGGTGGCCTCGATTGGTCTCCAGGTTCCGTCAGCGAGTTCGACCAGTGTGCCTGCCGGGAAACAGGCCTGAGACTGGAATTGTTCGGCCAATTCGGCACAGGCTTTATCGCCATACTGTTGACGCCATGTACGCATCAGATCATCCAACAGCACGGCATCATCGACTGATTCGGCCAATTCTTTGCCAGTCCGGGCAGTTAGGCGCCGATTTCCACTTCGCGCGAGCCACGATGGCGGGAGATCAACTGGGCCAGCGCGGAGAACCTGAGTGATGGAGGTGTTTGAAGCCCCCGCTCCCTTCTTCACCGCACCATATTGCCCTAACCGGGCGACACCGACATGACGTTTTAAGACGTCCAGGATGTCCATATCGAGGAACTTCTCGGTCCTTGCCGCTCCCTCGATGATATTATCTGCCGTCCGCACAGAACCAGGGCGACGCAATCCGCCCGGTTGGGAATGAGCGACAGCATCTCCTGCTAGTTCATTGGTTGAGTTGACAACTCGTGCATCTGAAGCGGCGCCTGAATTTTGTGTTGCGGTCTTGGCCAAGGTCTGATTGGCCCCTCGATCGGCTGCGCGCAGGCCCTGCTGTCCTTTCTTCAGCGCCTTGCCAGCAATTTTCCCGATACCGGGGATCACTTCTAGCAATGCAAATGCTCCCGCGACTGAACGCTCCAAGCCACTCAGCCTTTCCCCTGTCAGAACATCTTCTCCCCAGCAGGCACGATAGATGTCCCCGACGGGCGTAATGAAATCGCCGACGGTGAAGGCGAAAAATGAAAAGGGTGCGCTCGCTCGCAGTTGGGCCGTCGCAGCCAAGGCGGCCTTATTTTCCATCAATTTCCTCAGATATGCCACTTCATTCATCAGCCGAATCAACATCGCGCCATGTTTATTCGAGGCCTCAATGCCAGCATCAAAAAATCCATAGAGGTTATCTGTGTACCCGAGCCCCCAAACGCCTATGGTTGTACTATAGCTCCCACTCGTCTTATAGGAGAACTCCCCGTTAATAGTGAGCCCATTCGACTCGCCAATATTTACAGAGCCAAGAACGATATCCGGTCGAATAATGCCGTTTTTGTCTTTCAGGCAGATGTGCACTATCCCTGATTCTCCGTCATCTGGATCCACCGATGCAGCCATGAATTTTGGTGGAATTCTAATCACTACATCCTGAACGGCGCCGTCATTGGTGGCTTCTGAACGGGTAATCAATCCCACATCAAGCGGCAGCCCAGACAGGAAGTCATCCTCGCTGGTTAAAATTGTGAAGTTCCGCCCAGTCCAAAGCGTGACTGGGAAGTTATCCTCGCCAGGCGTCATGCCATTCGCTTTGAGATGTTCAGTCACTGATTGAGCTGCCGAGAGGCGCTCTTGAATCATGTGAGTCAAGATCGTCTCGGTAAATGGGTGGCCAATTGCCCAATCAGGCGTGATGCTGGTGTCCATTATGCGGCTAATTGGGTCACTGAAACCGAGGGCGTCAGTGAACCATTGCCATGGATTTCTGGTCATACTCAAACAGATGGGGCCGTTCCCTTCATCCGCTACCATTTCAATACGTTCAATATTATGACGCCCTTCGCTGACCGCCGAATGAGGCGGAAAGAGAATTTGCACATAATCTTCCCAGTCCCATCGCAGGCTGAACCAATGACGTAGTCGAGACAGAGTGATCTGATCCATAATCAACCGAGTACGGACTTCCAGCAATTGTCGCATGCGGATTGATTCTTCATCGGTCCGCTCCACCTGGCCACTCGGTTTTTCGATCCAAGTCCAGCGACGCCAGATTTCCGAAGGCGGGCCTGCCTCACTCAAGCGCGTCCGTACCCAATCGCTACCAGCCTGCGGCGAGAGAGCCCAGATGCGCTCGACATCGCGATATCCCATTTCTCGAACCATATTTTCGCCCGTCTCTTCCGCGGACATCAAAAATATTGACGGCGGATTTGCTGTCCCGCTCAATGGCCGATGCCATGGCATCGCTTGATTGCTCGTCGGAACCAATTGCCCGAGCAGGTGCATGCCGACCTCGGCGACAGAGTCGAGGTTTCTGGTTGAGGCGGTAGGCGAATACAGCGCTTGCCTGGTTTGAGTGGACCATGGTTCCGGCAATTTCCAGGTGTCGTCAGTTCCTCCGTCATCCGGTGGGATTGGAGTCGGAAGCAATTCGACTTCCTCCTGCGTGCCAATTGCGTTCTTCCGGCGAATGGTGTTTTCTCGCGCAATGTGCACTTGATACTGTCCTGGCTCTCCAAGCACTGGCAGGTTGACCGGAACCACAATGTCGATGCCACCATTGAGCACCGGAGCACCGTCGATGAGCGGTAGGATTTGGATGATCGTATCCCCAGGTTTACGCCCGCTGACAATCATTGTTTTATCGTCATCGAGCCACCCGGTAATCACAGCGGACTGTCGCTGATCTTCCGGAATTGGCACTGCGGGAGGTTGCTGAGCTGTAGCCGTAAAGGCCGTAAATCCCGGATCATACGACACCTGCAATTGCTCGGATCGGCGCCCAGTCTGAGCATTAGCGTCAAAGTCCGTTGGCTTTATTTTCAATTCGGGCGAATCGCCGTTCAAGGCAACCTGAGCGGAAGTCCCGAACAAAGTCGAGTCTCCCCAGGGCGCTGGTGTGAAGGCTCCTCCGAGCAGGGTGATGCTCGCTTCGCGCGCAAGGACGCGAACATATCCCGTCACAGCCCCCGGTATTCCGGTCGCCTCCATTCCAACCGGCTCGATAGAGTGGAATGCGACAATGTCGTTATTGTCCTCAAATGGAATATGACGAATGCCGCCGCCTAGAATTCGCACTGCGGTATTCTGCGTGGGTACAGTCGTGGTAGTCAACCGCACATAGGCATCCGATTCATCCTCGGGCTCCAACAAGAACGCGGCTGGTTCTCCTATTGGGCTCAATTTCCACGCTGAAACTGCTTGCTTCGCCTCCTCGTCCGTCAAGTGGGGAAGTACAATGTGGATCCAGTTGGGCATGTCCTGGGGTAGCTCTGCGTTCGCACTCTCCTTGCCTGCAATAACGACTGACAATTGCTTGGCTTCCAACTGCCAGACCTCAACCGGATTAATCTGAACTTTGCATACTGAGAGCGCCTCCTTCATGCGATGGGCAGCACCGTCAGGCGCTGCCACCTTCTGGCTCAACTCATCCGCATAGGCCTTCACAGCGCCGAGTTTTACGTCGACATGAAAAAGACTCGGCGGGACATCGCGGCCAATATCGAGAACCAATTCCAATTGCTGGCGCTGCCAGACATTGCCATCTGGATACAAAATGCGCTGAGAAACAATCGATATCTTCCCCTTCCGCTCTTCCGTAGATTTTGTCGCATACTCAGAGACGCGAATCGTCAAATCGTTGTCTTCTGCGTCACAGAAGTGCACGTAATCGCCCGTGGAGGAGAACTGATTCGCGCGAACCAAATCGGTAAAATAACCCGCGGAAATTCGGATCGTTTGATAATTCCCATTGGCAACAACGTCTGGACTCAGCCGAATGGCATTGAGCCAATATGCGGTTAGATTCCCATAATCCGTTCCACCCGTTGATGTTCCCGCCAGAATGGAAGTGGAATTGATAACCACCGGCTCTTGATCGTAGAACAGCGGCGCTGGTGGATTCCCAGAATTGTTGCCCGAACCGGGGCTCGCCCCAGATTCATAAGCGTAACCGACATTAGCGAAACCAGAAGTCAGGTGTTCACGTGCCGGCAGGATATGTCGAGTCAGGCCATTGCCGTAGGATGACGAATACCCCTGTGCCTCTGGGGCGTCTGCAGGGTCATTTGTTGCTCCTATATGAATTACTCCTGTATTGAATGGAAGGTCATCTGGTTTTTCTGCGATTGCGACCTGTATGCGATCTTCGGTAGTCAACTTGGCCTTTGGCTTCCATGACGGAACTACGGTAATAATGGCAGGGCGTGCGAATAATTCGCTGGTCGCGCCTTCCTCCTTTTCTGGGTCAAGTGGCGTGACACTGGAGGAAGATAGGCGATCTAAGAAATCGGGATATGTTTCTTCCCATTCTTTCTGCCTGTATTCCTGGAAGCTCTTATATCGAAGAAAGTGCCAATCCCATGCGTACGGATCCACATACTTATCTTCGTCATCCCTCTTGATTCGCCCCGAAAGGCCCCACACGCTCGACACTGTGGGATATGAATAAACTAGAGAGCCAGTACTCTCATCGTCTGACCACTCAATATCCTGCTGCTCATTGGGGTTAGTATTTGCCGAGTCGTAAACAACGAAAATGTCCCCTCTCTGACGCTTTCTGTCGTAGTAACCATTTACCATTGCACCGTAGTACGAGGCGAACCCCTCGCCAATCGACCATGCTTCCAAAGTAATTTCCCCGGATGAGTGATTGCCTGCCACATCAGCAACATGGAACATCCCTTTCTTGAATCCCCATTTATAGGGGTCTCCAGGCTTCTGATTTGGCTGGGGCATAGCCGTTTCAATGATTTCATTCAGGCGCCAGCCTTGGATTGCGCCTCCCCCGCCAATTGGCTGCGACCATCTGGGGCGCATCAACGTTTGCGCATCTGGCTCATCTCCCTGCCAGGCAAGTTGGCAGGGTTCGTCGACCGCTGACGAAGGCAAAAAGCGGAACGGTGACGAGGACAACGGAACCCTTGACGTCAAACCAGGTCCTTCCGTATCGACTGTAACGGTGATGTATTCCTTGTCCTTCAGTTCGTTGCCTGCCTTGTCTTTCACGGACAAGCGTAAGCGGTAGTCCCCCGGTGCCTCGTAAGAATTCCCCCGTGGTTTGCTGTTGTCCAGGTCGCCAACTCCTTTGATAAGCAGGCGCTGCTTGGTCGACGCTTTGTTTGGTTCCGGTCGATCAGGATTATTGTTTGTTTTATCCAGCACCGTGACGGTTAGCGATTTGGATACGCCTCTTTCGTTAATGGTTCGTCCTTGGGCCTCTTCCAGACCGATCGCATCTACCACAGTGGCAATTATTCCATCTCCAAGATCAGACTTCCCGAAGACTTCTCGGCCATAGTCAGATCGCAGTTTTTTGTTCCAGCCTTCGACTTCCTTGTTTACCCAAAACTTAGGCGGGGTATTTCTCACCAGCGGGTATTCAATGACTCCCACTTGCTGATCGACATTTTCAATCCAAAGCCTTTTGGGTAACAGCAAGGCAAGTGCGGGAATGGTCCTGTCGACTGTCAGGGACCATGGCTCGTCCCCATTTTCGCCAAATTGGTCAATGAGCTTCGATCCAGACTGACCATCTGAACTAATAGAAAATACCTCTACGCTGAGGTCATAGGTTCCTTCGGGAAGGCCTAAGAACGTCGCGAACCCCAATACGCCTGGGACCACTTCCTGACGATTTCCAAGACGAACTACTATGCGTTCCACTTGGCATCCGGCAGAACGACCAGAGACAAATATCCGCACGTCATCCTTTTTTGTATAATGCTGACGTGTTCCCTCCATCAATTCTGAGCCACTGCCGGAACGTGTAGGCTCGAGATCTACCGATGCGGCCGAATTACTCTCCCAATCGATGAGGGTCCCTGGTTCCGGGGGCGTTGCTGGGTGGATAACGACTGTTTGCGTAACGGTTTGAGCAGGGGCAAATAGTTCGTTCCCCGCTTGATCTGCCGATATGGTTACATTGCCAGGTTTGGCTAGGTGCAGCTTGGATCCTTGGACTACAGCGAACGTGGGGTCTAAAGATGTCAAAATAACTGGCAGGCCAGAAGTGGAAGTAACCTCTAGCCCCAATGGGGCGGAGCCGAATTGCGAATTTGGAATCGTGGCAAACGTGATTGTCTGGCTCAGCCGCTCTACCACGAGGACATGCTCCACCGGGGTGGCAGCGAGGTAATTTCCATTCCCTGCCTGCCTTGCGGTGATGATCGTCGTTCCCCCCTTGATCAGAGTGACGAGGCTTCCGTTCACGGTTGCGACGGTCGGATCCGAATTGCTATAGGTGATCGGAAGGCCAGACGATGAGGTCGCCGCCAGATTGAATGGCTGGTCATTTAACGGCCTGCTGCCAAGCGATGGGAAGGTGATGCTCTGGGTTCCCGGTGCGATGTAGAAGGATTGATACACGCTACTCGCCGCTTGGTATTCGGTGTTACCCAGTTGAGTCGCGGTGATGGACACGTACCCGGCATTCAAGACGCGGAGCGAATTACCTTCGATCGCCAACGCCCACGAGGAGTTATTGACGTAGGAGATGGGTAAACCAGAGCTCGACGTAGCCGTCAGCGGGATCGTCACGCCTGGGCCAAAGGTCACTGCTGGAAATGGTGGGAACGTGATCGTCTGCGGAGTCGTGCCGCTGCCTCGGATGGTGATCTCCCGCACAACCGGCACCGCTGCCCTGTAGGTCGCATTACCGGGCTGGGATGCCGTGATGGTGATGATTCCCGAGCGATGTGGCGTCAGGATATTTCCTACAATGCTGGCGATCGTCGGATCGGAACTGGTGAAGGTGATCGGCAGGTCGATCTCTTCCTCACGCTGGTACGGGTACGGTCCATATCCGTAATCGACATACTCGGTGACATAGATGTAGGCGTAGGCATGCAGCGTGTAGGGCTGGTCGTTGTCCTTCATCCCGTACGGATAGGTATAAAACCCAATGTACTGTTGCAGCTTGGCCGGTTCGACCACCTGCTCCCGGATGACCTCGTCTGCAGGCAGGTACCGATCGTCACCTGCTTGGCTGGCGGTGATGAGGCTGGTGCCCACGCCGATGAGGTTCAAAGAGGAACCGCTGACCGTGGCGACCGTGGAGTTGGAACTCGTGAACGTCACTGGCAGGCCAGTGGTGGTCGACGCAGACAGCACGACCGGCTCACCAACCGACTTCATGGACAACGCGGCAAAAGTGATAGTCTGTCCTGCCTTGGTGATGGTCAGTTCCTGGGGCACTGACGTCGCCGCTTCCCACTGTGAATCGCCGGCCTGGGACGCGGTGATGGTCACTGTCCCCCCCTTCAACAGGGTCACGGTCGCTCCGTTGATGGAGGCGATCGCCGGGTCTGAACTGGTGTAGTTGATCGGCAGATTGGAAGACGCCGTTGCCGTGAGCGCGAACGGTGCATCGCCATAGGTCATCGTCGGCAAGCCGGCAAAGGTGATGGTTTGCGTCTGCTTGGCCGGCGCAGAAATAGTCAGTGGCTGTGCCACCGGTGCTGCTGCCAAGTAATTGCCATTGCCGGCCTGTTCTGCCGTGATGGTGGTCGTGCCCGCGGTGACGATGGTCACCATGTCGCCACTCACCGAGGCCACCGCTGGGGTGGAGCTGATGAACGTCACCGGCAGGCCGGACGTCGTCGTGGCGGTGATGGTGAAAGGCAGATCGCCAACGGCGCGGGAAGACAGCGCTGCGAAGGAGATGGTCTGATGTGCTTTGTTGATGTTCAGGGTCTGCGGTACCGATGTGGCGACATCCCAGGTGGCATTACCGGTCTGAGTCGCGGTGATAATTGTCGTGCCTGCGGCGTGAATCGTGACGGTACCATCAACGATGCTCGCCACTGACGTATTCGAACTGGCAAGTTCCACCGGCAGACCCGATGACGCAGTCGCCGTGAGCGGGAACGGCGCATCGCCAAACGTTTTCGCAGGCAAGGCCGCGAAGGTGATGGTCTGGAGAGCTTTGGAAACGGTCAGCGGCTGCGCCACCGACTCGGCCGGAAGATAGTTCGCACCACCGGTCTGGGTCGCCGTGATGGTGGTGGTGCCTGCCGCGACGATGGTGATCTGATCACCCGCGACGGTGGCTACATCCGGATGTGAACTGGTGTACGAGACCAGCAAGCCAGATGACGTCGTAGCGGTCAACACGAATGGCGCATCTCCGACGGTGCGCGCAGTGAGCGCGGCGAAGGTGATGGTCTGCGGCGCCTTGGCCACGGTGAGTGGCTGCACCACCGGTGCGGCTGGACTCCATGACGCATTCCCATCTTGAGCAGCGGTGATGTTGGTCGTGCCCGCACCGACGATGGTCACGGTGGTACCACTCACGGTGGCGACGGAGGTGTCAGAGCTGCTGAATGATACCGGAAGACCAGACGAAGCAGTGGCGGTGAGGGCGAACGCCGCATCGCCATAGGTCTCGGCCGGCAGCGGAGCGAAGGTGACGGTCTGCGCCTGTCCCGTCGGAGTCACGATGGTCACCTTGGCCGTAGCCTGGATCGCTCCGCTCACCGCCGTGAGGGTGAACGGCCCGCCCGCTTCGCTTCCCGCCACCAGATGTGCTCCGGTCACGGTCGGCGAGATGGCGCCACCGCCAGTGATTGTCCACATGGGGCTGGGAATGCTGGCCATGACGGCATCGAACTGATCGCGACCGGTCAGGGTGAAATCGAACTCGGCTCCGGTCGTGAGGGACGCCGTGTCGGGAGCGATGGCCAAGGTACTGAGACGCTGCGTCACGGTGACCGACGTGGTGACGGAAGCCGCCTGACCAGCAGCGTCCGTGACGGTCAGCCGCAGAGTGTAGACGCCAGAGACGCTCACCGTCGCGCTGGTGTTCTTGGCGGCGTTACTGTCGTTTGCGGCAAAGGAGACGGTTCCTGGTGCGCTGCCCTCAATCGACCAGCGGTAGGTGAGTGCGGCTTCGCCGCCATCGTCAGCTGCGAGCGCCGACAGGACCAACCCGGTACCGGCAGCATTCACCGTCGCCGTGGGACCCTGCACCAATGTCGGCGCATGGTCGACCACCGTGAGCGATGCGTTGCCGGTAGCCGTCGGCAATGTGGCCGACACCGTGAACGGGCCACCGGCAGTCGTTCCAGCGGTGAACACGCCGGTGCTGGCGATGGATCCACCACCGGCGACGCTCCAGGTGACTGGCAGCGGTTGCGCCAAGGCGGTTCCAAACTGATTGACGCCGCTAGCGGTGAACGCTTGGTTGCCCAGTACCGACACGGTCGCCGTCGCCGGAGCAACGATAATCATGGTTGGCGTCGACTGCACGGTGATGACGGCCTGAGCGGTAGCCGTCAGGCCGTAGGCGTCACGCACCTGCACTTGCATGGTGTAGGTACCGGGAGCGGTGAAGGTCGCCGTCGTGGCGCTGGTCGCTGCGACCGTGCCGGTGGCTGGCGAGAACGAGACGGACGCCGGTACGCTGCCAACCGTCGACCACGTGAAGCTGAGGTTGGCAGCATCACCGTCATCGGTGGCCGCGAAGGACAGGTTGACCGAGGTGCCCGTGACCGGATTGACCGCTGGCGTTGGGCCGTTGGCGATGACCGGGGCCACATTGCCATCGGTGAGCGTGATGGTGTGGACGCTCGAACTGCTGAGCGTCGCGCCGTTGGGCGCAGACAAGGTCAGCACGATGGTCTCGTCCTGTTCCGCAAGCACATCCGCGAGGAGCGGAATGAAAATCGTGCCCTCGAAGGTGTCAGCAGGAATCTGGAGGGTTGCTGACGGAGCTTGATAATCGAGTCCCGCCGTCGCCGATCCGGACACGCTCACGGTGACGGTGGTCGTTTGGGCAGTCACGGCGCTCAAGCGCACAATTACCGAGGCGGTGCCGCTCTGTTCGAGGTTGAACGACGTGGGAGCGGTGAACGCGATGGTCGGAGCTACGTCAGTGTTCTGGATCGTCAGCAGGTGGCTGGTCACCAATCCCAGATCGGCACCCACGGGACTCGCCAACGACAACGTGACCTGACGATCAGGTCCAAATCGGGGATCGTCGCTGATAGTCACTGGAACGGACGCAGTCGTGCCGCCTGCCAGGATGGTGATGGTCGCTGGAGTAGTCGCACCACTGCCGGTGTTCTGGATGGTGACCGTCACGTTGGTGGCCGCAGGTTGGGAGAGCGTCACAGCGACTGCGGTGGCTCCGATAGTTTCCGCAACCGTCGTTCCCGCGCTAGCGAAGGTGATGGTGGGCGTCGTCGGCGTGCCGGTGATGGGATACAGTTGGCTGGTGGGAATCGGACCCTTCGGCTCATTGGCGCTCTGCCACCACAACTTGGCAACTGCGGATCCAAGGTGCTCGAAATATTCCATGCGGATGCGGTAACGCTGACCAGCAACCGGAGTGAACGTGTAGGTTGAATCGGCAGCACCACGCAGGACCCATGCATTGATCACCTGGACGTCATTCAACCACACCCGCACGCCATCGTCAGTGCGAGCGATGAGCGTCAGCGGTTCGCTGACGCGTGGCTCGATCTCGCCTTCCCAGCGTGCGCTGAAGACATCCACCGGAACCGGCGAGCCGGGCGAGGCGCTGCCCCAATTGTTGTCGATGCGCGCTTCGACGCGGGACAAGATCGGTGCACCGGTCAGGGTCTCATTGGCGAAGTAGGTGGCGAACAATCCGGTGCCGGTGCCTGCCGGTGGGACGGCTGGTTCGGTCGGATACAGTTGGCTGGTGGGAATCGGCGCCTTGGGCTCGCTGGCGCTCTGCCACCACAACTTGGCCACCGCGGAACCGAGGTGCTCGAAATACTCCAGCTGAATGCGGTACTTGCGGCCGGCCTCAGCCGAGAAGGTGTAGGCCGAGTCTGCGGCACCACGCAAAATCCATTGGTCGATGACCAGCTGGCCATCGATCCACAGACGCACGCCGTCATCGGTGCGCGCGATGATGGTCAGTGGCTCGCTGGTACGAGGCTGGATCTCGCCCAGCCAACGTGCACTGAAGACATCGACGGCTACTCCTGGGCCAGGCGATCCGCTACCCCACGAATGGTCGACGCGTGCTTCGGTGAGGCTGAGCGCCGGGGCTCCTGAAAGCGTCTCGTTGGCGAAGTAGCTGGCGAGCAGGCCGGTGCCGGTACCGTTCGGCGGATCGCTGGGATCTGTCGGATAGAGCTGACTGGTGGGGATCGGCCCCTTCGCTTCGTTCGCGCTCTGCCACCACAACCGCGCGACCGCGGCACCGGTGTGCTCATAGTATTCCATGCGAATGCGGTAGCGCTGGCCGGCCTCGGCGGTGAAGGTGTAGGTCGAATCGGCGGCACTGCGCAGCACCCACGCATCGATCACCACCTGACCATTCAACCACACGCGCACGCCATCGTCGGTGCGGGCGATGATGGTAAGCGGCTCGCTGACGCGCGCTTCGATCTCACCATCCCAGCGGGCGCTGAACGACTCCACTGGCACGCTGCCAGCTGGCGAACCACCACTCCATCCGAAGTCGACGCGAGCGTCGGTGCGCGACAGGACCGGCGTTCCCGACAGGCTCTCGTTGGCGTAGTAGCGCGCGAGCAGACCGGTCCCAGTTCCTGACGGCGGTTCGATCGCCGGAGTCGGGTAGAGGTAGGCCGTCGGAATCGCTGCGCGTGGAATGCTGGCACTCTGCCACAGGAGCTGCGCCACCGCCGAACCGAAGTGCTCATGGTACTCCACCCGCACGCGGTACTTCCGCCCGGCTTCCGCGGCGAAGGTGTACGACGTATCAGCGGCACCGCGCAGGTACCAGGCATCAATCACCAGCTGGTTGTCGAGCCACAACCGCACACCGTCGTCGGTGCGCGCGATGAGCGTCAGATTCTGGGTGAAGCGCACTTCGACCTCGCCATCCCACCGCGCGCTGAAGGAATCCACCGGCATGCCCGTTGCCGCCGAGCCACCCGACCACGCGAAGTTCACATGCGCATCGATCCGGCTCACGGCTGGTGATCCGCTCAGCGTCTCGTTCGCATAGTACCGGGCGGACAGCCCAGTACCGGTGCCTTCACCGGCAAATA
>Ga0163144_10011687_pt1 | contig 18544 bp, 19 predicted proteins | sample OliLak19BULKMAT1_FD_123175 | JGI IMG/M metagenome (GOLD analysis project Ga0163144, IMG submission 123175) | Freshwater microbial mat bacterial communities from Lake Vanda, McMurdo Dry Valleys, Antarctica - Oligotrophic Lake LV.19.BULKMAT1 | ecosystem: Environmental > Aquatic > Freshwater >... | reverse complement strand
GAAGCTCGTCGACAAGCTCGGCCAGCCGACCATCGGCGCGCTGACCGGCAGCGACCTCCCCGAGGGAGAGCTGCCCGCCTGGTCGCCGCGGCCCGATCAAGTCGGCCAGCCGTGCGAGCTGATTGTGCTGGCCCTCGGTAAGCTCGGCGGCCGCGAGCCGAATTATCACAGCGATCTCGATCTAGTGTTCCTGTACGACGCCGAAGGGACGACGATTCCCGGCCGTCGCGGCACGTCGACCAGCAACAGCCACTTCTTCAGCGAACTTGGGCAGCGGATCATCAAGGCCGCGACGCAGTTCGGCCCGCACGGCAGGCTCTACGAAGTCGATCCGCGGCTCCGCCCGACCGGCCGCAGCGGCGCGCTGGCGATGCCGTTGTCGTCGTTCGTCCGTTACTTCCGCGAGGGAGACGGGCAATTGTGGGAGCGGCTCGCTCTCTGCAAATCACGCGTGATCGTCGGCTCGTCCGAGGGAGCGGCGCGGGCCATCGCCGCCGTCACTGATTCGGTCTATTGCCGTCCGTGGCGAGCCCAAGACGCCGCCGAGATCCAAGAGATGCGGCAGCGGCTGCGCGAGTCGGCCTCGTCGCAGAACCTCAAACGCGCCGCCGGCGGTACGATGGACGCCGAGTTCATCGCGCAGATGCTGCAGTTGAAGTACGGTCGCGAGTTGCCGCAAATTCGCGTGCCGGGCACGATCGCCGCGCTCGAAGCATTAAACAAAGCAGGCGTGCTCGGCAAGGACGACGCCCGTTCGCTCGCGGCAAGCTACCGCTTCCAGCGGAGCGTCGAAGCACGCATTCGCCTGATGGACTCCGCTGGCCGGCACGAGTTCCCCGACGAACCGAGCGAGCTCGAAAAGCTGGCGTTCCTGCTCGGCTACGCCGATGTCGATCGGCTGGTGCAGGAAGTCGACCAAACCTGGCGCGATACCCGCGAGCGATTCGAGCGGATCTTCAGCGAAGCGGCCGCAGAGTAAAAGAACAGCCCGCGAATTACGCGAATCGACGCGAATGAAATTCTTTAGATTCGCGTAATTCGCGGGTTCGTTTTAAAAACGCTGATGAACGCTAATCGCATTCTTGATTAATTAGCGTGTGATCAGCGTCAATTAGCGGTGATAGTTATTTCCCGCCAAGTACCGCTTCATACGACTGCGCCGACAGCACGAAGATCTTCCCGTCGCCCATCCGCCCGGTCCGCGCCGCTTCGACCATCTTGCGGATCACTTCTTCGGCGCGGGCGTCGTCGACCCACGCGGTGATCTCGACCTTCGGCAGAAACGCCTCGGCGTATTCGCTCTCGGCATACTCGTCGAGGTAGCTCTTCTGTCGGCCGACCCCTTTCACCTCGCGAACGTGCACCGCCTCGAGCGGCGCCCGGCGGAGCCCTTCGAGGATCCGTTCGGCGAGGAAGGGTTTGACGATGGCGACGACTTGTTTCATGGGAGGCTGTCGGCTCTCAGCTATTGGCTGTCGGCCAGAAAGGCCAGGACTTGTCATCGTCTATACTGTCTGGCCGATAGCTGAAAGCTGAGAGCCGACAGCCCTTTCAACTAAAAAAATTCTCGCCGAAGAGGTCGATCTCGGGGCCCGTTTGCACCTCGACGTCGCCGTTCACTTCCGTGTAGCAGGCGAGCCGCATCGTCTGCTCGTGCCCGACGTAGGCGAGGGCCGCCATCGGGTCGGGGACCGGGACGCGAAACTTGAACTTTTCCATGGCGCCCATCGGGCTGGCGTTTTCCATCCCTTTGGTGATCAGCACGCGGCACATCCCGCATTGGCCCAGGCCATGGCAATTGAAGACTTTGTTGATCGACGCGCCGAAGCCGTTGATGCCTTGGTACAGGTTAATGCCCGCCTCAAGGGCGGCCTTCCGCAGGTTGGCCCCCTGCGGGACTTCAATTTCCTTTTTTTCCTTAATGAACTTGATAATCGGCATGACGCTGCGGATTCCTGTAAGCTGCATCAAGAGGTAAAAGGAGGCGGTAGCCGAGAGGCGCCGCCGAGCGATACCATACTGTAACGCGCCCCCGGCGGCCACGAAAGTGGAGCCCCGCGGCGCGCCGATGGAGCCAAAACGCCGACCACTCCGAACACCCCATTTATTGAGGTTCAGAAAACAAATTAAACCCGTACTAATAGCCACCGGCTCCGCCGGTGGACGAACTGCTGGTTGGCCGGGGTTTGCTGCGTCCACCGGCGGAGCCGGTGGCTTTCATGTTCGTTTTATTTTCTGAACCTCAATAGCCGCGGGCGATAGCCCGCGCCAGGAGCACCCGCTCGATGGACCGCCAATTTTCTAAGTTCCAGCAAAAGGCGATCAAGAACTTCTACGACAACCGCGAGTCGATCTCGCTGCAGCGACTCGGCGAACTGGTGACCGACCTCTACCTCGCCGAGGGGAAGAGCCGTGCGACCAAATGGAAGCAAATCGCCACCGCCTTGGAACGCTCCGGCGTGCCGAAGACTGAGATCGACCATTTGCTGAAGAAGGACGACGTGTCGCTCTTGGCGAAGAAGGTGACCGAACTCTCGGGCAAATAGGTTCTCGTAAGGAGAGCTATTCTCCATTTTTGACAGGGTGACGCGGATCGCGCAGATCGACAGGATGGGTCGTTCGCAATTTGTTATCCTGTCGATCCGAGAAATCCTGTGATCCTGTCAAAAAAACAATGCGGCAATACCTCGACCTTCTCGAACACGTTCTCACGCGCGGCGCTCGCAAGAGCGACCGCACCGGCACCGGTACGCGCAGCGTGTTCGGCTACCAGATGCGATTTGATCTGGCCGAGGGGTTCCCGCTCGTCACGACGAAGAAGGTCCACGTCCGCTCGATCATCCACGAGCTCCTCTGGTTCCTGCGCGGCGAGACGAATATCCAGTATCTCACCGAGAACGGCGTGAGCATCTGGAACGAGTGGGCCGACGCCGACGGCGAGCTGGGCCCCGTCTATGGTAAGCAGTGGCGCAGCTGGGCGAGCCCTGACGGCGGCTCGATCGACCAGATGCAAGGCATCATCGAGCAGATCAAACGGAACCCTGACTCGCGCCGGTTGATCGTCAGTGCGTGGAACGTCGCCGACGTCGCGCGGATGGCGCTGCCGCCATGTCACTTGCTGTTCCAGTTTTACGTCGCTGAGGGTCGGCTTTCCTGCCAACTCTATCAGCGGAGCGCCGACATCTTCCTCGGCGTGCCGTTTAACATCGCCTCCTACGCGCTGCTGACGATGATGGTCGCCCAGGCGACCGATCTACAGCCGGGCGAGTTCATCCACACGCTCGGCGATGCCCACCTCTACGACAATCACCTGGAGCAGGCGCAGCTGCAACTCTCGCGCGAGCCGCGGCCGTTGCCGACGATGCGGCTCAACCCAGCGGTGAAGGATCTGTTTGCGTTCCGGTTCGAGGACTTCGAACTCTCGGCGTACGAACCGCATCCCCACATCAAGGCGCCGGTCGCCATATAGCCGGCCCATCCTGGGCCGAGTATGCTCGGTCTTCTTGTAATCTGGTCGCGGATGCGCCGAGTTGGTCGCGCCGGCCAGGATGGCCGGGCTATGTCACGCTATGATCATCTCCCTCATCGTCGCCGCCGCGGAGAACGACGTCATCGGCCGGCAGAACGACCTGCCGTGGCGACTCTCTGCCGACCTGCAAAGGTTCAAGCGGCTGACGATGGGCCACGCCGTCGTCATGGGGCGGAAGACGTACGAATCAATCGGCCGGCCGCTGCCAGGGCGGCGGATGATCGTCGTTACGCGACAGCCCGACTATCAAGCCGACGGCGTCGAGGTGGGGGGGAGTATGGAGGCCGCCGTCAATCTGGCGGCGAGTTCAGGCGAGACGGAGCTCTTCATCATCGGCGGGGCGGAGATCTTCGCCCACTTCCTGCCGCGGACCAATCGGCTATACTGGACGCGCGTTCATGCCAGCGTCGACGGCGACGTTCGCTTTCCGGCGTACGCCCGCAGCGAATGGCGACTCGTCGAATCGACCCGCCACGAGGCCGACGCAAAGAACGAGCATCCTTACAGCTTTGAGCTTTACGAACGAGTCCCCTGATGCCTGCCAAGAAGGAAGTCGTCCGCTGCCCCTGGTCCGCCGGCGGCAACGAGTTGTACCACCAGTACCACGACGACGAATGGGGCGTGCCGGTCTACGACGACCGAAAACAGTTCGAGTTCCTCACGCTCGAAAGCGCCCAAGCGGGGCTGAGTTGGTCGACGATCCTGAACAAGCGCGAAGGCTATCGCCGCGCGTTCGCCGATTTTGATCCTGAGCAGGTCGCCCGCTTCACCGAGAAGCGGATCGAGAAAATCCTCACCGATCCGGGCATCGTGCGGAATCGGCTCAAGGTGAAGTACGCGGTGACCAACGCGCAGCTCTTCCTCAAGGTGCAGGAAGAGTGCAACGGCTTCGCCCGCTACCTGTGGCAATTCGTCGACGGCCGACCGATCCAAAACCGCTGGGAAGCCCACAAACAAGTTCCCGCCACGTCGCCCGAGTCGGACGCGGCGAGCAAGGACCTGAAGAAGCGAGGCTTCAAGTTCGTCGGCAGCACGATCATCTACGCCCACATGCAGGCGACCGGCTTGGTGAACGACCACCTTACCAGCTGCTTCCGCTACCAGCAGTGCGCAAAGCTGGCAAAGAAGAAGTTTTAGCCGCGGGTCAACGACCCGCCGGAGCGGCCGTTCAAAAGGCAACCGCCAAGGACGCCAAGAGCGCCAAGGAAATACGGGGAGTTATGGAACCGCAGATAAACGCAAATCAACTCATCTGCGTCTATCTGCGTTCATCGGCGGTTCCAACATCTTACCTTGGCGCTCTTGGCGTCCTTGGCGGTTAAGCATTTAAAGCTACCAACCAAACGCCATCACGTCGTCGATTGACTCGGCCTCGCAGGCGAGCATTGCCAGTCGATCGAAGCCGAGCGCACAGCCCGAACAAGCCGGCAGCCCCGGATCGGTCATCGCCGTAAGCAGCTTTTCCGGCAACGGCAGAGCAGGGCGGTTGTCGGCGGAGCGCTGGCGGTTGACTACTTCCAATCTCGCTCGCAGCGCCGCGGCGTCGGTGAGTTCGTGATAGCCGTTCGCCAGTTCGACGCCGTGCCAGTAAAGTTCGAACCGCTCGCCGACTTGCGTGCCGTCGTCGCGCGTCGCTGCCACGGCGAGCGCCGATTGACTGGCCGGGTAGTCGTACAGAATCTCTGGCCTATCGACGCCAAGTCGCGGTTCGACGACGGCTGTCAGCAGCAGATTGAGCCACTCATCGCGATCGTTGGCATGAATCCCTTCCGGGATCGCCACCCCCAGCCGGTTTGCCGCGGCGGCGAGTTCATCGCACGTCGTCCGATGCGCGTCGACACTGGCATGGACGTGGAACGCCTCGTTATAAGACGTGCATTTAGCGGCGTCTGAACCCGCAACCGCTTGGCAGAACTCATCGAGCAGCGTCATCCCCGCCGCCATGTCGTCGCCCGTGCGGTACCATTCGACCATCGTGAACTCAGGATTGTGAATCGTCCCACGCTCGCCGCAGCGGAACGATCGCGTCACTTGGTAGATCGCCGGCAGGCCCTCGCATAGCAGCCGCTTCATGTGGAGTTCGGGCGAGGCTTGCAGAAAGTACGCAGTAGCCGCGGGCCAACGGCCCGCCGGAGCGGCAGGTGAAATCTCCCCAACCCCAAACGGCTCAATATGCAACTCCGGAATAATCTCCGAGTCGACCGTCGGCGTCTCGACCTCCAGAAACCCGCGCGTCGCAAAGAACTCGCGCAACCGCCTTAACATCTCCGCGCGCCGTCGCAGCCGCTCATGCCTCAACGAGAGGTCAGCGTCACCGCTCATGCCGTCACGCTGTCGTGCGAGAAGACTGCCGGCCCGCCCGGCAGCAGTGGCGGCATTGGGCAGTCGAGCATATCGCAGATGCCGCGCAGCAGTTCCGCCTCGGCGACCGTCACTTCGCTGTCGGCGCAGATGACCGCGGCGCAGGCGGCGACCAGCGGTCGCCGCTTTTTGTCGGCGACGCGCGACAGGTCGTCGAGCGCTCGACTCAACTGCTCCAGACCGCACTCTTCTGGTTGCAGCAGTTGGACGTCGATGCCTTTCAGCTTCTCCGCTCCGCGCGCAAGCGCCGCCGACGCTTCGGCTCGCCGGTTGTCGGCATACGCCAGCGTCGACAGCAGCACCGAGCATTGCGGCCCCATCTTTTGCAGGCCGTAATAGGCGACCCGCGGCGCGGCCGTCTTCTCGAACTGCGGCGTCAGGTTCCGCAGCAGCACGCGGTAGAGCGTCCATTCGAACAGTCCCAGCCGATTGTCGGCAGCCACCAACTCCTTGAAGCAGGTGAGAAACTCGCGGTACTGCGGCGCCGACATCGCTCGCAGCGCCGGCAGCGACATGTCGACCAGCGGCAATCGCGCGCGGACGTCGAGCAAATCGATGTAAGGCAGCAGCTTGTCGGTGAGATCCGCAATGTCGGGCTTGGCCAACTCGCGGAGGCGCTTGAGCTGCTTGGCCCGAATCTCGGGATTCTTGTCGGCCAACAATCCGAACAGCACCGCCCGCGCGCCATACGGTTCGTGAACAGAATCTCGCACCAACGGCGGCAGCGACTCGACAAGCGCTGCAGCGTACTTCCGATGCCGCTCATTCGGATCGCCAACCTGATCCGCCGCTTTCGCGACGATCGCCACCGGCACCATCTCTTCGGACTGGGCCGCGGCCGCCGCCAGGCCGATCAGCGCTTCGGGCGTCATCAGCCCCGCCCCGGCGCCGACGAGGCCGACCGCGGCTGGTCCCGGCGAGTTGAATGCCGTCGGCGTCAGCGGCGGCATCTCGTATGACCCATCCCACTGCGGTTCAAGCCGTCGAATCCGCTTCGGCAGCGGCGGGTGCGTGGCGGTGAGCGACGTCAGCCCCTCCCACACGCCTTGCGCGAAGAACAAGTGACTCGCCTCGCTGGCGTTCGCCGCCTGCAATTTGGAACCTGTCACGGTGCCGCCAATTCGCTTTAAGGCTCCCGAGAGTCCCGACGGATTCCGCGTGAACTGGACAGCGGAAGCGTCGGCCAGATACTCGCGCTGCCGCGACAGGGCTGCTTTGATGATGTTCCCCATCAGCGTCCCGAGGAAGCCGAGAGCCATCACCGCCAGACCGACGAGCAGGAAATAGATGGCGCTATTCCCCTTGCTGTCGCGGCTGCTCCGCGAGCCGCCGGAGTGCGCTGCCATTCGAAACACAATCCGGCCGATCAGACCAAGCAACAGAATGCCGTGCAGGATGCCGATCAGGCGAATGTTCAGCCGCATGTCGCCGTTGAGGATGTGGCTGAACTCGTGGGCCACCACTCCTTGCAGTTCGTCGCGCGAAAGATTCTCGGCCGTACCGCGCGTCACGGCGACGACGGCGTCGCTCGGCGAGTAGCCGGCCGCGAACGCATTGATGCCCTCTTCTTGATCGAGAATGAACACCGGCGGCACCGGCACTCCCGACGCGAGCGCCATCTCCTCGACGACGTTCAGCAGCCGTTTCTCGGCCGCGTCGGTCGTGTCGGGAAAGACGCGGCGGCCTTGCAGGCTCTCAGCCACCACATGCCCGCCGCCGGAGAGTTGGGCGACCTTAAACAGGCTGCCGCCGACGATCAACAGCAGCGCCGCCCCGCCGGCGCCGACGGGAAGGGCGAGCTCCTCGGGCGATTCGTAGAGCGGGTTGTCGAGCAGCGCGTCGATGTCGCCGTCACTCAGCTGCTTCTGATGCTGCACCGCCTCTAGCGCCACCCACGCGACCGCCATCGTCGCGCCGACGATGCCGATCACCCCGATCACAAACAGAATCATCAAGAGCGCCGAACTGCGCCGCGCCTGGTCCTGCCGTTCGAAGAAGTCAGTGGCCATAAGACATTTTCACCACAGAGAACACAGAGATCACAGAGAAAAATGCCAGAGCCAGCAACAGATCCGCCACGCAATGCTGCACTGGTCTAGCAGCATCACGCAACGAGTGCGGATCGATGCCCGCGTAATCGCCTCTGTGCTCTCTGTGTTCTCTGTGGTGAATGTATTTAGAAGCTCACCTTCGGCGCTTCGGCAATCTGCTTGCTGTCGGCGAATTCCAACAGCTCGGCATCCTCGCCGTAGCCGAACAGGCCCGCGAAGATCACCGGCGGGAACGACTGCCGATAGGTGTTGAACTGCATCACCGAGTCGTTGTAGGCCTGCCGGGCGAAGGCGACCTTGTTCTCGGTGGAGGTCAGCTCTTCTGTCAGCTGGGCCATGTTCTGGTTCGCCTTGAGGTCGGGATAAGCCTCCGACAGCGCGAACAGTCGGCCGAGCGTCCCGCCGAGGGTCGACTCGGCGGCGGCCAGCTGCTTCATCGCCGCTGGATCGCCGGGATTGGCCGCCGCGGCCTGCAACCCGCCGACGGCCGCGTTGCGCGCCGTGATCACCGCTTCGAGCGTCTCACGCTCGTGCTTCATGTAGCCTTTGACCGTCTCGACCAGATTCGGGATCAGGTCGTACCGCCGCTTGAGCTGGACTTCGATCTGAGCGAAGGAGTTCTCCAGCCGGTTCCGGAGCATCACCAGCTTGTTGTAGATCCCGACGCCGAACATCAACAGCAGCAGGACGATGCCGACGACGACGATCAACGCGATCAGGGCGCCGCCCAATTCAGCCAACATCAGCGACTCAACAGACATGGCGACGGTCCTTTTCTAGGCGTGGAACAAATTAAAAGCCACCGGCTCTGCCGGTGGACGAACGACGAGCAAGCGTGCCGTGCAGGAAATCTGTCTAGCGATTCGTCCACCGGCAGAGCCGGTGGCTTCAATCCGCGGTGTCAGCAATTCAACAATACCTCATTCGCTCAGCTGTTCGCATCCTTGGCACGTTCAATATATTCACCCGTCCGGGTGTCAATTCGCAGGAAATCGCCGATATTGACGAAAGCCGGGGCCAGAATTTCGGCTCCCGTCTCCACCTTGCACGGCTTGGTCACGTTCGTGGCCGTATTTCCCTTGGCGCCCGGCTCGCAGTATTCGACCTTCAGGACGACGTGATTCGGCGGGGTGACCGCGATCGCCGTGTCGTTGTAGACCACCAGCTGGCAGTCCATGTTGTCCTTCAGAAACTTCCAGGCCTCGCCGACCGCCTCGGCCGCCATCTCGTATTGCTCGTAGTCGTCGTTCTTCATGAAGACGAACTCTTCGCCCTGACGGTAGAGGAACTGGGCGTTAAACTCGGTGACGTCAGCCGACTCGAGCGTCTGTCCCGCCCGGTAGGTCTTGTCGGTGACGGTTCCCCGCAGCAGGTTCCGCAGTTTGCATTCGTACAGGGCGTTCCCCTTGCCCGGCTTGCGGAAGTTCATTTCGATCATGAGGTAAGGGATGCCGTCGATCTGAACCTTCAGCCCCTTCCGAAAATCGCTGGTCGAGTACGTTCCCACAGATTTGCTTCCTATCGTCCGACTGAAAAAGATGGGTCGATAATTTCGCGCTAGTCGGCGAGCTGAGTCGCCCTCTAGCCGGAGGGCCACGCCCACCGGGAATCCGGAACCGCGTGGCGGTCCGGCTAGCTGTCACGCATAATGGTCGTTTGGCCGCGCCGCGAGCCTCTTTAGCGAAGCCCCCCGTCGCAAACCGAATTGAGCATTCTAACCACTCCAGAATCGGCTGTCCGCGCCCGTTCCACGCCGGTTCCAACCCCGTGGCAGCGGGAGCTGCGCGACGCCATCCGCGATCCGCGCCGATTGGCCGAAGCCCTCGGTTTGCCGCTGGAAATGGCCTCTCAGGCCGCCGTGGGAGCGAGTGACTTCCCCGTTTTCGTCCCGCCAAGCTACCTCCGCCGGATTGAACCGGGAAACCCCGCCGACCCGCTCCTGCTCCAAGTTTGGCCCGCGGCGGCCGAAGCCGAGTCGCCAGCCGGCTTCACCGATGACCCGGTCGAGGACGCCTCGTTCGCCCTTCGCCCCGGCCTGCTCCAGAAGTATGCCGGCCGGGCCCTGATGGTCGTCACTGGCGCCTGTGCGATCCATTGCCGTTACTGTTTTCGCCGCCACTTCCCCTACGACGAAACGCCCCCCAGCGAGCGCGTCTGGGACGCCGCCGTCGAGGCACTGCGCGAAGACGCGACGATTGAAGAGATCATCCTCAGCGGCGGCGACCCGCTGACCGTCACCGACCCGCGGCTTGCCCGCTTAGCAGAACAACTCGCCGAGATCCCGCACTTGCGCCGCCTGCGGATCCACACCCGCTTGCCAGTGATGATCCCCTCGCGCGTCAACGACGAACTGCTGAGTTGGCTCACCGGCACGGCGCTGACCCCCGTGATGGTGATCCACGCGAACCACGCGCAGGAACTCGACGACGAAGTCGCCGCGGCGCTCCGTCGGTTGAAGGAAGCCGGCGTGCTGCTGCTCAACCAAGCAGTCCTGCTCCGCCGCGTGAACGACACGGTCGACGCGCAAGCCGACCTGAACCTCCGCCTGATCGACCTCGGCGTCACGCCCTACTACCTCCACCAACTCGACCGCGTCCGCGGCGCCGCCCATTTTGAGGTGAGCACCGAACGCGGCCGCGAGATCATCGCCGAACTCCGCCGCCGCCTTCCTGGCTATGCAGTGCCGCAGTACGTTCAAGAGCAACCTGGAGTCGCTCACAAGGTTGTTCTTGCTTGATGTAGCAGGTCGGCCTGCAAGTTTCTCGCAAAGACGCAAAGGCGCAAAGATTCGCAAAGAAGACAAGGAAAGAGTAGGGATTGAAGTGAAGTTGACTCATCATTCTCCCGCATTTCTTTGCGTTTTCTTTGCGCCTTAGCGCCTTTGCGAGAGAAAACCAACAAACCATGCCGAACCAAGCAAGCATTTACGAAACGCCCGCCATCGACCGGCTCCGCCAAGAGCTCCGGTTCGATCCGCAGGCGCTGCGCAGGTTCCGCAACGTGCTTCTCAAGAATGGCCGTAGCGACGCCGAGGCGCTAGGAGAGATTCCCGCTGAAGTCCGCGACGAGTTCGCCAGTCGCGTCGACCTGCACGCCCTCGAACTCCACAGCCGCAACGACTCGCAGCAAGACGGGGCTACGAAGCTCCTCTTCCGCACTCGCGCCGGGATGCTGATCGAGTCGGTGATCCTCCGCATCGCCACCGTTCGGACGACGCTCTGCGTCTCCAGCCAAGTCGGCTGCGCCGCCGCGTGCGACTTCTGTGCGACCGGCAAAATGGGGATTGCTCAGAACCTGATGCCGGCCGAGATCCTCGACCAGGTCGGGCAGTCTCGCCAGATCCTCGCCGCCGAGAGACGCCGGCTGCGCAACCTTGTCTTCATGGGGATGGGCGAGCCGTTCCACAACGAAGAGAATCTGTACGCCACGATCGAAGCTCTCACCGCCCCGGAACTGTTCCACCACACGCCGGGCCGGATTCTCGTCTCGACCGTCGGCTTGCCCGACGCGATGATCCGCTGCGCCCGCCGCTTCCCGAACCTCAACCTCGCGCTCAGCCTCCACAGCGCCAACCAAGAGACGCGGCAACAAATCATCCCGCTGGCCAAGCGTTATCCGCTCGACGAGCTCCGCCGTGCCTTGGCCGAGCTGAACCGCATTCAACCCAAGTCGACCGAGGTAATGGTCGAGTACCTGATGCTCGCCGGCCTCAACGATTCGCTCGAAGCCGCGGCCAAACTGGTCGCCTGGCTCGCTGGCCTCCGCGTTCACGTCAACCTCATCCCGTTCAACCCGATCGACGACGCCCCTCACCTACACGGCAGCGACCGCCCGACCCGCGAAGCCTTCGGCGCCCACCTCAAAGCCGCCGGCCTGAAGTGCACAATCCGCTACAGCCTCGGCGCCGACGTTGCCGCCGCCTGCGGGCAGCTGGTGCGGAAGGAGAATCGGCAGCAGCGGCAGGATCAGTCAGCAAGTCACAGCTAACCGTTGGAGTCATGTCGCCGGTATTTCCCGGCAGTTCTTGGCGCTCCTCATTCTTCTGCGGCTGGTTTCTTAAAGATTATTGCAATTCACCTTGTGGATGTTGTAAAAAATGGCCTAAAATTACAATGTCTCTCCGGCGGGTTGTAGTGGTGGGCGTATCTTATGGACCCCAAAAGGTTTACGGAATCAAAGACGGGCGAATTGCAACGATTCCGCAATCTCCACTCAGGGAGAGACGACTGGCTCTTTGTACCGAATCAACTCCCCGCGGATTGGATCTTTCCTGAGCGCTTCTGGCCCCTGTTACTTGATGCGCGTGAAGCGCTAGGGCAACTCAATGGGGTCGGGCAGACGCTTGCTGATCCCAATCTACTCCTCCGTCCCCTGCAGGCTCGCGAGGCCATTACGGCTTCTGCGATTGAGGGAACGTATGTCACGCCGCAGCAACTGCTTCTCTACGAGCTTGATCCCAAAGAACCTGCCACGGGTGAGGGACGCGTTGCTGATTCGAAAGAAGTGCTGAACTAAGGAGCGGCTGTTGCCGTGGGACGCGATCTCCTGCAGGAACTTCCGATCTGCGGTCGCTCCATTCGCCAGATGCATCAAGCGTTGATGGCCGGGGTTCGAGGCGCCGCAAAACAACCAGGGCAATATCGAGATATCCAAGTTCAGGTAGGAGCCACAGGGAGATATGTTCCTCCTCCGCCCGCGGAAGTCGAACGGCTGATGGCGAACCTGGAGAGATTCATCAACGGCGAGCCCGATAACGTCGATCCGCTCGTCCGCTGCTGCTTCGTCCATTATCAGTTTGAAGCAATCCACCCGTTCATGGATGGCAATGGTCGCGTCGGTCGCGCCCTCTTCGCGCTGATGATCTCCGCACTGCTGGGGCATTCTCGTCCGTGGCTCTACCTCAGTCCGTATTTCGAGCAGCACAAGGAAGAGTATTACGACAGTCTCTTACGAGTGAGTACGCATGGCGACTGGGAGCGATGGATAGAATTCTGTATCCACGGCATCACCCTCCAAGCCAAGGACGCGATCCGGCGTTGTGAGGAGTTCCATCGAATTCGAGCGACGTATCATGATCGAATGGATACGCCCTCGCCACGAACGCATGCGATCATCGAAATGCTGTTCATCAACCCGGTGCTGACGATTCCAGAAGTGCGCGACAGGCTGAACGTCGAATACCACACGGCTCGCAAGGACTTGGAACGACTTGTTGCTGCAAAGATATTGGTCGAGGCGCCTGAGTCGTACCCTCGCTCGTTCTATGCCGCTGAAATCATGCAAGTTGCTTTTGGCGATAGCGGATAGGAAGCATCTTCGTCGCGCCAATCGGCGAGCTACTTCGCCGCCGCCTTACGCCGATTGCGGGCTTCCAGCGTCACGCCGTTCGCCGTATTCGGCGAACTCGACGCCGGATCAGCGGGACCGTCGAGCGGGTCGCCCGGCTTGATCCCCTTCAGCCGCTGCGTCGCATACTTCGCGTAGTCGGCGGAGAGCTCCGTGCCGAGGAACTCGCGGCCGAGCTTCTTCGCCACGGCCAGCGTCGTCCCGCTGCCAGTGAAGGGGTCGAACACCACGTCGCCCGGGTTGCTGCTCACGCGGACGATCCGGCCCAGCAGTTGCTCAGGCATCTGGCAGCCATGGAATCCTTGGCGTTCCTTGAACGTGCCGGCCACGCGGGAGTAATACCAGAGATCGTCCATCGACTGGAAGCTCTCCGGCGCGTCTTGCGGCCGCAGCACCCAAGTGTCGTCGGGGAGCCGGCCCTTAGGGTTCGCGCGTCTGTCGCCGTAGACGAGGGCCCGCGCCGAGGGGACGCGCACCGCCGGGTCTTCGGCGTTGAACGTGAACTGCTTCTCGTCCTTGATGAACTGAAATAGGTGGGCGTGCGAGCGGTTGAACTTCCGCGTGCAGTTGACGCCGAAGGTGTAATACCAGATGACCCAGCCCCGCATGAGGAACGGCTGAGCGATCTGCCGCGTCGCGGCGACCTTCAGCTCGGCGGCGTACTCGTCGCCAATCGCGAGCCAGAACGTGCCGCTCGGCTTGAGGATGCGCGAGATCTCGCCGATCCACTCGCCGCACCAGTCGAGGTACTTCGCGTCCTCCTGGCTGTCGTGGTACTTGTCGTACTTGTAGCCGATGTTGAACGGCGGGTCGGCAAACGCCAGATCGACCGAACCGTCGTCGATCTGCCCCATCAGTTTTAGGCAGTCCCCTTGATGAATTTTTCCTGGCTTCAGCGGCATCGTGCGACTCGTGGCTCGAGCATCCTGCGGAGAAAATCGGGGAGCAAACCTGTTGAACAAGGTACCAAAGGGGCGCGCCGTTTGCGACACTAGGCAGGAGCGACCAAACTCAGGGTCACGCCATCTACTTGTCATTCTGAGGCGCCCCGAAGAATCTAGCCGGACTCTTCGGAGTACCTCAGAGTGACAGGATTCACTGCCGAGACGCCCATGAAATACGCCTTCTGCAACGAGATGTTCGGCCAGGAGCCGTTCGACCAGGTCGCCGCGACGATGCGGGCGCTCGGCTACACCGGGGTCGAGATCGCCCCGTTCACGCTCCTGCCGCCGACTGATGCCTTCGACGCTCGGCACGTTTCTGCGACGAAGCGGCGTGAGATCCGGCAACAGGCCGAAGCGGCGGGGCTCGAAGTCGTCGGCCTCCACTGGCTCCTCGCGAAGACCAGCGGGTTTTACCTCACCAGCCCCGACGGCGCAACCCGTCGCGCGACGGCGGACTATCTCAAAGCGCTCGTCGAACTCTGCGGCGAACTTGGCGGCACGCTGATGGTACTCGGCTCGCCCCAACAGCGCAACCTGCTGCCGGGGGTGGGGTACAACGATGCGGAATCGTATGCCGCCGAGATCCTGCGCGAGGCGATGCCGACTTGCGCCGCCCACGGCGTGACGATCGCCGTCGAACCGCTCGGCCCAGCCGAGGGGAATTTTATGTTGACCGCGAAGAGCGGCATTCACTTGGCCGAACTCGTCGACTCGCCCCACTGCCGGCTGCATCTCGACGTGAAGGCGATGTCGAGCGAAGCCGACCCGATCGATGTGATTATCAACGACAGCCGCGAGTGGCTCGCTCACTTTCACGTCAACGATCCGAACCTGCTCGGCCCCGGGATGGGGGACGTGCAATACGGGCCGATCATGACGGCGCTCGACGACGTCGGTTACGCCGGCTGGCTCTCGCTCGAAGTCTTCAAGTACGAACCGAGCCCGGTGGAGATTGCTCAGCGAAGCATCGAATATCTGCGGAAGATCGAAGCGGCGATTGCGAGTGATGGTTGATTTGCTGGGCGTGAGTTTTCATAAGCCACCGGCTTTGCCGGTGGACGAAGTGACGGCAAACTTTGTCGATCGTTCGTCCACCGGCAAAGCCGGTGGCTTTTATTTTGGCGGCGCTAGCGTTTATGTATTCGTCGGCTTCGGCGGCGCCGTGAATGCCGTCGTGAAGATGCGGCAGTCGCGGAGGCCGAGGGCGACCCACGCCAACACGCCCATAATGATCGGGAAGACCGCCGCCTCATTGACGCGGACGTGGGTGGCGATGGCGCCGCCGAGGTACGCGGTGACGAGCACGGCGCCGATGAAGGCGGTGCGGGGGATCAGGTACAAAAACGCGACGGCGATTTCGATGACGCCGATCGTCTTCATCATCTCGACGCCCCAGCCCATCTTGCCGAACGCCTCTTCTTTGCCTTCGAAGTCAGTCAACTTAAAGCTTGCGCTAAACATCAGCATTGCCACGATTAGCGCGCTGAGGACCCAGCCGATAATTTTCTTCACGTTCATTGCAAACTCGCTTTGAGTTGTTTGTAGTGTCGTTGGATAACAGTTGTCGGTTTTCGTCCCGCGATCCGAATTTTATCGCCAGTCATCGTCAAATGCATTAACCACGGAGAACACAGAGATCACAGAGAAAGACGATGAGAACAAACTCGTGAAATCCTCCTCTGTGTTCTCTGTGAGCTCTGTGGTTAATGGAAAAGATGCTGGCAATTGAACACGCTTTGGCGCCCGGAGAGGAGGAGGCGTTACGCTCCGTCCGGGATGCTCGGCTCAACGAGGTTCGCCAGTTGGCCGAGCGATTCCTGCCAGCCGAGGTAGCACATTTCCGTGGGGATGACCGCCGGGATTCCTTCTTGGACGATGCTCAGCTCGGTGCCGCAAAGCACAGGGCGGAACGTGATCGTAACGTTCATCTCGCCTGGCAGATTGGGATCGTCGAACGTGTCGGTGTGGACGATCCGCTCGTTCGGAACGAGCTCGACGTACTTGGCGCTGAAGCTATGGGCGGAACCCGTGCCGAAGTTGGTGAACGACATCCGGTAGCCGCCGCCGACCCGGGCGTCGATCTCGTGGACCTTGCCGAGGAACCCGTGCGGCGGCAACCAGCGGGCCATTGCGTCGGCGTCGATGAAGGCTTTGTAGACGCGCTCGGCCGGGGCGCGGAGGACGCGGTGCAGGCGGACGGTTCCGGTTGATGCGGACATGGTTCTATCTCCCGCAGAGTGTTGTGTTTTGGCGTGGCCTGATTCGGGCCTTTGCTAGGTAGTCGATCGATGGGGGCGGGAATCGACAGGGGGAGAAAATTTTTGTGGGCAGTGGGCAGTGGGCAGTTTGAGGGGTGGCACGCCCAGCAGGTACTCCGGATGGGCGTGGTGGCCCCGACGCAGGGTTCGCCACGCCCTGCGGAGTACCTTAGGGCGTGCCACCCCGGCGCTAGATCCTTCGCTCTGCTCAGGATGACGCGGAGCGTTACGCCCCAGCCCGTAGCTCGGCGAGTTGCTGGGCCGTCCCCACGAGCCGGTCCCAATTCTCTTGGATGTACTCCGGCGGGCCGCCGATCTCGGCGACGACGGTGGCGACCAGTTCGGTCGGCACCATTTCGATGGCGTCCCAGGGGCAAACCTTCAGGTCGTACGGATTCGACTTCTTGCCGGGAATATGGACGCAGACTTCGCAGCCGACACAGCGTTCGAGGTCGATCTCGCACCACTGCTGCGTCCCTTTGACGATGCCGCGGTCGATCTTCATCAGGACGATGCAGTCGACGGGGCAGACCTCCAGGCACGACTCGCAGCCGGTGCAGTTGTCGGCGTTGATGACCGCCAACTCCTTCGGGACCTTTTTGCGGGGGCCTTGCTTTGCCATGTCGAAACGCCGGGGCGAGAGGAGGGACTTTGTGAAAGCCTTCACAATGATATGCCATTATCGGCCGGCCGCCAATTCCGCTGGCTTGGATTCCGGGCGAACTGCTAATTCTGAAGACTAACCGCCAAGGACGCCAAGGACGCCAAGGGGAATACCGGGGGGATGGAGCCCGCAAATGACGCGAATGGACGCTAATAGGAAAATATTCGCGCTTATTCGCGTCATTCGCGGGCTCATTTTTCCTTTCCTTGGCAGTTCGCAAGGCTGGAAATCGCCGCTGAAAGCTGCTTGACCCCCGGCGGGCGGGGGTCCAAACTCGCAGGACCCGGCCCGCCTTCCCACGGGACGGTCCCTTTTCCGCTGGGCGATAGCAGTTTCTTTTCTCGATTAGGACCATTCCGTATGTCCCCTCTTCTTCGGTTCGCTGTCGTCATGGTGCTTGGATTGGGGGGGCCGCTGGCGGTTCAGGCCGCCGAGCCGTTGGCTGCTACGGGGGTGATTCATGGCGATCAGGATGGCGGAACGATCAGCCGACATCTCTACGGGCACTTTGCCGAGCATCTGGGGCGTTGCATTTACGACGGGTTGTGGGTGGGCGAGGAGTCGTCGATTCCGAACACCAACGGCGTTCGCACCGACGTCATCGACGCCTTGAAAAAACTCAAGATTCCGAATCTTCGTTGGCCGGGAGGCTGCTTCGCGGACGACTACCACTGGCGCGACGGCATCGGCCCGGTCGACCAGCGGCCACAGACGATCAACATTCACTGGGGGCAAGTCGTCGAAACGAATGCGTTTGGGACGCATGAGTTTCTTGAACTGTGCGAACTGCTCGACGCCGAGCCGTACCTGGCCGGCAACGTCGGGAGCGGCTCGCCGGAGGAGATGCGGGACTGGATCGAGTATCTCACGTTCGACGGGGACAGCGAACTGGCCAACTTGCGCCGCAAGAACGGCCGGGAGAAGCCGTGGCGGATTGAGTACTTCGGGGTCGGTAATGAAAACTGGGGCTGCGGCGGCGCCATGCGGCCGGAGTATTACGCCGATCTCTATCGGCGGTACGCCGAGTACTGCCGCGACCTGTCGGGGAATCGTCTCACGCGGGTCGCTTGCGGGCCGAGCGGCAACGACGGCAATTGGACGCGCACCGTGATGGAGCGCGTCGGCGGGCGGATGCAGGCGTTGTCGCTCCACCAGTACACGCTCGCGGCGCCGTGGCATGCGAAGCGGCCGGCGACCGGGTTCGACGAAGCGGCGTGGTTCGCGATCGTCCGCGAAGCGCTCACGATGGAGAAGACGCTCGACGACACCGAAGCGATCATGGACAAGACCGACCCGGACAAGCGGATTGGCCTGTTCGTCGACGAGTGGGGAACCTGGTACGAGGCCGAGCCGGGGACGCCGGGCTACGCGCTCTATCAGCAGAACTCGCT
>Ga0163144_10011686_pt1 | contig 18544 bp, 10 predicted proteins | sample OliLak19BULKMAT1_FD_123175 | JGI IMG/M metagenome (GOLD analysis project Ga0163144, IMG submission 123175) | Freshwater microbial mat bacterial communities from Lake Vanda, McMurdo Dry Valleys, Antarctica - Oligotrophic Lake LV.19.BULKMAT1 | ecosystem: Environmental > Aquatic > Freshwater >... | reverse complement strand
TAACCCAGTTGGGAGTTTAACAATTTCAGGTCCTCGGGGGTATCAATGTCAAATCTTCCTTCGGCCCAATCAATCGTGGTGAGGGATGTTGCCTGACGTTCAATGATCACCTTCGCTCCCTGCGAATCTTTTAGTTCCAGCATCCTGGAAAAGAGAGTTCGTTCAAACAGTGCGGGCACACCGATGGTGTTTTCATATCGTGATGCCACGATTTGGTGCGAGGTTTTTTTATGAACATCGCGCAAAGAGGCCAGATGCACCGAGGTGATTAAGGGTTGATCGCAAACCATAACCACCACCACGTTGGTATCGGGTCTGGATGTTATGATGTGGCGTAATCCCTTTTTCAGAGAACTACCCATTCCTTTTTCCCACTCAGTGTGCGTGAGAATTTCCACCGGAAGGTGGGCAATTGTTTTTTTGTGCATGTCAGCATGAGCACCCAGCACCACTACAACATGTGAATATTTTGCGTCAAGGGCAGCCAGTGTTGATTTGAGCAGTAAAGGCACGCCATCTACCTCTACCAATTGTTTTGACTGGCCAAGTCGTGATGAAGAGCCGGCAGCCAGTATGATCACCGATTCACTCTCAGTACTATTTTTACTTTTATCGTCACTCATTGTCGGGAAGTGAAAATGCAATGTATTTGTCTCCTGACTTTGTGCTCATTTTGCCTCCGCCACAAGCGATGACCACGTATTGCTTTCCTTTGATTTCATACACGGCAGGGGTGGCATATCCACCGGCAGGAAGGGTGTGTTCCCACAATATTTTTCCGGTACTACTATCAAAGGCCCTGATCTTTTCATCGCGGCTGGCTGCAATGAAAATGACACCACCCAGCGTAACCACTGAGCCTCCGTAATTTTCAGTTCCTGTAGCGGGTATTCCTTTTTCCTTTAATTCCTTAAACTCACCCAGTGGCACTTGCCATTTAATTTCTCCTTTGTTTAGGTCAATGGCATTCAGTGTTCCCCATGGTGGCTGCACGGCAGGATAACCATCAGATGTAAGGAAGCGATTGTAGCCTGTGTTAGAAAAGAGGATGTCGGGATCGCGTTCGAATATTCCTTTTTTTTCTTCATCCGTTCTTTCATGAAGATCAAGCACATAACGTGAAATGGCGTCACGTTCTTTTTCGCTCAGATGTGAAAATGCTGGCATCACACCTTTTCCTGTCAGCACATACTTCATTAAACTTTCTTTGGTATACTTGTCTTGCAGGTTTCTTATGGATGGAAACACATGGCCGTCACCACCGCGATCGACCCCATGGCAGGTAGCACAGTGTGTGCGATATAAAGAAATTCCAATCCAGGCATCTTCTTTCATTCTCACATCGACCATCTGCAATATCCACGGCATTTCATTGGCATTTACATAAAGCGTTCCGCTTTCCGGATCGAACGAAGGACCGCCCCATTCGGTACCGCCATCAAAGCCGGGGAAAACGATGGTGCCTTGCTTGCTGGGAGGAATGAAAGGCCTTCCGGTTTTTAATTCTTTGAATTTTTCCTTCAATGCTGTATCCGTAGTTAGCGTGTTGATCATATTCTCGGTGAAAACCTGCCGCGCAAAAGGTGGGGGTTTTACAGGAACCGGTTGAGTAGCCCATGCTTGTTCTCCTTCCAGATCAGAAGCCGGAACCGGAATCTCTTCAACAGGAAAAAGTGGTTTGCCATTTTCCCGATCCAACAGGAATACAAAACCTGTTTTTGTTACCTGAGCCACCGCGTCTTTTTTTTCACCGTTATGGTTCACCGTTACCAATACCGGGGCAGCGGGTAAATCACGATCCCACATATCGTGATGGATCGTTTGGAAATGCCACCTGCGTTTTCCGGTTTCAGCATCTAACGCGAGCACGCAATTGGCAAAAAGATTTTGTCCGTGACGATTGCCTCCATAAAAATCAAAAGAGGCTGAGCCTGTGGAGGCAAATACTAATCCCCTCTCTTCATCCACGGCCATACCGGCCCATGAGTTGGCGCCACCAATTTTTTTCCAGGCATCTGGTGGCCATGTTTCATAACCATATTCAGCGGGCTGAGGAATGGTGTGAAATGTCCACACCAGCTTTCCGGTTTTCACATCAAAGGCGCGAATGTAGCCGGGCGCGGCAATGGGACCTTCATGCACGCGTGAGCCCATGATGATTAAATTTTTGAAAATCACTCCGGGTGTATTGGAAAGTACCATGAGATTGGCGGCCCGATCACCCAATCCTTCTTTCAGACTTACGCGACCCTCCTTGCCAAAGGTTTCAATTTTCTTTCCGGTGAGTGCATTGATGGCATATAAGTTTTCTCCGAACGTATAGAGAATCCGTTTGTCTTCACCTTCTTCCCAATAGGTAACTCCGCGATTGACTCCAAGGCCTGAGTTGGCTTCACCCGGTTCAAATTTCCAAAGTATACCACCATTGGTAGCATTTAATGCAAATGCTTTTAGAGAGGGGGAGGTGCCATAGAGTATTCCATCTATTACAATCGGATTGCATTGTATTTGAGTTCGGTTGTTTACCGTGTCAGCATCGCCCGACTGATAGGACCAGGCAATCTGAAGTTGATTGACATTTTTTTTATTGATCTGGGTGAGCTGTGAATATTGAATCCCCTCCGCTGTTCCGCCTTTTATTCGCCAACCTGTATACTTTTCATCCGGTTGAGTGCACGCAATTAGGAGAGTAGCTAAAACAAGAGGGGTAAATTTCATTGAGGTTTGATTTTACCTTGAAACTCATAAAATCAAACCACCTTTACAAGGATTTTTATTTCAACGCATGTTTGCTTTTTTGGAGGCACCCTCCGCTACATACACCTGCTTAAATACCTGGTCACTGTTTGGATCTCGTTGATGGATGGGGCCGGAATGATATTTCAAGAATCCGCCAGAACGATTACTGAACTTGCTCTGAATTTCTGCGATGATGGACACGGCAATTTCGTCCGGAGCCTCAGCACCGATGTCAAGCCCGATGGGTGAATGAATGCGATGAAAGTCCTGCTCACTCAAAGAAATACTCTGGGCATTAAATTCGCTCTGCATTTTATCGAAGCGCTTGCGCGGACCCAGGATGCCGATGTACGGTGTGTCGGTCTTGAGAAGTTTTTTCAATACATCGCGGTCATACTCGTAATTGTGCGACATGAGTATGCATGCCGTATAAGGTGTGATTTCAAAATCACGGTCAATAAATTCACGCTGGCAAAGAGTTAGTTTATCAGCAGTTGGAAAAAATAACGGAGCAATGTGCGCCACGCATTCATCGGTAACTGAAACAGTCCACCCTAATGACTTGGCAAGTTCACTTACCGGCCGTGCGTCAAAACCACCTCCGAAAATGATCAAAGACACTGCGGGCTGTATCAATTCAATAAACACTTCCGCAACCCTTCCTTGAGATTGATATTTTTTTGCTTCTGACTTCTTCGTTTCAAAAAGATTCTTCAGAGATGCCTGCACTTTATTTTTTAACTCAACATCAGAAAAATCCCCACTCCACTCACCGGAAGAAGTGAGTAATAATTTTTCACCAACACCAGAGGCTGCCTCAAATATGGTGGCGAGGGCAACGGGTTCGTTAGAGGTAATCAGCGAATTGAAAAGTGTAACTGGATTTTTTTTATCCTCCAGGTCTAGCGGTTCGATCAGTACATCAATCACACCATTACACCCTAATCCGATGCCCAGGTTCTGGTTGCTTTCTTCCCGTGTATCGTACGTTACCGTCATGGGAGTTTTGTCCATCATTACTTTGCGGGCTTTTCGTAGCGCATCGCCCTCGAGGCAACCGCCACTGATAGAGCCCACCCATCGACCATCATCCATGATGAGCATGCGAGCACCGGGGCTCCGATAGGAGGAACCGCGTACTTTCACAACGGTAGCAAGTGCTGCTTTGCGCTGAGAGAAGTCTACCTTATGATATTCCGATACAATTGTTTTTAAATCTTTCACAACGGTGAATTTAAAAAATTGCTATTACTTTTTTCTTGCTGCCTTTATTTGAGCCGGAGTGATTACTCCTGCTTTGTTGCCAAATGAATTAAAAATGTAATTCATCAGATCACTCATTTCCTCATCCGTGAGATCAAACCCATTCATCTCTCCTTTATACACTACCCCATTTACCTTCATCTCCATGTTGGCGCCATACAATGTCTGCTGTATAGCCCGCTTCTTATCAGCCAACATATAATCAGATTTGGCCAATGGAGGAAAAATTCCTTCCAATCCTTCGCCTTGATCCATATGGCAACTGACGCAATTCCTTAAATAGATCTCCTTGCCTCTTTCCGAACTGGCCGCCAGATCAATCTTGGGCTTTTGCTGAAATGAAAAAAAGCTAATTAAAGAGAGAACCGATAATAATGTTAAAACAATTTTTTTCATACTAATTTAAACGAAGGTTATTTTTTATACTTCTTCCAGGTTGAAGGGTAATACGCGAATTCTTTTGCCTGTTAAATCAAAAATGGCATTGGTCAACGCGGGTGTAAATGGAGGTAACCCAGGTTCACCTACGCCTCCTGCTTTTTCTTCATTTTCTATTATGTGCACTTCAATCTCAGGAATCTCGTTGATGCGAGGCATCAGATAGGAATTGAAATTTTTTTCAACTGACAACCCATCTTTAAAGTGTGTGGCGTGTTTAGTAGCGGCACCCAATGCCATCACAATACTTCCCTCCACCTGTGCTTTAATGATATCTGGGTTTACATACCAGCCGCAATCCATAACCGCCCACACCTTATCAATTTTTACTTTTCCATTTACTCCTTTAGATACCTTCACTACTTCGCCAACAATGCTTGAAAAACATTCGGTAATAGCTACTCCATATCCGTCATTCTTCTTTTTTGATTTCCAACCACTCACTTCCTCCAGTTTACTTATTAAATGCTGGTAACGTTCTTCCCACAAATGTTGCTTCCGAAAATCGAGCGGATCTTTACCTGCCTCTATCGCTAATTCATCCAGAAAACTTTCATAGGCAAAACCATTCGTTGAGGCATATACCGAGCGCCACCACATGACTGGTATGGGTGATTCAAGTGGCGCATCGCCAAAACTGTGGTGGGGGAAGGAATTAAAATAGGGTTCTAGCAAACCTTCCGTCACGCTATCGTTGTATCCTTTCTTATCGGCACCGGGTTCCTGTGAGCCCATGTTCTGTCCGGCCATCTTGGCTTCAAAGGCGCTGATTCTTCCATTGTTTAATCCGGCTTTACAGTGATAAACCATGCCCGGGCGGAAAGGACCAGCTGTCATGTCATCCTCACGAGTCCACACAACTTGTACCGGGGCTTTTATTTCTTTTGAAATCATCGCTGCCTCATAGGGATAATCAGTAAATGCTTTGCGACCAAATCCTCCGCCAAGGAAAGTCATGTGCACTGTTACTTTTTCCATGGGCAGTTTCAAATGAGCACTGAGATTGCTCTGAATCCAATCGGGCGCTTGAATGGGTCCCCAGATTTCACACTTTTCATCGGTAACGTGGGCGGTACAATTCAGAGGCTCCATACAACTATGCGATTCGTAAGGAGTCTCATAAAATGCTTCTATTTTCTTTTCTGCCTTTTCAAAAGTGGCAGAAAAATTTCCCTTGGTGCGATAAGAAATGATTTCACCTTTGGCAGTCTCACGCATTTTTTCAAAAAGATCTTCTGTACTGTGATGAGCAAAAGCAGTGTCATCCCATTCCACCCTAAGTGCCTTACGACCTTGCATGGCCGCCCAGAGATTATCGGCCACCACGGCAACACCTTCTAACATGTTGTTAAACACATCGCGATTTACTTTGAGCACGTATTTTACACCGGGCACTTTTTTCGTTTCTGTGTCGTCAAAGCTTTTCACTTTTCCAGCAAATCGGGGACTGCGCTCCACCACTGCATACATCATGCCGGGTAGTTTAAAGTCGAGACCAAATATGGCCGTCCCATTTACTTTTTGTGGATTATCCTGCCGAGGCAATGGCTTGCGAAGGATTTTATAATCCTTGGGATTTTTTAATGTAATATTTTTTGGTGGTTCTAATTTTGATGCAGCCTCCACCAACTCACCATAGCCTAAGTTTTTTCCTGTTGGTTTGTGAATCACCTGGCCATTTTCTGCATAGCATTCTGATTGGTTCACGTTCCACTTTTTCGCTGCGGCCTCAATGAGCATTTCACGGGCTGAAGCACTGAGTCTTAGCAGGTTTTTATATGAACCACGCACCGTAGAACTTCCACCTGTTACCTGGCTGCCATATTTTTCATTGTTGCCAACACCAAAAACAATATTTACCTGGTTAAGGTCCACTTCCAATTCTTCTGCGATGATCTGTGGAACTGCCTGATAGGAACCCTGCCCCATCTCCGCCCTGTGGTTGGTGATGGTAACCTTGCCAGTGGTATCAATTGAAATCCAGGCGTTGAGTTCAAGACCAGGCAAATCAGCGGCAAGTGGTTTTACTATTTCTGCTTCTTTGCCTTGTGCAGGCAAGTGCAATCCAAGCGTGAGGGCAGCCCCGGTCATGCCGGATAGCTTTATGAAATTTCGCCTTGAAATATTTTTAGATAGAGGTTCCATAAGCAAAAATTATTTAGTCGATCCTTTTTGAGTCATTAATTGTGAAGCCGTTTTGATTGCTTTGCGAATGCGCGGATAGGTGCCGCAACGACAAATATGACCGAGCATGGCAGTATCAATATCCTTATCATTAGGACTCGGGATTCGTTTTAACAAAGCAGTAGCCGCCATAATTTGTCCGCTTTGGCAGTAACCACATTGAGGCACTTGTTCCAGAATCCAGGCTTGCTGCACCGGATGTGAATTGTCATTGGACAATCCTTCTATGGTGGTAATGTTTTTATTGGCTGCTGCCGAAACGGGAATGGAGCATGAGCGCACGGGGGTGCCCTCGAGGTGTACCGTGCAAGCGCCACATTGTGCTATACCACATCCGTATTTGGTGCCGGTGAGTCCGACCAAATCTCGAATAGCCCACAACAAAGGCATTTTTGGATCGGCTTCAATGGTGTGACTTTGGTTGTTGATTTTAAGCGTTAAAGCTGCCATGGGAATGATTTTGATGGTAAGAAAGTTACACAATATAAGGCCTGGCGGATGTTTATGCCATGATAAATGCCATGAGCGGTTTATTCAGCTTAGGCAAGCTCGAAAAGTGATTTCTACTGCATCAATTGCTTCAACAAATTCTGGCATCGCTCTTTTCGCAGCGCATCGTCTGGTTCAGACAGAGGAAGTGCTAAGGCCCTGTGCAATGTTTGGGAGGCTTTATCTTTTTCTCCCAAGGCATGCTGTGCAGATGCTAGTCCAAATAAAAAAAGTATCGTATCCTGTTTGTAGCTATAGGCTTGATTAAAATAGTCCAAAGCTCTCCCCATTGAAATCTCCTCCGGAAATCCTCCAAAAAAAATGCGGCATGCCATGAGTTCCACCCAATTCAGGCGCGATAGTTCAAACTGCCACTTGCCTAAAATGAAATAGGCTTCTGCGAAGGTAGAATCGAGTTGAAGGATTCGGGTCGCTTCGTTGTGTATGTTTTGCGCATAGCGCACTTTTTCATGTGGATTGGTGGCAATTTCTGATTGTAGTCCTAATGAAATAACGTAGGCCAGGCGAGTTTCCGGGTTGGAAGGATTTATCTCAATTGATTTTTCGGCATAGACTCTTGCCCTTTCGTAAAAATCCAATTTTTGTTCACGCTCCGACTTGGCAAGCCTCCCCCCAATATTAGAAAGCATGCGGCTGGCGTGGGTTAATGCTTCTTCATTTTTTGGATTTTGCCGAATGGCCAGTTCAAATTTTTCCAAGGCATCCTCTACTTTAAACTCTTTTTCTAACCTAAGCCCCTGCAAAAAATAATCTTGCCCTTGTGCAAATACATCATTGCCAATGAGAATGATCCAGAGTAGAAGAATAGTTTTTTTCACGTTCAAAATTAACTCACGGAAGTTAAACAAGCATCATTAAATAAGGTTTACGGATATTTACGTACTAAATCTGCTACGACCAGGCAATTTCTTTGAAGAACTCCTAATAGGTAAGTTTTTGGTTAACCGGCAGGTGTTCGTTTCTGGTGCTTCTTTGATGTATTTTTAATAGAATACCCAATTCGGGGTATTTTTTTAAGTGGGAATCTAATATTAATTTACTTTTCGGATTACTGCGTAGCTATGGTTAATTGGCTCTATAAGGCAACGCTGGTCTTGTGTTGCTTTTCATTTGTTTTTTTTGAGGCTCAAAGTCAGGGCTGGCGGGAATATTATAACCAGTCAGTTACTTCCTATGAGGCAGATCAGCTTGATCAAGCCTATGAGCAAGCATCAAAGTGCCTTCAGCAGTATTTAAGTGAGAGCGGAGCCGCCAATGAAAATTATGCTTCCATCCTGCGCCATTTTGGAAACGTATGTTTCTCACTGGAAAAATATGATCAGGGTATTGAACTGATAAATAAAGAGATTGCGATACGCGAGGCAAAACAGGATCAACTACTTGCCAGTGCACGATTGAACCTGGCAGAATTTTATAAGCAACAGGAAAAATATGTAGAGGCGATCGAACAGATTTTGATCAGTGAGAAAATTCTTCAAAACTATTACCAGCCTACGGATCAGGAACTGGTGTCATGCCGGTTGAACCTGGCTATTACCTATTACCAGGCAGGCATTCAACGCACATCTTTAGAAATACTTCAAAAGCATTTTGTTTCTATTAATAATCTGGGAAAGCTCAGTGAAGATGAACTTATAGCCCTTTACTATTTTGGAGTTCTGCTAAATGATGCCGGTAAAAGTGAAGAAGCCCTTCAGGTATTAAATCAGGCTAAAGGTTTATGGGAAAAATCTGACCGGGCGAATAGTTCCGAGTTTAGCCAGGTGCTTTATAGCAGAGGTCAGCTCTATTATCAGGCTAACCAATTGAAAGAAGCGGAGGACTCCTATCGTGCCGCGCAGGAACTATGGGAATCGTTGAACCAAACGGATGAGGTTTATTTGAGACTACTAGGTGATCGGGCGATCAACCTTCAGGCCATGGGGCAGCCTGCACTTGCCGAAAAATTATACGCCTCCATTCAAAGTCATCCGGAAGCCGGAAGTGTCTATGCTATCTCATTAAGCAACCGGGCCACATCTCTGCAAAGCCGGGGCGAGTTGGAGGAGGCGGAAAAATTATATTCAGAAGCACTGACTAAATTCAATCAATCCGACAAAGAACAAAAGCTGTTGTATGCCGATACACAATCCAATCTGGGTATCCTTAAATCAGATCAGGGAAAAAATCAGGAAGCACTTCAGTTGCTTGTGGAAGCAAAAAATACCTATGAAGCAGCGGGTTCTATTGAAACAATAGGGTATGTAAATGTGCTCAATAAACTGGGAACGGTGTATTTGAAAGCCAACAACGTTCAGCAAGCCAGCCAGGTGTTTGATGCGGCAATGACGCAAATCTCAAAGGTGCCTTCGGTAGGCCCTATGACTAAACTTCAAACACTTACCGGAGTAGGGTCAGTTGCCTTCCAGGAAGGGAAAATTGCAACGGCCGATTCAATTTTCAGTAAGGTGGTTTCTGCTTATGAAAACCAATCATTGAAGTCAGATGTAAATTATTTGGCGGCTCTCAATAATCTCGCTTCTGTTAAACAAATGCAGGGCAAGCTAAAAGTAAGTCGCGATTTGATGCGATCGATGAGTAACCAGGCATCAAAAATTTATGGAAAAGAAAGTAGGTTGTATGCTAACGCATTGAACAGTTTGGCGATGCTGGATTTCCGGTTGGGCTTTACATCCGAGGCAAAATTAGCCATCGACTCGGCCATGGATATTTATGTTAAAATCAAAGCAACAGAGTCAACCGACTATGCTCACCTCCTGGCATCGAAGGCGAAGTATTATCAGATGCAGGGAAACTATAATCTGGCTGAACCGGAATACCGTACGGCCATTGAGATTGTTGGTAAGAATGAAGGGGAGCAAAGTATTGAATATGCACAATTGTTGAACAGTCAGGCTCTCTTACTTCAAACCCTTGGTAATTATGCGGAGGCTGAAAAATTATTGATGGAGTGCAAGCAGATTATTGAAGTAAAACTCGGCAGGAATAACACAGACTATTCCACGGCACTCCAAAATCTGGCGGCCCTTTATCAGGTATTAGGAAGATTGCCTCAGGCAGAGAAAATGCTGGAGGAAGCGCAGGCTATTGATAGGATTGTGCTGGGAGAGATGCATCCCCAATATGCCGTGCTCATACAAAACCTGGCTACTCTGTATCAGAAAACAGGACGTGCCAAAGAATCTGAAAAATATTTGAATAGCGCCTTAAAGAATTATGAATTTAACTTCGGAAAAATAAATTCCTCTTACGCCACTACCGTTGGAAACCTTGCATCACTGTATCAGGATGAAAGCAGGTGGAGTGAGGCGGAAGTATCCTGGAAGGAAAGTCTTTCTATACGCAAAGAGCTGGTAGGTGAAGAGCATCCGGATTACGTGCGCGCTCAACTTGGGTTGGCAGGGCTTTATCATGCGCAGGCAAAGTTTGCCGATGCTGAATTGATGTATGATCCTGTCATAAAAAATTATCAAAATCAGGTGAAGGAGTTTTTTCCTTCGATGAGTGAGCGGGAGAAGACTGCCTTTTTTGCTAAAGTGAAAAGTGCCTTTGATTCGTATATTGACTTTGCGATTGAGTATGGCAATACCAACCCAGCACGAAAAGCTGAGTTGTTGACGAACGTGTACAATCTTCAACTTGTTAACAAAGCAATTTTGTTGAGTGCTTCCAGCAAAGTGCGATCAAAAATCCTGAGCAGTAATGACGCACAACTTCTCTCGCAATATCAGGAGTGGTTGCGAACAAAAGAACTGATACTGAAATGGTATACTCAGTTTACCATCGAAGAACGAAACCAGGCGAATATCAAAGAGTTGGAAAGTCGTGCGAATGACTTAGAAAAATCGTTGTCACTGCAATCTTCTTTCTTTAAGGAAGGAATGGACCAGGGACAGGTTACGTTTACAGAAGTTCAATCCAGTTTATCGGCACAAGAATCTGCCGTTGAGATATTGCGTATTAAAAAGCGATATGTAAAAGATTCTGTTTACTATCTTGGGTTGGTGCTGAATAATCAGTCCACGTCACCTCATTCGGTTATTTTTAAGTATGGAGAAAAATTAGAGAACAGGTTCTTTAAATTTTTGCGCAACAGTATCAAGTTTAGTTATCCGGATACCATTTCCTATGATTTGTTTTGGAAACCGCTCGAAACAGAATTGACCAACACGCAAACCGTTTTCATAAGCTGTGATGGTGTTTTTAATAAGGTAAATTTCAATGTTTTAAAAAGTAAGACATCCAATCAATTTGTAATTGATAAATGGTTGGTGCGCAGATTGAGCAATACACGTGAACTGGTGGAGATGCGAAAGTCAAACGTAGTGGGAAGTCTTCTGAATAATGCATTGCTGGTGGGTTATGCTGATTTTAATCTCGAGAAAAGTAATGTAACAAGCGGCAGTGAAAAGAGAAGTGTGGCTCATTTTTTTGGATTTGATGGGGAGGAAATTCCCGTGCTTCCGGCCACGGAAAAGGAGATTGAAACACTGGGCGCGCTGATGGACTCCAAACAGTGGAAAGTAAAGCGGCTGATGCAAGCGGAAGCAACCGAGGAGAACGTAAAGAAGATTGAAGGCCAATCCGTAGTGCATATCGCTTCCCATGGTTTCTTTTTAACTGATGTCAGTGCCAATGATGGTTCACTCAATGAGGAGTTTTTGAGTAACCCTCTTTTTCAATCTGGAATTCTATTATCGGGAGCGGCCGTGCCAGGTCATCTGCGCGAAGGTAGAGAGGATGGTGTGCTCACCGCCTATGAAGCGATGAATTTGAATTTGGATAATACTGAGTTAGTGGCCTTGTCGGCTTGTGAAACGGGTCTTGGTGAAATTCAAAATGGTGAAGGAGTATTTGGACTGCAACGTTCCTTCTTAATGGCTGGAGCCAATTCTATATTGATGAGTTTATGGCAAGTTGATGACGTAGCTACGCAAGAATTGATGGTGCACTTTTATTCCATCTGGCTGGGTGGAGCCGGAAAGCATGAGGCCTTCCGTCAGGCACAATTAAAAATTAAAGAAAGTTATCCGGAGCCTTACTTTTGGGGCGGGTTTATAATGGTTGGAAAGTAACAGATGAAACTGAGGATCTTCAAAGTATCAATATTGTGTGCCATTTCCTTTTCAGGATGGACGCAGACTGTGACGGCACCGCTGCAGCCGGCTGTGGTTGACTCAATGGCGTTTTATAACGCCACTAAAAAACCAGCGATCAGCGATACCTCCATGATTGAGTATGCCCCCACCATTCAGGCAGATGGCAAAACGATTATTTACGGAGGCAGCACGAATGGAAAGCGCTACAATCTTTATCAAACAACCAAAGAAGGGGAGGTCTGGGGAAAACCTTTGTCATTAGATCCGATTAATTCTCCTGATGATTCTCTTGATTTAATTAACGGCCCGAGTCTAAGCTTTGATGGAAGCATACTTTATTTTTTTCGTGCCATGTGGGATACAGATGCTGCCGGTAGAAGTAAACCCAATGAAGAAATATTTTATTCGACAAGAGATAAAGACACCTGGAGTACGCCAAAAGCATTGGGTGCTCCGGTTAATACCAAAGGTTATGAAGGGTTCCCGTCCATTAGTGCCGATGGCGGTACGCTCTACTTTGTAAGACAAAATGTAGAAGGCCCTCGTGACAGGGACCTGCGCAAGGTGCCGCAATTTTGTTATTCTATTTACAGATCAGAAAAAGATGCCAATGGAAACTGGGGCAAGCCAATCAAATTGCCCTGGCCCATCAATCAGGATTGTGAAAAAGCACCACGCATAATGGCTGATGGCAGGACGTTAATTTTTTCATCAAACCGACCTGGAGGAAAGGGTGGTTTTGATATGTATCAATCAAAGCGAAATGACTTAGGCGAATGGGGAACCCCCGAACATCTTGATTTTGTAAATACAGAATTGGACGATCAACTCCCGTGTATTTCAGCTGAGGGAGATAAAATGTTTTACACCTACAACAACAAAGACATTTATTCGGTAGCGATTCCTTACAAGTTCAGACAATTCATGAACAATATTGTGCAGGGCTATATTACGGATCAGGATACGAAACAGGGCATTCCTGCAAAAGTCGTAGTAACCGATGCACTTACGTCACAGTTAGTCATGACGCTCGATAACAATCCTTCGGATGGCCGATATACCGTGGTGCTGCCGGTGGGCCGGAGTTTCAATATTGAATTTAGAAAAGATGGGTATTCCAGTTTCACGTCTCCTTTGGATCTGCTTGCGGTTAAGAAGTATGAAGAGAGAAGTTTGGATGTGCAACTCTTCAAGTCAGTGCGATTGAATATTACCATTAATGACAAAGAGATATTTGAGCCAATCAACGCAGAAGTTAAAATCAGGGTAAAGGGTCAGAATTCATTTTTGAAGGACATTAAAAATTCCCCTATCACCGGGTTGGCAAGTGCTGATTTGCCGGTAGGCCAGGACTATGAAATTATTGTGAATGCATCGAATTTTAAAAGCGAGATTGTAGATTTTGATGTTTCAGGTCTGGTGGTTTATCGTGATTTTGAAAAATTTGTAGAACTGATACCGGAGAAAACAGAAGTGATGGTTAATGTTTCTGACCTTCAGAATAATTCGAAAGTGAAATCGCGGGTAATTATCAAAAACAAAACACGCGATGAGATTATTGAACTCCAGGGCAACCAGATGGTGTCGTTGCGCACGGGTGATCGCTACGAAGTGGAGGTGACCAGCGATCAGGGGTATGCCTTCAACTCTACTTCATTGGATTTAACAAAAGGAGGAGTGAACAATATTGGTATTCAGTTGATGAAACTGGAGCAAAACGCAAAACTTACTTTAAAGGATATCAACTTTGAATCGAACTCGGCTGTGCTCACCGAAGCGTCATTTGTCGAGTTAAAACGGGTAATTCAATTGCTGAAGGAAAATCCCGGATTGAAAGTTGAAATAGCGGCTCATACCGATGATGTTGGTTCGGATAGCTACAATTTTATTCTTTCAGAAAAGCGTGCGAAGAGCGTGGCAGAGTTTCTTCTTCAAAGTAATATTACTTCCGATCGATTTATTTCGAAGGGATATGGCGAGTCTTTGACTAAGGTGCCCAATACGAACGAGATGAATCGGGGTGTTAATCGAAGGGTGGAGCTTAAAATTTTAAGTATTTAATGATGCGAAATAGTATGCGACTGGTCCTCTTCCTATTTATGTATGCAGCTCATTCTGTTGAGGTGCCGCTTTTAGCGCAGCATACAAAGTTTAAAGATCTGTTTCCCACCTTCTCCACTCTTTCATCAGAAGAAATAAAAACCTCATTGAAGGAATATATTGCCGAAGACCTGGATCATCCCAGTGCGAATTTTAGGTTGGCGCGTATTTATGAGACGAACTATAAAATGGCCGATCCTCTTACCCGTTTTGAGTATGCCATCGCAAATGCAGAGCAAGCCAGACTACGATATATTAAAGCAAAGCAGGTTGTGGATGATCGTGAAGTGGGTAGAAACAATGAATATTATTTTCCTGTATTCAGAACGTATGACGCGAAAGGGAAACCCCTGGTAACCTTTGCTCAAGTTCAGCAGAAAATGAACAATGGGTATGACTCAGCTGATTTATATATAAGGAAGGTGCCTTCGATTTACAAGGTCTTTACCAGCAGCGTTTCGCATTATGATAAAGCCGTAAAATTGTTTGCAGGCATCAGCAGTCAGTTTGGTTCTGTGGAGGAATTGGTATTGCTCTACGACTTGTCTCTTGATAGCAGGATGGGGGAATTGAAAATGCATTTTGATTCTACTACCTATTACTTGAATGAATATTCTAAATTGATCAGTGAATACCCAATTCGTGGCTACAACCAGAAGTATAGCATTCAACCCATTAAAACCTTTCGCCTGGACGGGCTGCAGTCGCGGATAAATTTTCTAACGAATAATATTCTTTTGTGGGATTATGCAACGTGGGTAACTGAAATTAAAAGTAAGGCCAATAAAGACATTGCCGATCTGAGATTGAGAATAAAGCAGCAGGAGGAAAAGCTTAATCAATCGCTTCAAAAAGCATCTGCTATCAGGCCGGGTGACTCTTTCAAACCGGTGATCCTTGAAAAGCAGTTAATGTTCTCTTTGAGCAATGCCGACAGGCAGTCCCTTGTACAGTATCTTTTTCATTATAAAGCGTATAAGCAGGAATTCGTTCAGGAACGCAGGCAAATACAGATCGATACGATTTCTATGGAGCGTAACGCTCAAATTTATACACAGCTACTCTACTCAAATCTGAAGGCAGACACCTTGTTAAATGAAGTCAGGTTGTCGGTTTCGCCCTTGCGCATCGATAAGCATAAAGAGTTTATAGAATCTTATTATAAGGGAGCCGCAGGAATTCGAACTATGCTGAACGAAGAAAATGAGCTGTTAAAAACGGATTACAAAAATCAGACAGCATCCATTCAATCTGCCATAAATGCTCTTCAAAAGGAGTATGCTGGCCAAGGGGATAAATTTATTAAGGCAGGTAGTTTATCCATTCCATTATTTGTTGTGGCGGGCGATTCGTTGCCAACCGATAATGTGTTGCACACAATGCGCCTGTTGAAAAACCCGGATGGAAGTCTTTACGCTGGAGGAGTGTATCGGCCTGACAAGAAAGTGAATAATCTGGTAGTGTATATCTCAAAAGTAACAGCAGACGGAAAAAGCGAGTGGTTCAAATCCTTCAATCTCAAAGCCGATAGTTTAAGTAAAGATCAGTTTAATAATTTTCTGGGGCCCATGGTGCTGACAAAGGAAGGCTGCGCTTTTATCATGCAGACGCGCGATGCAATAAATATCCGCAAGGCGAATACATTAATTTATCTTTCGGAAAAGGGGGAAGAAAAGAAAAGAACGAAATTAAATGACCTGAGCTATCCTCGTTATCTGGTGTACAATGAAATACTAAATGGTTTTGTAGTTGTTTTAAAAGGAGCGGATAAGTCCACGGACTTTGCAGTCAAAGAAAATATGATGCTACTGTGCTATAATGTCCTGGGCGACCTGCTATGGAAGCGTGAATTTCCGTTGACGGGCAATGTCATTAAGTTGATTAACTTAAGTGATGGGTATGGTGTGATTGGAAATTATCTATGGATGGTTGACCAGACGGGTCAGGAATTCCGTACCAAGGCAAATCTGAATGAAGCGAGTCCATATTATATTAAAGTAAAAAACTCGGGTGAGATCGCTTTAGTGAAACCCTATAACTTTAACACCTCACTAATAACAGGGACTGTTGTTAAAATCAATGATAACTCCATCCATTTAAAGGCTCAGAAAGGCACCGCTGCAAGTTTTGCCTCACCGGAGGACTTCACGAGCCATATCATGATTAATTCCCTGGGTCGGGTGATTTTTAGCCAAATTCAATAGGAGTTAATCTTTTTAAATAAGGTGATTCAATCGATTGCACTAAACTTTATTAAGCAGATTCCGCCAGGATTATTAAATTCACGCCTTCATTGAAAATAACCTAAACGGACCTCCACCTCCATGATCAACTTCTCTACCCTCTTTCCCTACGAGTTCGACAAAAAATATTCTAAACCAGCGGCTTATTTTTCAATGGAGTTTGCCATTGATCAGCCACTCAAAATCTACAGCGGTGGTTTGGGTTTTCTGGCAGGTTCGCACATGCGAAGCGCCTTTGAATTGAAGCAGAACCTGATTGGTATCGGCATTCTTTGGAAGTATGGCTACTACGATCAGGAGCGAAATATGGATGGTACGCTGAGAGTATACTTCACCGAAAAAGATTACTTCTTCCTGGAGGATACCGAAATAGTTTTCCCAATCACCATTCATAATCATGATGTACAGGTAAAAGCATGGTTAATGAGACCGGGTGTATTTAATACAGTGCCGATGTTCTTTCTCAGTACGGATATTCCGGAGAATGATCACCTTGCTCAAACCATCAGTCATCGTTTATATGATCCGCACGAGTCTGCGCGAATAGCACAATCAATATTGTTAGGTGCCGGAGGCGCAAAACTTCTCGATATCATTGGTCGCCAAACGGAAGTATATCATATGAATGAAGGTCACGCCCTTCCGCTTTGCTTCTACTTGTTGAATAAATACAACAATGACTTAAATGAAGTAAAAAAACGAGTTGTATTCACAACGCACACTCCTGAAAAGGCTGGCAATGAAGAGCATTCGATCTCTTATATGGAACGGATGAGTTTCTTTCAAAACGTTCCTATCGAAATGGTGAAGGAATTGGCCGCACCAGATACCAATAATTTAAGCTATACGTTGGCTGCCTTGCGCATGGCGCGAGTGGCTAATGGAGTTTCGGCACTTCATGGGGAAGTATCGCGAAAAATGTGGGCAGGATTTGACGGTATTTGCAATATCACTTCTGTTACCAATGCGCAAAATCAGAAATATTGGAATGACACCTTATTGCAGGAAGCTTTAAAGTCCGGAAATGATGAGGCCCTGGTGATCCGTAAAAAAGAAATGAAAAGGGAGTTGTTTAAGGCGGTGGCAAATCAAACCGGAAAGCTCTTTGATGAAAACGTACTTACTATTGTGTGGGCAAGGCGCTTCGCTGGTTATAAGAGAGCGGACCTGCTCATTCAGGACTTTGAACGGTTTCTGAAATTAATTGAAAGCACTGACTACCCGTTACAAGTGATTTGGGCTGGCAAACCTTATCCCGAAGATCAGGTTGCCATTGATATTTTTAACGACATCTACTGGAAGACGAAGTATCTTCCAAACTGTGCTATTCTTACCGGATATGAGTTAGGGTTATCTGCCCTCCTGAAGAAAGGATCTGATTTGTGGTTGAACACTCCGCGCATGTATCATGAAGCTTCCGGAACGTCAGGAATGACTGCCGCTATGAATGGAAGTATTAATTTTTCTATTCCCGATGGTTGGGTGCCCGAATTTGCGCAGGATCGCAAAAACAGCTTTATCATTCCACGGGCAGAAACTGAAAACCATGAGGAACAGGCAAGAATTGAAAATGATTACATGCTCACCCAGTTGGAAAATGAAATTGTTCCCCTTTATTACACCAAGCCAGGTGATTGGTTACGTGTTATGAAGCAAAGCATGATTGATGTGGTGCCTTTCTTTGATTCAAATCGTATGGCTGATGAGTATTATGACAGGATGTATAGTCTTGCAGGAAATTTAGGGGAAGCGGGCAATACAGCTAAAAAGGTTGAGAAAATCTAAGAATCATTTAAAACGATAATCTCTAAATTTTTCCAACCCGTCTTCGTACTTTCGATAGTGAACGTTTGTCGTTATTCTGACACACAGGATAATGGATAAGATTTATCTTTGTAAAGCATGAAACATATCGTCATCATTGGTAACGGTATTTCCGGAATTACAGCCGCGCGTCACATACGCAAG
>Ga0163144_10011682_pt1 | contig 18548 bp, 22 predicted proteins | sample OliLak19BULKMAT1_FD_123175 | JGI IMG/M metagenome (GOLD analysis project Ga0163144, IMG submission 123175) | Freshwater microbial mat bacterial communities from Lake Vanda, McMurdo Dry Valleys, Antarctica - Oligotrophic Lake LV.19.BULKMAT1 | ecosystem: Environmental > Aquatic > Freshwater >... | reverse complement strand
GGTGGGAAGAGCGGTCCATTTTTCCCCGATTTCTCGTTGCATGGTTCCACCATGCGCCTCGAAATCGTGAAAAACTGTCCTCGCTCTCCCACTCGGCTCGCTACGATCGCTCAAGTCCGACAGGCTCCTAGACTAACCAGTTCACCAAGGCGCGAAATTACCGGCGATACCCCGAGAACAACTTCGCAAAGGAGAACGATCCATGTCGCACGATAAGATCGGCGTTATCCCGCTCCTCTTCGTTGTCATTCTGGCGCTTCAAGGCTGCCAGAAGGAAGAGGAGCCCAGGCCGGTTGTTCCAGTCCCCACAGCTCCAGCTCTGCAGGCAGAGCCAGCACCGTCTTCTCAACCGCCACCTGCCAGTGCGCCAACACCCGATGCTGCCGTTCCAGCCCAGGTTGCCACGTCAGCGCCCGAAGCTGCCGTTCACGCCCCGGCCGCGGCGCCTCATGCTGCACCAGCAATGCCGCTTGCCAGCGCCGACGGGGAGATGCCCGGATCGCGCATCGAAGTGCACGAGCTCAAGCGTTTGAGTAGCGGCACGCTCATGCTGAAGTTCGCTATGGTCAACGATGCCGACCAAACCCTGAACTTTGGCTACGATTTCGGCGCTGGTTCGACATCCGATATAGGTACCGTGGGCGGCGTGCACCTCATCGACGCAGTCGCGAAGAAAAAATATCTGGTGGTGCGCGACAGCAAAAAAACCTGCGATTGCAGTCGGGGGGTCAAGGATGTGACTGCCAGATCCCGCGTCAATCTCTGGGCAAGGTTTCCCGCGCCTTCCGACAACGTGGACAAGATCACGGTGATCGTGCCTCACTTCTCGCCGATGGATGATGTCGCCATCAGCGGTTAACAAGGAGGACGACCATGAATTTTCTACGCGGCTGCGTCGGGTCTATCGGCTTGTGCCTGACGGTTCACGCCGGATGGGCGGCGGAAGATCCTCTACCGGCAGCGGATCTCAAGATGCAGGTTCTGGATCTCGTCTTCGAAGTCGAGGATATCGGCGGCGAGGTTCTGGATCTGCAGGTCAAAGAAACAGATTTGGAAATCCGGATCGAGCTCGCTGCCGATGTGCTGTTCGACTTCGACAAGGCGGATATCAGACCCCAGGCTCAGGATGCGCTGACGCAAGTCGGCGCTATCATCAGGGAAAAGGCCAAGGCCCCGGTTCGTATTGAAGGCCACACCGATTCCAAAGGCTCGGACGCGTATAACCAGCAGCTTGCCGAGAAACGGGCCAACTCGGTCAGGGACTGGTTCGTCAAAGACGAAGGGCTGAAGCACGTGAGCTTCGCAACCACCGGCTTCGGGGCCAGGAAACCGGCTGTCTCCAACACCAGGCCCGACGGCTCGGACGATCCCGAAGGCAGGCAGAAAAACCGCCGCGTGGAGATCGTAATCGGTAAGAGATGACAGTGAGTTTCCGCTCGGGATCGCTGGCTGCCGACACCGCAACCGCGGCCACGCACGCCTGCCCGTGTCGATGCTGCAATCGATGCGGATTGACCGGCTACGGCAGCTTCACTGCGGCAGCTCGCGCTTGAGGCCGACGTAAATGCCGGTCCAGCCGAACGTCATCGCTAAGGCGTGGCACCGAGGCGCTTCAGCGCCTCCGCGCTCTTGTTGTTCGAAGGATCGAGCGCAAGCACTTTGTGGTAGTCGGCGATCGCCTGATCGCGATTGCCCAGCCGTTCGTTCATCGCCGCACGCAACCCGAGCGCATCGGCATAATCCGGATAGAGCGCAATGGCCTTGTTGGCATCGGCCAGGGCCCCGGCGCTCTCGCCCTTGAGCGCCTGGACCGCGCCACGTTCCTTGTAGACCTGCGGGTTGCCTGGATCGAGGCGCGCGGCCTCGTTCAAATCCGTCATCCCCGGATCGAATTGCTTCTGGAACACGTAGGCGACGCCACGATTGATGCGGGCTTGCAAGGATTGCGGGTTGAGCTTGATCGCCTGATCGCAATCAGCGATGGCCTGCGGCGAACGGTTGGTTGCCCCATAGACGGCGCAGCGGCTTTCATAGGCATCGGCGTTATTCGGATCGATCTCGATGGCCTTGGAGAAATCGGCCACCGCCAGATCGACCTCGGGTTTCAGGAGCCCGCCTTTCAGGTAACGGACGCCGCCGCGACTGATGAGCGCGTCCACGTGCCTGGGATCGGTTTTGAGCGCGGCATCGAACTCGACGAGCGCCCTCGCCCAATCGCCCACCGCGGCATAAATGCGCCCGCGCATGTGATAACTCTCGGCGGCCGTCTCGGGGCTGAGGCGGATGACTTCGGAAAGATCGGCGAGCGCCTTTTCGTTTTCGCCCTGGAGCGCATAGACGACACCGCGGTTGTGATGGGCATCGGCATTGCTGGGGTTGCGCTTGATAGCTTCGTCGAGATCGGGGAATGCTCGGTCGGGCTGGCCGATATTGAGATAGTGCTGACCGCGTTTGGCGTAGGCTTCAGCCACGCTTGCGGGCGGCGCGCCAGCCTTGTCAATGATGCGGGTCCAGGCGGGCACAATCGTCTGCGCATCCGCGCCCGCACAATCGGCGGCGTCATCCGCGAGGGCGGGTCCGGTGAACAGCGCGATCGACAACGCAGCAGCCGCGGATAGACGTAACATCATGGAATCAGCCCCCACCAATGTTCCCGCAGAAGGATATACCACCAGGCGCGCGCATGCCTCAAACTCCGGCCAGACTCCGCTGGAATCGGTCCTGCCGCTGGCCTTTTCGTCCCATGGGGAGAAGCTCGACGCTGAAGGCCGTCAGTCCTTCGCAAGCGAATCGACGGACTACTAGGGTTTTATTGCCACGCTGCCCTGGCAGTGATCTGCTTGACGTCGTCAATCATGGCCTTTCGGTGGGTGCAGTGTTTTTTTTCCGGGACGGAAACACTCTCGTATCCGAAAGGACTTTAGTGCTCTGACACCTGGATTACGTCGCGTTTATTTTGTGCAAGCGAGGCTGAAGAAAACCGATCCGGCGCCGGTCTACAACCACGGGAATGGCGCGGCTTCCGCGCAGCCTGACAGAGGACTGCACGCCCCTTCTGTAGGACGATTCTTACAAATTGTGTGGGCTGCGTTACTTCCGAGCGCTTTGCGCGCGTGTCATATTGAACGACAATGATTCAGTAATACGCTTGGCATCACCCGCCGCCTCCGACATGCACGACATATTGATAGCAGACGATCACGCCGCTGTTCGCGCTGGACTGCGTCAATTCCTGATCGACGATGGCCGCATCGGCGAGATCGTCGAGGCAGCCACCGGCGAGCAGGCCCTGGATTTGCTGCGAACCCGGCCATTCCATTTGTTGATTCTGGACATCAACATGCCGGGAGGTGGCGGTTTTGACATTCTCAAGCACGTGCGGGCGAGTTTTCCCGCCACGCCTGTACTGGTCGTGAGCGGCTTACCCGGCAGTGCGTTGAAAAACGGGCTGATCCAATGACACTGGCGACAGAAGCCAAGCCGGTGCGCGTCCTGCTGGTCGAGGATTCGATTCGAATCGCTGAGCGGATATGTGATCTGGTACAGACCGAGGTCGGTGCCGAGGTCGTGTACGTTGCCATGGACGAACCAAGCGCTATTCGCGCCGCCCGGGAATACGACGCCGACGTGATGATCCTCGATCTGCAGCTGCGCAAAGGTACGGGATTTGGTGTGCTGCAAGCGCTCGGCTCAGACCGGCCCACCACGATCATGATGACCAACTTCGCCTTGCCGCTCTATCGAGCGAAGGCAATGACGCTCGGGGTGGAATACTTTCTGGACAAATCAGTGGATTTCGAGCGCCTGCCGGAAATACTCGAAGCCATACGCAGTCAGCGCGGCGCCTGAACCGGGACAAAAAAGATGGTGCAGGTGCCATGCGGCAGAGCCGACGCCAACCGCATTTCACCGCCGACGGCCCGCATACGGAAGCCCATCTGCTCGAGCCCATGCGATCCCGGCTTTTTGGCTGCGTCTGGTGGCAGCCCCACACCGTCGTCTTCGATCGTGACGCGCAACCGTTGCTCCGAGAGCTGCATGGAGAGCATCACGCGGGTCGCCCGCGCGTGTTTCAGAATGTTGGACAGCGCCTCTTGCACGCACCGAAAGATGGCAATCGCCGTGTCGCCCTCAACCACAGGCTCCTCTTCCGGCAGGGCCAATTCGAGTTGAATACGCCGGACCGCGGTGCTCTGCACGACCCGCAGCGCGGGAAGCTCCTCTGAGTTGCGCCGCGAGCTGCGTTGCCGCGATGCGTCCTCTGTCGTACGGCTCTGCGTATTGCGCTTCTCGCGTCAGCAGATAACCACGCTGGGCGCTTTCGGCTTCGAGGCAGACATAGATCAGCTCTGCCAACTCGCGCATGCGGTACAGACGGACCTGGATGATCTCGGCGAGCTCGCGGGTATAACCACGCCGTGACTCGGCGACAAAAAATACCGCGATGATCAGCGCGACGCCTGCCAGCAACGGCAGCAGCACACGTCGGTCAATCCCCTCCCCGCATCAACTGTCGAATGGTACTTCCCTCCGATCCATGGCGTACCGGGAAGCCTAACCCGGATTCGAGGATCCGACTATCAAGGTCACCCACCTCAATGTTGTGGGAGCACTCCTCCATTGCTCAAGCGCAGCAAGTCTCGATTTGTCTCGATCCGACTTTCGCCAGAGCTTCGATATTGTTTATTTATATCAACGACTTGTGAGCCACAACCACCAATAGCGCTGTAACAATAATGCCGTAACGTCAGCACATTGGAGGAGCGTTCCCCGAAACCACTTTCGCCTCCTGCGTGTCAGCGCAGTCCTACGTCGATTCTCACCGGTGACCGACGGCACTTTCGAATGGTTGATGAAACTCTGACATTCGAATCCACATTCAATCTGATCAGGGGACAGCTCGATACGGAAATCAAAGGCGAATCCACCCCTGCGCTACGCCGTTGTGCAGTTCGTCATAACGATCATCGGAGAAGGCCATGACCTGCGAAGTTCGAATACCTGACGCCGATGCACAAAACCATTCAGCGAGGACTACTGAAATGAGATCAACAATGACTTCACGAGCAACTTCCGCAGCTGTGACTAACCCTCTGACGAGGGCGCCACAAAGGTGTGCTGGATCAGCAGACAAAGTCGTCAAGGGAGGCGCCACGAGGACCACCCGGGGCGCTTCCGTCGACTGCCCCACGACGGACCAGAACCACCTCCTCGCGATGCTGCCGCAGGAGACCAGACATCGTATGGCGCCAAATCTCGAGCTGATCAGCTTGCCAGTCGGCAGAGTCCTTCATGAATCGGGGTACCCCGCTCACTACGTCTATTTTCCCAATGATTCGGTGGTATCACTGACCAACGGAACCGAAGAGGGACAACTGGCCGAGATCTCCACGGTGGGCCATGAGGGGATCGTTGGCATTCCCTCCTGGCTGGGCGGGGGAACCACATTGAGCCGAGCCATCGTGCAACAGGCAGGTACGGCGTACCGGCTGCCGGTTCGCCTGCTCCAGAATGAACTCGAACGGCACGGTGAGCTGCTGCGCCGTGTACTGCGATACACACAATGGGTACTGACCCAGGTGGCACAGACGGCCGTCTGCTACCGGCACCATTCGATCGAGCAGCAAGTGTGCTTCTGGCTGCTGCGTTCGGTCGACCGGGTATCCGGCGACGAATTGTTCATGACCCACGAAATGCTGGCCTGCAGCCTCGGTGTGCGCCGTGAGGGTATCTCCACAGCAGCCGGATACCTGCGGGATCTCGGCTCGATCCAGTATTACCGTGGGCGCATCAAGGTACTGGATCGGGACAAGCTTGAGCAACTGAGCTGTGAGTGTTACGAGGTACTCAAGCGGGAACGCGATCGACTGCTGCCTTTTCAGTCGCAGAGCGATCAGGGTCGCACACCAGCGCCAAGGACCTTCTGAACGGGTCAGCAAACAAACTGTACTAAGGGAAACTGTTGGAGCGTCATGTCGGCTTTGGCACGGGCGATCCTGCCGATACGGACGAAAAGCACTTTGCCAGGATCGCCAATCCAACGGTTTCTATCAGTTTGAACGAACTTCGTAAAGTAGTGAATGCACTGATTAAGAAGTATGGCCTTCCAAGCGTGATAATGGTCGAGGTCGAGGCCTTCATCGCCAGAGCATTGAACGATTCAGCTCATACCTCTCGTGTTGCTCGGGAGTACCTGACGCCGGTGCACACAGCCATTCAGCGAGGACTACTGAAATGAGATCAACAATGACTTCACGAGCAACTACCGAAGCTGTAACCATCCCTTTGACGAGGGCGCCACAAAGTTGTGCTGGATCAGCAGGCAAAGTCGTCAAGGGAGGCAACACGAGGACCACCCGGGGCGCTTCCGACGACTGCCGCACGCCGGACCAGAACCACCTCCTCGCGATGCTGTCGCTGGAGACCAGAGATCGTATGGCGCCAAATCTCGAGCTGGTCAGCTTGCCCGTTGGCAAAGTCCTCCATGAATCGGGGTACCCTGCTCACTACGTCTATTTTCCCAATGACTCGGTGGTATCACTGACCAACGAAACCGAAGAGGGAGAACTGACCGAGATTTCCACAGTGGGTCATGAGGGGATCGTCGGCATTCCCGCATTGCTGGGCGGGGGAACCACTTTGAGCCGAGCCATCGTGCAACAGGCGGGTACGGCGTACCGGCTGCCGGTTCGCCTGCTCCAGGATGAGCTCGACCGGCATGGCGAGCTGCTGCGCCTGGTACTGCGTTACACACAATGGGTACTGACTCAGGTGGCACAGACGGCCGTCTGCAACCGGCACCATTCGATCGAGCAGCACGTGTGCCTCTGGCTGCTGCTTTCGGTCGACCGGGCATCCGGCGACGAATTGTTCATGACGCACGAAATGCTCGCCCACAGCCTCGGAGTGCGCCGGGAGGGTGTGACCGAAGTCGCCGGATACCTGCGGGATCTCGGCTCAATCCAGTATCAGCGTGGGCGTATCAAGGTGCTGGGTCGGGCCAAGCTTGAGCAACTGAGCTGCGAGTGTTACGAGGTGCTCAAGCGGGAACGCGATCGACTGCTGCCTTTTCAGTCGCAGAGCGATCGGGGTCGCGTATCCGACCCTGTCTCGAAAACACCTGCACCGCTGTAAATCGAGATGAGCGCATCAGCGTATCGGGCTACAGATCACCAAACCGCACACAAGCCATCGAGGAAAGCTCCGCGAGGCTGACAGCGGTGCAGTGACGCTGATCCAACCAGGGAAATAGCAATAGTAAACAGCAATAGTCAGGCCTCATCGGTTCGCGGCGCCTGCAGCGCGATCAGTGGTCCGAGTCGCCCGCCAGCACAATGAGCGGCGGCACGCAGAACCAGAGGACGAAGGTCAACGCCAGGACGATCGGCCCATCTATGCGATCGGCCAGGTTCCCGGTCGTCAAACGGTGCAGGCTTCGCCACAGCCAGGCAGCATGTACCGCGCCGCCTGCGGCGCTCCAGCCCAGCAGCGCCGACATATCCATGCGGGTCAACGAAAACAGCGCGGCCACGACGGGTGCGGCGATGCAGGCTGCCATCGCCAGGCGGATGGCAGTGCGTGGTCCCAGTATGACCACCAACGTGCGCTTGCCGGCCGCCTGGTCGGCCGTCCGGTCGGGGCAACCGGCGAGCAGGATCGACGGCAGCACCGCCAGGCTCAGGGGCAGCGCCAGCAGCCACGGTGCGCTGTCGCTCCAACGGCCGCCCTGGGCCACGTAGCCTGCCATGATGACGCCAACACTGTGAGTGAGCGCGACATCGAGTTCGCCGAAGCCGCGGTGCGACAGCTTTATCGGTGGCACGGTGTACGCCAGCGCAAGTACAGCGAGCAGGGCGTAGATCGCGAAAATCGTACCCATGGTTGCAGCGGGCACAATGGCGACCAGGACGGCGAGCGCCACGGCGGCGCCTAAAATCGAAAGACCGATGCCCGTGCGCATCGCCGCGCGGTCGAGTCGGCCGTCCACCAGCACGCGCGAGCCACCGGTAAACGGACCGCCATTGCGGTTGAGTCGGTCGCTGTCGTAATCGAACCACTCATTGAAAAACACGGTGGCTGCCTCAAGCAAGAATAGCGTGGCATAGCCGAGCAGGTACGCCGGCATTGCCAACGGCGCGCCCACCGCGGCCGCCAGCGCGCCGACGGTGTAAGCGATCCACGTCATCGGATAGAACTGCAGCCGCAGAGCGGCAAACCATGCGGCAACGCGCTGCGTGTGGCGCTGCGTCGGCGAGAGCACGCCTGCGGCCAGGCGTGAACCGGTGGATCGGGCACGGTCCAGCCATAGCTGGCGTGTTTCCGCAGCGGCGGCAATCACCGGCCCGAAGATTTCGATGCGCGCGCAGTGGATGCCGCAATAGCCGAGCGTCGCGCGCACCAGCGCCTGCTGTCCCGGCGCACGATAGATGAACTGGTAGACCATTGGCGGCGTGTCCATCGTCGTGATCAGGTCCGCCGTGCGGCCGCAGAGCAGTTTGTCCCAGCGGTCATGCGTGACGTGGTGGAAGGCGAAACCGGGCGTCAGCACCCGATCCAGGAAGCCCTTGAGCAGAGCCGGGAAGGTGCCCCACCACGTGGGGTACACGAAGACCAGGTGCTCGGCCCAACGAATGTCGCTCTGGGCGCGCTCCAGGTCCGCCTCCAGCGGCTGCCGTTCAGGCGAGACGGCATGCACGTCGGGATCGAAGTGCATCTCGCTCAGGATCAGTTCGCGGCACTCCACGCCGACCCGGCGTGCGCCTTCGGCACAGGCATCGAAGAGCGCGCCGCACAGGCTGTCGCGGCGGGGATGAGCAAGGATCAGCAGGCAGCGCATGGCAGGACGTCGATGTGCGCAGGCCATCCCGGCATGAAAGGACCCAAGACCTGGTGTGCCGACTTGGGTGCGGCGGCTAGCTGTTTGCCCCGCGACCAGCGCTGGCAGGCAGATCCGCCCTGCGCTCTGGGCCGATCCGGCCACGCGAAGCGTTGCGTGGCCACGCGATTCACCGAGGGGTGTCGGCGTGCCGCGGGTACGGCGCGACTGTCGCTGGATCGACCGGCTCGCCAGATAGTTGGTTGGCCAACCCGTGGTTGACGTCCCGGTGAAGGGCTTCGTCTGCGCGCACCACGAGCACCACGTCCCGTAGCGTCGCGTCATCCGCCAGCTTCCAGTCGCGCCTCGCAATCGCCGGGGCGGCGACATTCGGCGAGCGGCCGGCGTCGATCTCCTCCAGATATTGCGTGTAGCCGAGCACCGCCTCCTCCTCGAAATAGCCGACGAGGCGGTGCGCCGTGCGGCGCATGCAATGCAGATGGGTAGCCATCGCGCCGACCATGCCCGGCACGGCCGCCAGCGCCTCGAGGACAATAGCCCGGTGGCCGTAGCGCCTGGCGAAGAAGTTGTCGGCGCAGAAGCGCGAGAGCCGGGTCAGGCCAAGGGCGAAGCGGTCCGCCAGATCGCGGGGCGCGCGATGCGGGTGCGGCTCAATCGGCATCGCTTTTCGTTCTCGGGCGAACATTGCAGGCCACGCCGCCGCTCGACGCCCGAGGAAATCGGGCAAGTCCTTCGTGAGCCGAGGCTTGTGGGTGGTCGTCAACACGCCAGGCGGCGTGCCGTCGTATTCGTCCAGGGTGCTGTGCTTGTGATGACAACAAGAGCCGAGCGCGCAACATCGTGGCGATGTGCATCACCGTCTGGATCACCTCGTTCGACTGCAGCAGGTCAATTAACCGCTTCGGCGTTAGCCACGGTTCCGTCTTTCTCATGCTTTGGTAGCACCCAATCGTCACGAATGAAGTGGCACGTGTATCCGTTGGGAACCTTTCTCAGATAATCCTGGTGCTCGGCTTCGGCCTGCCAGAAATCGCCTGCGGGTGCCACCTCGGTAACAACTTCACCCGGCCAGATCTCGGACGCATCGACGTCTTCGATCGTATCCAGCGCGATTCGCTGCTGCTCGTCGCTGGTGTAGAAAATCGCCGAGCGGTAGGACGTGCCGCGATCGTTGCCTTGTTGATTGACGGTCGTCGGATCGTGAATCTGAAAGAAATATTCGAGCAGCCTGCGATACGACATCACCTCCGGATCAAACATAATCTCAATCGCTTCGGCATGAGCGCCGTGATTTTGATAGGTGGCATGCGGCACGTCGCCACCAGAGTAACCGACGCGCGTTTTCTCAACGCCCGGCAGTCTGCGGATCAAATCCTGCATGCCCCAGAAACAACCACCGGCCAGGATCGCAATTTCACTCATTGTTCGTGTCCTTCGTTAGCGCGACTACCGAGAGATATTTTCCGTAGCCCTCGGCTTCCATCGTCTCTATGGGTACAAATTTCATCGCTGCCGAATTCATGCACCAGCGTTTGCCACCCCGGTCCGGCGGGCCATCGTTAAAAATGTGGCCCAGGTGCGAATCCGCGATCTTGGATCGGACTTCCGTTCGTGTCGTGAACAGCGTGTTGTCCTCTTTCAAGGTGATGAACTTCGCGTCCAGCGGTCGCACAAACGACGGCCAGCCGGTTCCCGATTTGAACTGATCCGTTGACGAAAACAACGGTTCGCCGGAGACGAGATCGACGTAGATACCGGCGTCCTTGTTGTCCCAATACTTGTTCTGGAAGGCCGGCTCCGTACCGTCTTGCTGCGTCACTTCGTATTGAATATCGGTCAATTCCTGCTGGAGTTCCTGCTTCGATGGTTTGCGAAAGTCTTGCCACGGCTGCTCGACCGAATCAGCATTTGCCACAGCGTCACTCGGCGCTGAATCGTCCGCCGGTGCGCCGCGGGTCAGCGTACTACCTGAATCATCCATGGCCTCGGGAAGGGAACCAGGCAACTCCAACTTTTTAACTCGGTCGCCCCAGTGCTTCTCGATGAACGCATCGCGTCCCGAGTTGTAGCGATAATAATCGTACTTGACCAAACTGTTCCTGGCGTAGTCCTGGTGGTAGTCCTCGGCAGGCCAAAAGTTTTCACGTTTGGCAACTTCCAGGACGAGCGGCTTCTTATAGACCCCCGATTTGTTGACTGCCGCGATGACTTTTTCAGTGTCCTGCTTCTCCTGCTCATCGTCGTAATACACCACCGGGCGGTACTGAGCACCACGATCAACGAACGAACCCTTACCGTCGGTCGGATCACTATGCTTGATCAACCATTCGACCAAGCCAGCATAAGTGACTTGCGATGGGTCGTAGGTCACTTTCACGACTTCGACGTGTCCGCCGTCAGAGTAGTTTGCATAAGTTGGATTTGCCGTGCTGCCGCCGCTGTAACCGGAGACAACATCGGTCACGCCTGGCAGTTTTTCAAAGTCCGATTCGACGCACCAGAAGCAGCCGCCAGCAAGTATCGCTGTGGCGCCGTCAGCAACGTCCGCATCGCCCCGGTTCGAGGCATCGACCGCATCGTGAATTTCACCGCTGATAGCTGAGTCTTGCTGGCAGCCCGCCGCCAGGATCGCCACGAAAAGCGACATCAGCACGAGTAAGGTTTGTATGAACTTAACCATGATTCATCTCTCTCCGGCTGCCTTAGTGCTTCAGGATTACGTAGAGCGCATGGATGATGCCCGGGATGAAGCCGAGCAAGGTAAGCAGTATGTTCAACCAGAAATGTCCCTTCAGCCCGACCTCGAGAAATACACCGAGGGGTGGCAAAAGTACGGCGAAAATAATCTTGATAGGGTCTGCGACGGTAACGGCCATGACGGCTCCTTGGTCGGTTGGATTGAGTCGGTTGGATTGAGTCGGTTGGATATAGAGCATGACCGAGCCAGCGACGGCCGAGAGCCGGATCTGCGCGGCGTGCCCCCGAACGTGGACTGGAAAGAATTTTGTGTACTCCATGCAGGTTTGGTGCGTAGCGATCTCGTTAGCGGCAGGTTCCCGTAAAAGACGCCTGTGGTTGCGCTTTGGGTCCAGATTGCACGCATTGGCGCCCGACGTATGTATGCCAACCAACACACAGCGCGCACCGCCGCGCCAACTGTCGAGGCGCACCCAGCCGAAAAGTACCCATCCAGATTTGTTCAGCGGGCACCGAGCAGGCTTCGGCAAAGGTCCCCTCCTGACCGTCGTATTCGTCAGCTTCCCGTTTCCCACAAACGCTCGGTCGATAACGGCCCGCCCCATCGTAAGCTATCCGATCGACTCGCAAGCCTCATCCAACCCCGTTCGCACGATGCCCCGGACAGCCTGCCATGCCGCACTGCGCGCTACTGCGGAATAGCCCCGTTATTCTTCCGCATATAGACGCCCCAATTGCCAACCTGAATTCATCGTCTGATCCGGGGCGGGTTTCGACCTTTGACCAAAACCTCATATCCGCGTACGGGTTAACGCACCAGGATCTGTCCGTTCGGGGTGACCACTACCTATCCCTAGCCCGGTCTATTCATGAATCTTCTGCTGCGGCTGCCGATAGTCGTGAAAACACAGCGCGTGCTCCTTCCAGTGCTCGCCACACAGTCTTTTCCCGCATCTCGTCACCCTCGCAACGAACCTTCGTGAATAGTCCGGGCCAAGTGCCTCGCACTCGGTCAGCGCGTTCCTCCAAGGAAGATTGCGTGGGCTTCGCGATCTCCGTCTTACCCTCCAGAGCAACCGTTGTCTTCAGATCAACAAAAGCAGAGACACCGCAACCAGGAATTTGTTGAGCGATAACGCACCGACCTCGACGACCGCAGATTGGCATTGAGGATCAGCCGATACGGCGCGTGTTTGCGGCGGCCATGGTGCGCCAGCGTACCTACGCAGCCGCGCCGGTGCGTCAAGCTGCGCGTGCGTTCACCACACTCATCCGAACCCGGTTCACCGGTCGAGCGGCAGTACGACCAATGGTGCAGCCCCCATCGCCGCCCGTCGGGCGTGAATCTGGTCGCCGCCAAACCTTTCTTCGAAGGACCTATTTACATGCCTGAAAAAACGTCGAATGAATCAGCGAGCAAGCTGTCCTTTGGTTCATCGGCAGCTCGGCTAGAAAGCGCACGGAAGGACGCTCAAACCAGCATATGACGAAGCTGGTACGTACCAGTGCCCGCATCGCTGACCACTGGTCCATCGGCGAGCTGATCACCCGGTGGTTGCGGTCCAGACGGTATGATCTTACAGGCGCCATTGGTCGTTATCCTTCCCATCCTCATGTCCCACGTTGTGCAGGCGGCAGAACCAATCGGGTCGTCGTGTGAAAACAATTCTCTTAACAACAGTTGCAGTAATTTTATTGATCATCAGTGCGAGTGTCGTGCTGGTCTACTCAGGACTTTAGGATGTTAGTGCTTCGACACCGCACCACGGATTATCCAACTGGGTTATGCGTACGATGATGGAATCGTCGATGCAGCGACAGGCAAAAATTATTGACCTGCCCGATTTGAGTGCTGCGGCATTACGACACGCGGGGATCAATGACTTCGAGGCGATGTGCGTGGGATGTCATGGAGCACCGGGCAAAGCATGGGGACCCATTGGTCAGGGCATCAATCCGCCGGCCCCTGATCTGAAACAAATCGCTCAGCAGCGCACACCAGCTGAACTTTTATGGGCCACCAAACACGGTATCAAGATGACGGCAATGCCCGCGTGGGGTGCGACTCACGACGACGCATCGTTATGGCCGGTCGTGGCCTTCATGACCGCGTTGCCTGAATTGGACGCATCGGGGTACTCAAGCTTGCTGGCGCAGGCAACAGGTCAAGGCCACCACAAAGAAGGCACTGCCGGGGAGCACGTGCATGATGAATCGGCGGCTCCCGAAGTCGATCACGAGGATGCTCCGGCCGAGAGCGATGAGACCCCGGAACACGATCACAGTCGGCATGAGCATTGAGCACGAAGCACGCCATTGGAGTAATGCATGAAAATCGCTGACGGATCGCGGCGCAGGTTCCTGAAATCGGCGGCTGGTGTTAGCGCGCTGACAATGCTCAACGCCTTTGTTCCAGCCTGGGCTCGCAGCATGCAGGTGCTGAAGCAGAGTGCTCCGGAGGCCGTCGATCCGATTGAATTCAATCTCGCCATCCGCGCACATCAAATGGATATTGCTGGCGGCAGCGGTCATGGCATGAGTATTAACAACACCATTCCGGGGCCCCTGTTGGAGTGGTACGAAGGCCGCGATGTGGTATTGAACGTGCAAAACGCGATGGCCAATGATACTTCCATTCATTGGCATGGCATTTTGCTGCCCTTTGAAATGGACGGCGTGCCGGGCGTCTCCTTTCGAGGGATCAAGCCTCAAACCACGTTTCAGTACCGCTTTCCGGTAGTTCAAAGTGGCACCTACTGGTATCACAGTCACTCCGGATTGCAGGAGCAGTCGGGTGTTTATGGACCGCTGGTTGTGCATCCGAAAGATCCCGAACCGGTCTCTTATGACCGCGACTACGTGGTCATGCTTTCGGACTGGACGTTTGAGGACCCGCATCGGGTAATGGCCAATCTGAAAAAGATGAGCGATTACTACAACTACCAGCAGTTTTCGCTCACCGAACTTTACGGCACCAATGACATGAGTCCCGCCGAGGCATTCAAAACAAAACTCGCCTGGGATCGCATGCGCATGATGGCCACGGACATACTGGACGTTACCGGGTCGACCTACACGTACTTGATGAATGGTTTGCACCCGGCTGGCAACTGGACCGGCCTCTTTAAACCGGGAGAGCGGATTCGACTGCGCTTTATCAACGGTTCCGCCATGTCCTATTTCAATGTGCGCATTCCAGGCTTACCTATGACGGTGATTGCCGCGGACGGTCAGAACGTGCAACCGGTCGAAACCGATGAATTCCAGTTCGGTGTGGCCGAGATCTATGATGTGATTGTCGAGCCCACAGCCGACAGCGCCTACACCATCATGGCCGAAGCCATGGATCGTAGTGGCTACACTGCCGGCACATTGGCAACTCGCGTTGGGCAAACAGCAGAAATCCCGGCGCTTCGAAAGCGACCGTTGCTCACCATGGTGGATATGGGTATGGATATGTCGGCAATGGAGATGCCCGGCCTGAGCATGCCTGAACAGGTCCCGACACACGACACGGAGGTTCACGCCGGCCACCAGGGCATGTCCCCACCGCAATCGGGAACCTCGAACAGGGCCGGCAGGACTCCCGCCTCAATGAACCACGCTGCCATGGGCCACAGCATCGAGCCCGATGCACACGCAGGCCACGACATGACCGGTATGCAGAACGTCGGCCCAGTCGTCGCGCGCCACGGCCCCGATCATCACGGCCCGGGCAACATCAGTGTCGCCACTGTGCAACGTGATCGGCTGAACGAGCGTGGTCTCGGATTGGCCGACGTGGAGCACCGGGTGCTGGTTTACACCGACTTAAAACGCTTGGCCGACGACTTTGATCAGCGCTCGCCGAGCCGCGAGATCGAGCTTCACCTTACCGGCCACATGGAGCGCTATATGTGGTCGTTTGACGGCAAGCAGTTTCACGAGGTCGATGGACCGATCGAATTTAATCACGGCGAGCGACTGCGGCTGACCATGGTCAACGACACGATGATGAATCATCCGATTCACCTGCACGGCATGTGGATGGAGCTGGAGAACGGACACGGGGCGCACATACCGCGCAAGCACACGATCAATCTGATGCCTGCCGCACGGACCTCGGCACTCATCAGCGCAGACGCACCCGGCCGTTGGGCCTTTCACTGTCATCTGCTCTATCACATGGATATGGGCATGTTTCGCGTTGTGCGTGTGAGCTAAGGAATCGCGATGAAGAGAAAGCAACTGGTCCTGTTTGCGTTGTGCGTATCCAGCACATCCGTTTACGCCCATGAGCCGGCCGGCACGCCACCGGACTGGCCAGCCCCAATGGGGGAACCGATAGCGTATTGGAAGGTATTGGGCGACCGTGTCGAAGCCGGCTTTGCCGATGAATTGGACACCTACGTCTGGGACGTGCAGGGCTGGTACGGGCGCGATCGTAATCGCTTGTGGTTCAAAACCGAGGGCGAGTCAGAGCCAGGAGCGTCGCCCAAAGATGCCGAACTGCAGCTGCTGTTCAGTCGCATGTTCGCCCCTTTTTGGGACTGGCAGGTTGGTGTTCGTCACGATTTCGAACCCCATCCCGAACGCTCGCACCTGGTCCTTGGCGCGCAAGGCGTGGTTCCGTACGAATTCGAATGGGACAGTGCCGTATTTGTCAGCGAACAAGGCGACGTTAGTGCCCGCGTTGAAGTGGAGTATGACCTCAACATCACCCAGCGCTGGGTGCTGCAGCCGCGATTCGAATTAAACGCGGCTTTTTCCGACGACCCGACTGTCGGGCGCGGTTCGGGCGTCAACAGCACCGAGCTTGGCTTGCGATTGCGCTATCACTTGCGCCGTGAGGTTGCTCCTTACATCGGAGTGGCCTGGGCACAGCTCTATGGCGATTCCAAAGACTCTGCTCGGGAGGAAGGTGAGCCCAGCGCCCTCACATCGTTCGTCCTGGGCGTGAGCTTTTGGTTTTAGGCCGTACCAGGATGAACTACTCAAGTATGAGCGAGCCAAAAGATCCGCCTGACCATCGGATCCCTCCGGATACCACACGGATCAGCTTACAACTCATGGGAAAAACTGAAAACGAGGAGAGATCATGAACCCCTATGTACGATTTTCACTGATGATCGTGACATCGACGGCGCTGATGTTGCTGCTGATGTATTTCAATACGTACGCGCTCAATCACGTATTCTGGAGCGAAACGCGCTTCTACATGGCACTTTACATGGGCGCGGTGATGACTGTTGTCATGCTGGCGTTCATGCTTAAAAACTACCCGGACAAGGCGGTCAATCTCGCCATTTTCGTTGGCAGCACCGTGGTATTCGCCATTGCGCTATTCCTGGTGCGCAGTCAAACAACCGTGCAGGACATCTCATGGATGAAGGCCATGATCCCGCATCATTCGATTGCGATCTTGACCAGTGAGCGGGCTGAGATAAGCGACCCTCGGGTACGAAAATTGGCTGACGACATCATCAAGGCGCAGCGTTTGGAGATCGATGAAATGAAAGCATTGATTGTGGACCTGGAAGGTGGCTTGACGGCTACACCTGAAATAGACGGGAAGTAAATAGTGGCAATGCGCGATTCCATCGAGCGTCATGAAACGAGGCAGACGAAAACGGCGGACCTGCATCGCATGGTTATGGAAGATCACGTCTGTCCCTATGGTTTGAAGGCGAAAGATTCGTTGGAGCGCAAGGGCCTGGCGGTCAACGATCATTGGCTCAAAACCCGCGACGAAACCGATGCTTTTCAACGAGAAAACCACGTCGAAACAACGCCGCAGATATTCATCATTGGGGAGTGTATTGGTGGTTACGATGACCTTCGCGAGTATTTCGGACAGGAGGTAAAGGATGAAGACGAGGCGACCTATCAACCTGTCATAGCAATTTTCTCAGTGGCGTTGTTGATGGCCTTGGTTTTCAGTTGGGCGGCATTCGGATCACTGCTGACGGTGGATGCCGGAGAGTGGTTTATCGCCATCTCGATGTGCCTGCTTGGCATTCAAAAGCTCCAGGATGTCGAGAGCTTCCGCACGATGTTTCTCAACTACGACCTGCTGGCGCGGCGCTACGTGCGTTACGGATGATTCTACCCGTTTGAAGAAACTCTGGCTGGTGTCCTGATGATTGCCGGCGTGCTGACGTGGTTGTCGGTGCCGCTGGCGCTATTTATCGGAACGGTGGGCGCCATCTCGGTCTTCAAAGCGGTTTACATCGACAAGCGGGAACTCAAATGCGGCTGCGTCGGTGGCAGCAGCAATGTGCCCCTGGGGTTTATCTCGTTGACCGGGAATCTGATGATGACCGCGATGGGATCCTGGATGTGGATCAAATGACCACCGACGGCGATCAGTCGCGGGCTCAGTGTATCGGTCGGGTCGTACTCACCGGACCAGATGACCACATTCCCGGCATTGGCCCGACCGCCATCTGGTCATTGGCCACCGGTCGACTTGATAGCGGACAGAGCCAGGGCGACCGTGGTTTTACCAACGCCCGGCGGGCCGGCCAGAACATGCAGCTTGCCAGCCCGCCAGACACCCAGACCAACGCCGGGATATTCAGTGCGTCATCCGGCGCCACGCTGTTGCTGATAAGTGATTTCACGGGCATCCCGCTGATGGTCAACCCCTCAATCACGTTCACGCACACATGGTCGTGATCCTGCGCGCCGCGTTCCTGCTGCTGCTGCTCGGGGCGCTGGCACACGCCTCCGACATTCCACGCCCGGTGCTGGACACGGCCTATGACTGGCGGTGTCTCGGACCTCATGGCATCGCTTCGACTTACGTGCGCCAGGACACGGACCTCTGGCACTGCCAGACGAACGCCGCCGTGAATCCCGACGTGCCGTACGACATCCAGGGCAGGATCTACCGCGTGCTGATGCCGGTCACGGTGCCATTCTGTCCAGATCAACCCGCGGCCGAATCCAGGACCGCTGCCTGTCCGATTGGGCAAAACGGCCGTTGGCAGCAGACTCGCGCGTACACCAGCATGCCGCCGCCGGCGTGCTGGTC
>Ga0163144_10011680_pt1 | contig 18550 bp, 18 predicted proteins | sample OliLak19BULKMAT1_FD_123175 | JGI IMG/M metagenome (GOLD analysis project Ga0163144, IMG submission 123175) | Freshwater microbial mat bacterial communities from Lake Vanda, McMurdo Dry Valleys, Antarctica - Oligotrophic Lake LV.19.BULKMAT1 | ecosystem: Environmental > Aquatic > Freshwater >... | reverse complement strand
TGCATCTCAAGCGCTGGCGGGGCATTGCCACACGCTATGCCAAAAATACTGCATCATTCCTCGCCGCCGTCCAAATTCGATGCCTCGTTCTCTGGGCGAATATCTCGTGACTACACTATCTAGAGCCGCGCTGGTAAAACGCTCGCTGCGGGCGTTGTCGCGTAATTCCTTCGCTTCTTCGCGCTCGCGAGTGATATGGTCCAGCCGTGTTTTTTCCGGGTGTTGCCACTGCATTATGGGCGTGTGCATGCCCACCCTTCCCGCCATGCCTTCCAGCTCTTTGGAATGCTCATAGGCTAGCTTAGCCATCATGCGCACCACCGGATACAGGTTTTTGCCGATAACCTCTTTCTGCGCTTTGGTGGCGTCCCCTTTCTCCGCCACGGCGGAAAGCGCCGAAAGCAGCTTGGGTATGGCCTTTCCGTATTGCTTCTCCAGTTTCGGGTAAATGGGAAGATCAAGGTAAGCCTCTTCGCCAAGCGTACCCGCCAGGGCCACACGCAACGTATCTTGCGTTTTATCGTTCGGATCTGCACGCGGCGGCAGCGGGCTGTCGGCAGGCACGTTCAGCGGAATATCCATCATGTCGGCAGCCAGGTTTTTCACGGCCTCCACATCTGCTTTTCCCCTTTTCTTCGGTTTCTCGACCATACACTCCTATCGCTTACCAGTTGCGCGCAGCACCCTGCACCACTATACCAGAATAATGGTATGAATAAATTAACAAATCTATAAATCCGCATGAGCATCCAAACTCTACCCGTTGAAACAGAAGAAAAAACTACAGCAGAATGGGAAAGCGCCACCCCGGCCATGCAGCAATATCTGCGCCTGAAAGCGACACATAAGGAGTATATCCTCTTCTACCGCATGGGTGATTTCTATGAGTTGTTTTTTGACGACGCCGTACGCGCCTCACGCATACTCGATATTGCACTGACCAAGCGCGGCAAGCATGCCGGAGAAGATGTGCCCATGTGCGGCGTGCCGGTGCACAGTCACGAAGCCTATCTCCATGCGCTGATTGCGTCGGGCTGCAAGGTTGCCATCTGCGAACAGATGGAAGATACGGCGGAAGCGAAGAAGCGCGGCTATAAAGCAGTCGTACATCGCGATGTCGTACGTATTGTCACCCCCGGCACCATCACCGAGGAGACATTGCTCGATGCAAGGCAATCCAATTACCTTGCTGGCCTGTGTGAGGAATCGGCTGATCTGCAGAAATTCACCCTGGCCTGGCTCGATATTTCCACCGGCGAATTCTGGATCAGCGCCATAAAGAGAACCAACCTTACTACTGAACTGGCGCGCATCAATCCGCGCGAAATACTCATTCCTGACCTGCTGCAAACCCTGCCCCTGCTCGAAGACTGGAAAGCCAAACTCACTATCCAGCCGTCGAGTGTTTTCGATGTGCGCCGCAGCGAGCGGCTGCTGAAGGAAACCTATGCCGTCGCCTCGCTCGAATCCTTCGGCGATTTCAATCCCGCCATGCTTACCGTCTGCGGCGCCTTGCTGGGTTATGTAATGCTCACACAGAAAAATGCCGTGCCACGCCTCGACCCACCGAGAATTCAATCCGAAGCCGAACATATGCAGATCGACGCGGCAAGCACGCGTAATCTGGAATTGATGCAGACCTTGTCGGGTGAAAAGAAAGGTAGCTTGTTTTCCATCATCGACGAAACGGTGACTTCGGCCGGTGCACGTCTATTAGCATCGTGGTTAGCGGCACCCTCGACCGATGTAAAACTGATCCATGACCGTCAGGATAATATCGCCTGCTTCGTCACAGTGTCACGTATTCGGACGGCCATACGCGCATACCTCAGAGAATGTGCCGACATAGAACGTGCGCTGTCGCGCCTGTGTTTAAACCGCGGCGGCCCGCGCGACTTGCTGGCGATTGCCGCCGGGCTGGAAGCGGCGCATCGGGTGCGCATGGAGCTGGAGAAACAGGAGCAACCGGAAATCAGCGACGGGCTGGCAAATCTGCGTGACCGCCTCGGCGGCCATGAAACACTGATTGAAAAACTGAAAAATGCCATCAAACCTGATTGTGGGCTCATGGCACGCGACGGCAATTTCGTTGCTGAAAAATATTCAGCAGCGCTGGATGAATTCCGTGCCCTTCGCGATGAAAGCAAACGGCTGATCGCAGCGCTGCAACAAAAATACTGTGATGAAAGCGGCATCAATACGCTGAAAATTCGCTTCAACAATGTGCTCGGTTACTACATTGAAATTACGCAAACGCATCAGAGCAAAGTGCTGGAGCATTTCATCCATCGCCAGACACTGGCCAATAATCTGCGCTACACCACGGTGGAACTCGGTGAACTCGAACGCAAGATCGGCGAGGCCGCCGACCACGCACTTAAGCTGGAACTGGAACTATTCACCGAACTCACGGCAGAAGTTATTGCGATGCAGTCGCGCATCGTGGATAGCGCACGCGCACTCGCTACCGTGGATGTTTATGCGGCATTGGCCGAACTCGCCGTCACCCGCCGCTATGTGCGCCCCATCATCGATGACAGCGTCGCCTTCGATATTCAAGGTGGACGCCATCCGGTAGTGGAAGCAAGCCTCGCCAGAACGACCCACGAACCTTTCATCGGCAATGACTGTAATCTGGCATCCGCAGAGCGTCTATGGCTACTTACCGGCCCCAACATGGCGGGAAAAAGTACCTTCCTGCGCCAAAATGCGCTGATCGCCATACTGGCGCAGATGGGCTCGTTCGTGCCGGCGGAATCGGCGCATATCGGCATGGTTGATAAATTATTTTCGCGTGTTGGAGCCGCCGACGACCTCGCGCGCGGACGCTCCACCTTCATGGTTGAAATGGTGGAAACCGCTACGATTCTGCATCAGGCAAGCAAGCGTTCGCTGGTCATCCTCGATGAAATCGGACGCGGCACCGCGACCTTCGACGGGCTATCGATTGCCTGGGCGGTGATTGAGCATCTGCATAACAACATCGCCTGCCGCGCCTTGTTTGCCACGCATTACCATGAACTGACCGGACTTACCGATAGCCTGGACGCACTATCCTGTCACAGCCTGAAAGTTAAAGAATGGAAAGGCGAACTCATCTTCCTGCATGAGGTTGCCGCGGGTGCTGCTGATCGTTCTTACGGCATCCACGTCGCCAAGCTGGCCGGACTGCCGCATGCCGTACTGTCACGTGCCGCTGATATTCTACACCAGCTGGAGAAAGAACAGATCGGCGCCAAGCATCTGCCTGCCGCACTGCCGCTATTCTCCTACAGCCCCGCCACCCCGGCACCGCAGGCCGACATCTTACGCGATGAGCTAAAAACCATCATACCGGACAGCCTTACACCAAGGCAAGCGCTTGAAATACTATATAAATTAAAAAATATTTGCGAATAAGCCGACTCATTTCACTTGCGCAGGTTGTAAAAGCCACCTATATTTAACATTCTCTGTAAGTGAATTATAGAAAAATACATATTATGGCGCGCCATTCTATATTGCTGATTATAAGCGGCAGCATAGCTGCCTTCAAATCGCTGGAGCTGATACGCAGGCTCAAGGAGCGGGATATTGACGTGCGCTGCATCCTGACCAAGGGCGGCGAGCAGTTCGTTACGCCCCTTTCTGTCGCTTCGCTTTCCGGCAGCCCAGTCTATAGCGAACTGTTTTCGCTCAAGGATGAAACCGAAATGGGGCATATCCGCCTGTCGCGCGAATCCGACCTGATTGTCGTTGCCCCCGCCTCGGCCGACATCATTGCAAAAATGGCGGCGGGACTTACCGACGATCTTGCCACTGCCACGTTGCTGGCCAGCGATAAACCTATCCTCGTCGCTCCGGCAATGAACACGCAGATGTGGAAACATGCCGCCACACAACGTAACATCAAACAGATCACGAAAGACGGTGCGGCCATTATTGAACCCGGCGCAGGTATGCTCGCCTGTGGCGAAGTCGGTGCGGGACGCATGGCCGAACCGGACGTCATTCTCGATGCCATTCTGAAAAGACTCAATAGCCACCAGCCGCTCAAAGGTATCAAGGCACTGGTCACCAGCGGCCCGACCCATGAAGCCATCGACCCGGTGCGCTATATCGGCAACCGTTCGTCGGGCAAACAAGGTCATGCCATTGCCGCCGCGCTCGCCGGTCAGGGTGCTGAAGTAACTTTGGTTACGGGACCGACCAACCTGCCCGATCCGCAGGGCGTGACGACGAAACATGTGACCTCCGCGCAGGAAATGCTGGAAATATGCGAAAAATCACTGCCTGTGCATGTGGCCGTCTGCGCCGCCGCTGTCAGTGACTGGCGCACGCCTGCCGCACGTAGCAAAATCAAGAAACGTCCCGGCCAGTCAGCGCCGGTACTCTCACTGCTTGAGAATACCGACATATTGCAGGCCATCAGCACCCATCCGAAAAAACGCCCGTCTTTGGTCATCGGCTTTGCGGCGGAAACGGAAAATTTGCTGAAAAACGCGGTCGATAAGCGCAAACGTAAAGGCTGCGACTGGATTGTCGCCAACGATGTATCCGACCATAAAGGATTCAACGCTGACGATAACGAAGTCACACTGATTACCGCCAAGGGCAATGAGGCGTGGCCTCTGATGTCCAAAGACGCCATCGCTTCGCGGCTGGCGCAGAAAATCGCGCAAATGCTGGTCAGAAAGTAAGATAATGGCCAGTGAATATTTTGATTTTATCGTTGCCACTAACCGTTTCAATCTGTCGGAAGTCAAACCGCATTTTATCAATGACATCTGTTTTGGTGAAGACCTTGCCGCATGGCTGGTGGGAGAACTCGAAAAAGAAGGCATCCCTGTCGATCCGCCCGGGCAGGAAGACTGGGGCTGGTGTTTCGGCGCCGTCAATCAGGAGGAGCCTTATCTTTTTGCCATCAGCGGCGACAATGACGGACATGAGGACATGCCAAACCAGGGTGAATGGCGCATCAGCATCCACAAAACACGCTCGCTCATGGACAAACTTCTGGGACGCAATTTCTTCTCCAGCGAGGATAAGATACTGTACGTCGTCAGGCGTATTATTAAAAACCAACCCGATATGAAAATCGTCAGCACAGAAAGTTCATCATCATGACCCAGAACGTTACCGTCTCCATCCAACAGCTCCCGCACGGCCACGACCTACCGCTTCCCGAATACGCCACCGCGTTCAGCGCCGGAGTTGATCTCATGGCCGCCGTTGATGCCGATATCGTGCTCGCTCCGATGGAACGCAAACTGGTACCTGCCGGTATCAGCATCGCTCTGCCCGCCGGTTACGAAGCGCAGATTCGCCCACGCTCCGGCCTTGCCTTTAAAAACGGCGTTACCGTGCTCAACACACCGGGCACCATCGATGCCGATTATCGCGGTGAAATCAAAGTGCTGCTGATCAATTTTGGTACAGAGGCATTCACCATCACACGCGGCATGCGCATCGCCCAGATGATCGTAGCACCGGTATCGCATGTAGGCTTCCAGCCCGTTGAGTCTCTGGATGAAACCGCACGCAGCGCAGGCGGATTCGGCTCCACCGGCACCCATGTCAGAGAGAAAATAGCAGGCTAAACCTTATGATGACCCCATCCAAGAAACTATTTTACGCCGTGGAAGCAGTCCTCTATATCGCCTATAACGGCGGTAGTGGCCCGATCAGTGGGCGCGACATTGCCACACGGCAGGGATTGCCGCCGCGCTACCTCGAACAGCTGATGCAACGGCTGGTGCGCGGGGGAATCCTGCGCGGTGTGCGTGGACCGCATGGCGGATACCTGCTTGCCAAAGAACGTAGACGTATTACAGTAGGCGACATCTGTCATGTACTGACTGACGAAAAAGACGATCAGGATATGCAGGGCTACGCTGGTACACCTCTCGGCGGCACTGTGGTTATGCCCGTCTGGGAAACAGCACAAAAACAGACTATGGAATTTCTGAAACAGGTCAACCTGGCTGAACTTTGCGATCAGGCGCTCGCCAAAAATATTCGCAAAGAGTCGGAAGAAAAAATGGACTTTGCAATCTAAAGAAACTGAAAGGAACAATGTATGACCGCAAGCGCAGCAAAAATAGCTCCTGCAGCCCTCGATAAACCCGGCCGCGGACGCGTCTATGACAATATTCTCGCCACCATCGGCAATACGCCGCTGATCCGCCTGCACCGCATCGCTCAAGAAGCAGGCTGCGTCGCCGATATTCTGGTGAAGGCCGAATTCTTCAACCCGCTCTCCTCGGTCAAAGACCGCATCGCGCTGTCGATGGTCGAAGCCGCCGAAGCCTCGGGCAAGATCAATCATAAAACCGTACTGGTCGAACCGACCTCCGGCAATACCGGTATTGCGCTGGCCTTCGTCTGCGCCGCCAAGGGCTATAAACTCATCCTCACCATGCCCGAAAGCATGTCGATGGAACGCCGCAAGATGCTTAAATTCCTAGGTGCCGAACTCGAACTCACGCCGGCTGCCAAAGGCATGCGCGGTGCCATCGAACGCGCCGAAGAAATTGTGAGCCAGAATCCCGACGCGCTGATATTGCAGCAGTTCAAGAACACCGCTAACCCGGAAATCCACCGCCGCACCACCGCCGAAGAAATTTTCACCGACACGGCAGGCAAGGTCGATGTATTTATCACCGGCGTCGGCACTGGGGGCACCATCACCGGCACCGCGCAGGTTCTGAAAGCCAAAAAACCGGGCGTCAAAATCATCGCCGTCGAACCGGAAGATTCAGCGATTCTCTCCGGCGGCAAACCCGGCCCGCACAAGATTCAGGGCATCGGCGCCGGATTCATTCCCGACATTCTGCAGAGAGATTTGATCGACGAGATTGTCACTATCGGCAATGAAACCGCATTCGTCACCTCGCGCAAACTCGCCAAGTACGAAGGCATCCCCGTCGGCATCTCCTCGGGTGCAACCATCGCCGCTGCGATTGAAGTAGGCTGCAGGCCGGAAATGAAAGGCAAGACCATCGTGGTCATTGCCGCCTCCAGCGCCGAGCGTTATCTCAGTACGGACCTGTTCGCCGAGTAATCATGAGCAATAGTGGTGCAGTCTGTTCGCCCGTAGCCATTACGGCGAAACTGCGCCGCTATGCGCGCCATCTTGTTCTTCCGGAAATCGGTGAAGCGGGCCAGACAAAATTGCTTGCATCGTCGGTACTGGTTATCGGAGCAGGCGGATTAGGCAGCGCGGCACTGGCCTATATGTCTGCATCAGGCATCGGGCGGCTGGGCATTGTCGAACATGATCGGGTCGAACTCTCCAATTTACAACGCCAGATTTTATTTGAATGTTCCGATGTCGGGCGCGCAAAAACTGAGGCTGCGCGCGACCGCATCGAGGAAATCAACGATGACTGCCTGGTGGAATTATTCCAGTATAAACTCACCCCCGACAATGCGCGCGACCTGATAAAGCGCTTCGATATCGTCGTCGATGGCAGCGATAATTTCGACACGCGCTTTGCCGTGGCCGATGCCTGCCTGAAGGAACAAAAACCTCTCATCTCCGCCGCCATCAGCGGTTTTTCGGCCCAGCTTTCCACCTTCAAGCCCTATCTCAGTGCAGCGCATCCGTGCTATCGCTGCCTCGTGCCTGAGAAGCCCGAGCGTGAAATCACCTGTGAGCAGGAGGGCATTGTCGGACCCTTAGCCGGCATCATGGGCAGCTATCAGGCGCTGGAGGTGATCAAGGAACTACTTGGCATCGGAGAGTCGTTATCCGGCTTCCTGCTGGTCATTGACGCGCTGACGCAAACCACCCGTAAGAGCGCCCTGCCCCGCGACCCCAGTTGCAGCCATTGCTAATCTTTCTTGCAAGAATGCTTAACGGGGTTTAGTCATAAATACATGCGCACACGATTTTTTGCCCATTTTATAATTGCAATCATCCTGTTATCAGGACATTCCCTTCCAGCTCAGGCAGCGGGCGGTTCGGGCCTGCCTATACCGCGCTTTGTAACGCTGCGAACCGATGAAACCAATGTGCGTACGGGGCCGGGCACGCGCTATCCCATTCAATGGGTCTATCACCGTATCGGCATGCCAGTGGAGATTATCGAGGAATATGATCTGTGGCGCAAGATACGCGATGTCGAAGGCACAAGCGGCTGGGTGCATAAAACCATGCTGGACGGCAAGCGCAGCGTCATCGTCAAGGGCAAGCAGCCGCACATCATCCGCCGCGACCCAGAACCAGACGCCAAGCCCATACTGAAGGTCGAGCCCATGGTCGCCGCCCGCGTCATGGAGTGCCAGCCCGACTGGTGCCGCATCCAGATCGAAGGCCGCAAAGGATGGATTGAGAAAAAATTTCTCTGGGGTGTCTATCCTGATGAGGTAATCGAATGATGCGCCCGCCCATACTTGCTAAAGCCACTCTGCTGTGCCTGATGTCGCTGATGTTATGCTGTGAAGCCTATGCAGATGTGCGCATCGCACGCTCTGTTCCGAAAGCCGATGACATCCTCACGCAAACGCCGCTTACCGTATCCATCACTTTTTCGGAAGTGCTAAGACCAAATGAAAGCCGGATCACGCTTGTGGACGACGCAGGCAAAACGCTCAATGACGGCAAGGTCACCGCAAGCCTTGACCGGACAACGCTCACCACCCCCCTGCCACCGCTGAAACCCGGTAGCTATACCGTCAGCTGGAAAGCTGTCTGCCTTTGCGACGACCATCGCGCAACTGAAGGCTCTTACTCTTTTTCCGTACAATAAACCGCCAGCGAGTACGCCACCGTGGCGGAATTAGAAAAATCATTTAATTACTATGTGCTGGATACTTAGAGCGGATTTACGCCCGTATAACTGCTACCAAACCACCCCAAAGTAAATACTTGCAAACGCCATCAAAATGCCTATTATCCGGGCTCCAAATCGGTTTTTCCGACAAAAAGGTAAGCGGGCGTAGCTCAGGGGTAGAGCGCAACCTTGCCAAGGTTGAAGTCGAGGGTTCGAATCCCTTCGCCCGCTCCATTTTACGTTAGTGCCCCACAAGGGTTCTGCAAATCCCAATGAAATCAATTTCTGGGAAATCAATTTCTGGTCCCATTGCCCCCTCCCCGTAGTTGGGGGGAAGCTAATGGGTGAAGGTAGACCAGAATGACTTGCCTTAACAGGCAATACAGCGGCTGATATCTATAAGAAATACGATGAACATGCAGGTCGCGCCCACGATGCCGACCAATTGCCAATTTTCTATATTCTGCTTATTTTCTGAGCTCATCATATAGTTCTCCCCAATGCTGTATGTCTTCTGCTTAACTAGACTAAGCATTTGTCGTTCCATAAAATTTTATCTAATTAAACTGTTGGTTATCAATTAATTAACCAAAAGGTGGTGAAATTAAGAGTCGCTAAAGCGTATGAAAAACGAACGCTTGATAATGAATGCGTTTGATTTTCAAACGCCTCGATGGGTGGGGAAGAGCCGTGGCCGATACCGTATTGCTGGTCGAAGATGAAAAAATGCAGCGCATGCTAATGCAGCAGGCGCTGGAAAATAAGCTGGGCTACAACACCATTGTCGTTGAGAATGGTGAATCCGTTATCCCCGCCCTTAGCCGTAATCCAGGAATCCAGATTATTCTGCTGGATCTTAATTTACCCGATATGGACGGTTTTGAGATAATGGAACGCCTGAAGCATGCCGGCTACAAAATACCCGTTATTATCCTGACAGGCGACAGTGATATTGATCAGGTAGTACGCGCCATTAAAATGGGAGCGGTCGATTTCATCACCAAACCGACTCAGGTGGAAAGATTGCATGCTTCCATTGGCAACGCATTGCGCATCGCGAGCCTGACGCATGAAGTAGCACGGTTGCAACGCGAACAATCCGGCACCTTGCATTTTGATGATCTGATCGGGCACGATAACGGATTGAAAGACGCCGTGCGCATCGGCCACAAAGCAGCCGCATGTGATATTCCCGTGCTGATCCACGGCGAAACCGGCGTCGGCAAGGAATTGATGGCGCGAGCGATTCATGGCGAAAGCGCGCGTAGCAAACGAAATTTTATTGCCGTTAATTGTGGCGCCATTCCTGAAAATCTGGTCGAAAGCACGTTATTCGGACATGTCAGAGGAGCATTCACCGGCGCCGTGACTGACGCGCACGGCAAATTCCGCGAAGCCGACAAAGGAACTCTATTCCTCGACGAAGTGGGTGAGCTTCCGCTTGCTTCGCAGGTGAAGCTGCTGCGCGTATTACAGCAACGGGAAGTGGAGCCGGTGGGTGCCGGTCGTACCATGCCTGTCGATGTACGAATTATCTCCGCCAGCAATAAAAACCTTATGCTGGAAGTAAATGCCGGACGATTCCGTGAAGATTTATTCTTTCGCCTGAATGTACTTCCCATCACCATCCCGGCCCTGCGCGAGCGTTCCCAGGATATCGTATTGCTGGCCAATTACTGCATAAAGCAGGCAGTAGCGCAGGAAAGGCTCCCGGCACGTTCTCTCTCGCCTGCCGCACGCACCGTACTCGAACAGTATCGCTGGCCCGGAAACGTGAGGGAACTCTTAAATGCAGTGCGCCGCGCAATGGTACTGAGCGATCACGCCACGCTGGAAACGATGGATTTTGTATCATTGACACAGGAAACCGGCGATACCCCACCCAATGCCGGTGCCAGCTCCTTGCTATCTTTGCTGCAGCATGACGGCACTCTCAAATCGCTCGACGTAATCGAGCACGAGGCCATAAAACACGCCCTGAAAAAATGCCTTAATAACGTCACTAAAGCTGCAACCAGCCTTGGTATCGCCAAATCAACTTTTTATAAAAAGCTGGGTGACGCAACAGAATAAATAGGGGCTGAACACGGAGGAATCAACAGGCGCGGGCGGCACCACAATGAGCAAACATGGTGCCGGTAAAAACTGTATAAGCTGCTAATATGCCCCCCACTGCCAGCAGGAATATATAGTACCGGCTTTGTTCATACCGTTTGAGTAAATGGAGATAATAGATACCAGCCACACCCATTATCCATGGAGAAAAATCCACGCTATAACGCAACGTGGAAAAGAAGAACATAGAAATCGACAGTAGCTGCATACTGCCATACAAGGTCAGGCTAAGGCCTATGAAACGCGTTTCCTGTGTACCTCTCTTCCATCTAGAACGATCACACAAGAACAGCAAAAAAAATACTGCAAACGGATGGTTGGTGAATAGACCATATACCGGTTCCGTCTCGGGAGACGGGTAGTATCCCCAATCCCTTACGGTGGAAAAAAATGGAAATTCCCCTGTGGTGCTCCAGGTCAAAGGTTTTAGCAAATATTTGTAGGCATGTAGCCCGACTGTTTCCACAACATACAGATGAAAATCGGGATCAGCCTGCTTGTAAATAGCAAGCTGGTACTTCCAGCCACTATCAAAAGGGGAATTAAACCGTACATAGTTATAATAGCCAAGACCACCAAGGCAGATGGTCATGGGAACAGCCATCCAGATAAAGCTGGCAATAACAATAGAGCGATTGATGGAGTTTCGGAAGATGTAGATCAGCGTCAGTAGCAGAAAAATGCCGCTTATCAGATAGCTAAGTCTGCAACCTATCGATAAACCAAAACACAGACTGGCAAGACCAAGCCAGAAATATTTCTTCCGGTTCTGCAAAAAAATCCACAGGAACAATATTCCCATTGCCAAAAAACAATAGGCACCGGCAATTGACACTTCATAAAAATGCCCGCGCCGCAATAAACTAGGTAGCCACGTACCCGCACCGATAACTGAAAGCGTACACACCAACCCGAGCAAATGCCCCCATCTACGTCCCGTTTTCAATTGCGTTGCAATAAAATATATCAATAAAAAAAGGCAGAAAGTGCCTATAGATGTGAATATGAAGGCCAACACCTCATCGGCCAAATCAATGCCGGTAAGCAGCTTAACAGGCACCCAGATCAGGAGTGCCGGAATCGGGCCGAAATATAAATAATATTTTCCTTGGTATAAACTGGCATCATGCAGCCTGAAAGACTCATTTTCCACATAATTGAATGGATCAGACAAGAGAAAAAGACGGGGATCGGGCGTGATGTTCAAATAGGTGTGCCCCGATAGAAACGCATCCCCCAGAAACCCGTGATAATGGGTAACACCCATTACATCAGGAGAAATGAAAACATAATACGCATACACGCACAGCGTCATTACAAACATGCCGAGCAACAACAGAAATTCCGGCTTCACTATGTATAGAAAATAGCGTTTTAACAATGGCATATCACAAAGAGGCCTGTTTTTGTGGTTGCGAATCCGCAAGCTGTGAACACAGCGTTTCTTCAAACACCGTATCAAAATCTTTTTTAGGTTTAAGCACCATGCCGATCTGGAAAGAGAACATACCCTTGCTCACATAAATCATCCAGCGGTTCAGTGTCAGGAGCAGGCCACCAAGCAGCTTGTTGTTAAGCGCCAGAGGAAATGGCGCCGGGATACCCTCCATACGCTCAATGATGAAGCCCGACTGCTCCGCCATGCGTCGGAGCGACGGGAAGGTGAAGAGGCGCTTATGCGTTTTGTCCAGAATGCCGCGCTTACCATATTCAAAGCGCCCGATAAGCAGCATCATACGCATGATGATGAAGGCGATATTGGGAGTGGTCAGTATCACACGCGTCTGTGTCCCCGTAGTGCGATCAAACAGCGCCTCCATAAAACTTTCCGGATCATTCAGATGTTCAATGACATCCAGCAGCATGATGGCATCGCATTGGAGATTGGGAACACCCTCCATGCCGGATTCCAAGTCTATCGCCGTATAGCTTACAAAAGCCGATATATCTTCCGGCACATAATGATCCATACCGTAGACACGGCAACCCTTTGCATGCAGGATACGTGCCGCATGGCCGATACCACAGCCGATATCCATCACGGTTTCACCCGGCGCCACCTGCGCTACGGCGAAGGCATGGCTGCTGTCGAAGGATGTTTTGTCCTTGTAGTTGATGCCTTCGTAATCAAATTTGCGATGGTAAAAAATACCAAAGCGCTGCAGGCGCGATTGCAGGCACGCCTTTAATATCGCGATGCCGTAGCGCAGATTCTGCACACGGCAGATTTCATCGCCATAATGCGTAGGGATGGCAATTTCCGTAATCAGCATCTTCTGATCGGCCAGCTGGATAATAATGTCGGTATCGAAATCGAACCAGTCTGAATTATATTTAAATGGTATGCGCGACAGTGCCGAAATGGCGTAGGCACGATACCCCGTGTGGTATTCGCTCAGATGGGTACCAATCATGATGTTCTGCACCGTCGTCAGGGCAATATTGGCAGCGAATTTATACAGCGGCATACCGCCTTTCAGCGCATCTTTCCGATGCAGCATGCGCGACCCGAACACCGCGTCTGATGTGCCGGCGGCCAGCGGGGCCAGGATTTGCGGTAGCATTTCCGGGGCATATTGCCCATCGCCGTGCAGCATCACCACAGCATCATAGCCGTTGGCAATGGCATAGGTGTACCCTAATTTCTGATTGCCGCCATACCCCTGATTGGACGGCGTGCGCAATGCGGTGACACGGCGGGATGTGCGCGCACTGTACTCTCTGCATATCTGCCATGTATGATCGGTAGAAAAATCGTCAATGACCAACACATCGCACTGATAGGGGCTGCCCAACCAGATTGACTCCGGGATGCGATCCAACACGGATACGATATGCCGCTCCGCATTATAGGCGACAATAAAAATCAGTGCTCGAAAGGAATGTGACATATTTCCACGCTGCAATATTCACCACAAACCGGTGCTTATATTATTTGTAAGGCTAATAGGATAATTTTTTACTAATGTTCCCAGCGAGTATAACCGAGCGTTATTAATAGAAAATTTACACTTTTGGTATTTCAATTGCTGTGGCCTGCACTATGCAAACATGCTAGGTTGCTGGAACATAAAAATATCTTTCACATTAAATATCTCAGGTGCTTATGCAATTCCTGTATCATTTTTCCATCCGTACCCGCCTGTTCGCTGTTGTTATTGCCTTCCTCATCCCTATCGGGATGCTGGGCCATAAGCTGTCGGGAACGTTGGGCACAGCCATCGATTTTGCCATCATGGAATTGACCGGAAACAGGTTACAGCGCCCGTTGATCGATCTGCTTAGCGCAGTGGCAGACCACCGGCTGGCATTCATGCGCAAAGACGCCAGCATTGACGATAAGGGCGCACTGCAGGAAAGTAGCAGCAAGATTGAAAAACTGCTGGCCGATATAACCGCGCTGGACAAGGAAGTCGGCCCTACCCTCCAATTTACCACCAATGATCTGGCAAGCCGCAAGCGTGAGAATTTTACGGTAGCCAGCCTGACCGGTGCATGGGAAGCGATCAAAGCCTCCCCTACCCTGCCGACTGAGCAGTACGCGGTCATGCTGTCGACCATACGCGGTATGGTCACCCATCTCGGTGATACCTCCAACCTCGTGCTCGACCCCGATCTGGATAGTTACTACCTGATGGATGTTACCCTGCTGGCATTACCACAGACGCTTAATCGCATTTCCGATATTGCATTGTCCACCTATCCAAGACTGGCCAGCAATACCGTAGACACCGCATTCCAACAGGAAGCGTACATCAATGCGAAATGGCTGCAGGAAGCCGATACGGATCGCATTACTGCCGATATGGAAACCGTGTTCCATGAAGACCCGAACTTCCACGATGTCAGCCCGACCCTGAAACCCACTCTTGAACCCATGCTGGTTCAGTATAAAGAAAAAATAGGCGCGCTGATTACGCTACTGCATGATATCGGGGATGGCAAACCGGTATCGGCTGAAGAATTCGCTGTCAGATTGGAAGAGGCTCATGATTTTGCCGCTGAATATTCGACCAAAGCCATTGAAGAGCTCGACCGCTTGCTGGTCATCCGCACGCAGCATTTTATGCAGTCACGCTCTGACACAGTGCTGGAAATCGGTATCGCATTGCTGGCGGCACTCATGTTGTTCTGGATACTGGTGGCAAGCGTGACAACCCCGCTGAAACGACTCCAGCAGGCGATGGAAAGTTTGACTGAGGGCCAGCTCGACATCACGGTACCCTGCCGCAATTACCGCGATGAATCAGGTCAGATGGCGGTGTGCGTGGAATCCTTCCGCCAGAGCGGGCTTGAAAAAAAGCAGATGGAAATGGATGGGCTGGCAAAAGAGCGGACGGCCAAAGAAGATCAGAAAAAAATCCGCGAAGCGCTGGCCAGCGAATTTGAAAAGAGCGTCAAGATCATCGTGGAAACGGTGTCTGCCGCCTCCACCGAATTGTCGCTAACAGCCAAGCACATGACCGAAACGATCATGAAGAATGCCAACCTTGCTACCGAATCCAATAGCGCCGCTACCCAGACCACCGCTAATGTGCATTCGGTTGCCTCGGCGGCGGAAGAACTCTCTGCTTCGGTACGCGAGATTTCCAGTCAGATTCAGAAATCGATGCTGCTGGTAGCGCAGTCATCCGAGAAAACCAGAAATGCCGATAATCTCGCCAACGCGCTGACCACCGCTTCCGACAAGGTCAATGCGGTCATCGATATGATTTCCAGCATTGCCGGCCAGATTAACCTGCTGGCACTCAACGCCACCATTGAATCAGCACGCGCGGGAGATGCAGGCAAAGGATTCGCGGTCGTCGCTGGCGAAGTAAAAACCCTGGCTAACCAGACCGACAAATCCATCACCGAAATTCAGGCGGTCATTGAGGAAATGCGGGCAGCCTCACGCGCCATCATTGGCGCACTGAATGAAATCCGCACCTCCACCGACAAAATATCGGAAGCAACCGGCAGCGTTGCATCGGCCGTGGAAGAGCAGTCAGCCACCACTAATGAAATCGCCAAGAACATGCAGAACGCCGCCCAGAAAACCCAGCTAATCTCCGATAATCTGGGTAAAGTAAGCACTACCTCCACCGAAGCGAAACATTCGGCGGAGCAAATGCTGGGTGCCTCGCAGGAACTCTCTAAACAGGCCGAAAGCCTTCATACCCACGTCAATGCCTTCCTGCAGAAAATCCGGGCGGCATAAAAACCCGTCAGGCCCAAATTACCTTATATTATAAGCACAAAGAAGGGGCTATCGGCGCCAGATTCACATTTATATTGCGCTTGGGGGCAAAGCTTTGTAATAATTCCCGCCCTTACCTCTACAGATGGCCATATTGGGGGATCGTCTAATGGTAGGACAACGGACTCTGACTCCGTCAATCTAGGTTCGAGTCCTAGTCCCCCAGCCAATTTCAATTATCATGAGGCCTCACAAAGTCTCCAGAATCATCACATAACCAAGCAGAATAGCCATTATAGCAGAAACTAAGGGCTCCCTTGTCTTACAAAGGTCTCTTGACATGCCATCGAATTGGGGGGACATTTACACACCATGTCCCCCCAACCAGAGAAAATATCCCCCCATGGCATTATCTGACGTAAAGATTCGTAACGCTAAACCACAAAGCAAACCCTACAAGCTGTCTGACGGTAACGGTCTGCTTCTCTACATGCATCCCGCTGGCGGTAAATATTGGCGTATGAAGTACCGCTGGGCTGGAAAGGAAAAGCAACTTGCGCTTGGTGTATACCCTGACGTAGGGCTTGGCGATGCGCGTAACCGCTGCTCTGAGGCGCGGAAGGCACTTGCAGCTGGGAGTGACCCGAGCGCGGTAAAAAAAGAGGCCAAACGCCTTATTCTAGCCAAAAGCGAGAATACCTTCGAAGTTATTGCTCGCGAGTGGCATAAATCCAATCTCCATACATGGACACCAAAACACGGCACCAATGTACTCAAGCGCCTTGAAGGAGATATTTTTCCCAAGCTTGGCAATCGAGCTATTGCTGAAATTAGCGCCCCGGATCTTTTATCTACTCTGCGTATCATCGAAAAACGAGGCGCATTAGACCTGACACAAACTATAGCGCAATATTGCGGACGCGTTTTCTCTTATGCCATTGCCACCGGTCGCTGCGACCGCAATCCCTCGCCCGACTTACGTGGGGCGCTCAAAACTCCTGTAAGGAAGCATCACGCACATCTTAAGTCAGATGAACTGCCGGAATACCTACAAAAGCTAGAACCTTACGATGGTGAACCGCAAACAAGAATGGCTCTTAAAATGCTGTTACTTACCTTTGTGCGAACCACTGAGCTGCGTGGAGCTGAATGGGCAGAGATAGATTTCGATAAAGCGGAATGGCGCATTCCTGCTGCTCGCATGAAAATGAAAGACCCACATATAGTGCCTCTTTGTACTCAGGCCATCGCTATATTACGCGAATTACAAAAACATACCAGTAACCGGCAACACATTTTTCCTAATCACCATAAGCCATCAGCATTCATGAGTGAAAATACCATGCTCTATGCGCTTTACCGTATGGGGTACCATTCCCGCACCACCGGCCATGGCTTTCGCGCCACCGCCAGCACCATTCTTAATGAGCAGGGCTATCCCCCGGACGTAATCGAGCGCCAGCTTGCCCATTGCGAACGCAACAAGGTACGCGCCGCCTATAACCATGCACAATACTTGCCGGAGCGCCGGAAGATGATGCAATGGTGGGGCGATTATATCGATACGCAAAAGGAATCCAATAATGGCAAAAAAGCAGCATAAACTTGAATATGATGAGATATTTTCTAGCGCGAAAGATTACGCATTAGCCGCAGAAGAACCGGAATTTATTGCTGCAATAGTAGAAACTCTGGGCAATATAAAAGCTACTTCAGAACAAAAGCATGAATTCGCTTGTGAGATAATTTCTGAAATTCCGTATGTTATAGCGTATGCGCAGGATAAGTATGATTTCCCTATTCGAAGAGATAAACTGTTGGCAGCAGCTGATGAGGCTAAAGAGTCACTAACGGCATTCAATCAGTTGCTCCTTAAATACAGAGCAAGCATGAAATCGGATTTAGATGCTACACATGCGATGAATCCTAGAATTACTAAGAATATTTATTTAAAGGATGTGCTGGCATATATTGATCAAGTAAAAGCTGCACTTCGATCCGTAAATGCTAGGGAACGAAAACAACGACAAGATGCGCAAAGTATTATCGGGCAAAACGTAGCCGAGTTTTTACATGAGCAGTTTAAGTTGTATTTTGGTATTCAGCCCCAAAGCGGTAGAAGCAGATGGCCATACGGAGAAGAAATCATCAGAGACTATGATCGATTATGTAAACTGCTCAATGATGCTTATTCGATTAAAATCAGTAAAAGCACCAAACCAGGTTTTAAAATCCCCTCCAATGATATGGCATAATCTGCCTTAACATACCCCTAAGGGTCACAAATTCTTAGGAGGTATTATGGATAATGCAATTTTACGGCTTCCACAGGTTGTCGAAAAAGTACAAGTTCCCAAATCGACACTATACAAATGGATGAAGAAAGGGATTTTTCCTAAACCCGTAGTCCTCGGAATCCGCAGTGTCGGCTGGCACGCAGATGACGTTATAACTTGGTTACAATCCAGACAGCAGCGCTAGTCGGTTTGGTAATTATAAT
>Ga0163144_10011679_pt1 | contig 18550 bp, 12 predicted proteins | sample OliLak19BULKMAT1_FD_123175 | JGI IMG/M metagenome (GOLD analysis project Ga0163144, IMG submission 123175) | Freshwater microbial mat bacterial communities from Lake Vanda, McMurdo Dry Valleys, Antarctica - Oligotrophic Lake LV.19.BULKMAT1 | ecosystem: Environmental > Aquatic > Freshwater >... | reverse complement strand
TTGGGCTGCACATCGCAAGCGCGGTGAGCGAAGGGCGGCGGGCTGTCTGGGTCGCGTAAGAGGTTGGGTTTTTCGGACGCTGCTGGTGGCGCGGGTGTACCGCGCTTGACCCGAATTCCCCTCAATTCCCTCCAAAAGCCCCCTTTCCAAGGGGGTTGGGGGTGCCTCACATCGCCGCTATTCGAGTGCGCACGACGCCGACCGACGCCATCGGAAAGCCCCCCTCGAACGAGGGGCTGGGGGAGGTTCCCAGCGCGGGAGCGCAACGAATCAGGCTCAAAAAGAAGTGATGAATCTTGAGGGGGTAGGTTCCCCGCGCGGGAGCGCACTAAATGAAGGCTCAGCCGAAAAACGCGCTGTCGCGTCCGGCGAGGCTGTCGTCGACCATCGTCTGGATGACGGCGCGGATGCGTTCGTTGAGGCGGTTGACGAGGATGGCGTCGTCGGCGCCTTCGGGCCCGTGTTCGGAGAGGTCGATCGGTGGGCCGAAGACAATCTTCCACTTCGACGGGAGCGGGACCAGGCCGAGGGGGCCGAGCCAGGGGAAGGTTGGGGTCACGGGCAGGTACGGGAGGCCGGTGAGCTTCGAGAGCCAGCCGAGCTTGAACAGCAGGGGGTTGGTCTCTTCGGCGCCGACGATCGCTGTGGGGATGATGGTTGCGCCGGTGCGTAGCGCGAGCTTGATGTAGCCGCCGCGGCCGAAGCGCTGAAGCTGGTATCGCTGTCGATACAGTTTGCCGATGCCCTGGATTCCCTCAGGGAATACCGCGACGAGCTCGTCGCGCGCGAGGAGGCGTTCGGCGTTCTCGGGGTTGGCGCGGACGGCGCCGATGCGGTTGAGGAAGGTGCCGAGGAACGGGAAGTGAAAGACGAAGTCCTCGGTCAGCCAGCGCAGGTCGCGACGGGACGGATGGTCGAGGTGGATCGCCGTCTTGAGCATCACGCCGTCCCACGGGAACGTGCCACTGTGGTTCGAGACGAGCAGCGCGCGGCCCTCGCCGGGGACGTTCTCGAGGCCGCTGACATCGACCCTGAAGTACTTACGGAAGAGCACCTCGAAGCCGCGACGAAAGCGCGCTTCGAACGTGGGATCGAGGCCGAATTCGTCGACTTGCTCGGAGCGGCCGCGGAGGCCGGCGCGGCCCCATTGGCGCATGTAGTAGTCGTTGGCGTAGACGTCGTGCTCGGGCGCGCCGGAGACCCGGTCGTCGTCGACGGCGGGCTCCTTCAACTCGCCGTCGAACGGCTGCGCGTCGAACTGAGGCGCATCGACGGCCATCGTCTCGACATCGTCCGCGTCAATGGTGATACCCGGCGGGCCAAAGGCTGCGGCCTCGAGCACTGGAACGGGAATCAGCGACGGCGTGGTCGCGCGGCTCTTGGGCGCGGTTGGTGCTGGCGGCTCGCCGCGACGCGCAGTCGGTCGCGCGCTGGGTCGCTCGCGCTTCGGTGTGATCGCGGTGGTATCAGTGTTGACGCGCGGCGCGGCGCGCGTGCCAGCATCGCTCTTGGTACGTGGCGCGGCGCGGGTGCCGGCGGCGCTCGTCGCGCGCGCGGTGCGCGTCGCTGGCGGTGGCTCGGGCGGCGTGGCGCGCAGCGCTGGCGCGCGACGCGCACCGGGGCGCTTGTTCGGAAGCGTCTTCATCGCGGGCTTCGGCGTCACTCTGGGCGTGGCCCTGCCCTTCTGCTCGCCCGCCGACGCAGCCGGAGGCTCGCCCCGCGATGGGCGCTTGTTGCGGTCTTTCGCCATCGTCAGTCCTACGGCGCGTCCTGCAGGAGCCGCGCATCACGGAGGCGCAGCGCGCCGCCAAAGTCGAGCACCGCTTCACGCGTGGTGTACGCCGCGCGGAAGCCGAGCTCCGCCGCCGCGCGCTCACCATCGGCGACGCAGAGAAAGCGCAAATACGCGAGGAACGATGGCGGCACTTCCGCGGCGTTGGCGGACCAGCCGAGCGCGGTGAGCTGCTGCAGCACCGTCCACGGCATCGGCAGCGCGGTGCGGCCGGCGAGCTTGACCACCGTCGATACCGGCAGCACGCCGTCGCCGATCACGTTGAACGTCCCAGGCACGTCACGCGCGATGGCCAGCTTGAGCGCAGCGAGCGCGTCCATCTCGTGGACGAACTGCAGAAGCGGATCGAAGCCGAGCACTGTCGGAACGAACCTGCGCGACAGCCAGCGCGTGAGGAAGTTGTTCGCCGTCGGGCCGAGCACCGGCGCAAAGCGCAGGATGGTCGTGCAGGCGTGCGGCGCTGATTGCGCGAACTTGCGCGTCTCTTTCTCCGCGTCGATCTTGTCGGCGAGGAACTGCGTGTGCGGCAGGCCGCGCACCGCGTGGCTCTCGGTCAGGAAGTTCGGGTTCGACGCGTGCGCGCCGTAGAGCGCCGTCTGCGAGCGCAGGATGAACTTCTGGATGCGCTGCTCGCGACACGCGTTGAGCACGTGCATCGTGCCGACCGACTCGAGCTCGTGCGCCCACGCACCGGCGTGTGACGGACTCGACAGAAACGCGAGATGCACGAACGTGTCGACCTCTTCGGCGCCGAGGATCTCGGCGACGCGCGCGTCGACCGCGGGCTGCGTCAGATCGAGCTGATAGAAGCGCGTCTTGCTGCCAGCAGTGCGCGGTGCCTGCACGTCGACGACGACGATCTTCGCGGTCGCGTCGTCCGATTCGAGCAGCCCGACGAGATTGCGCCCGAGGAATGAGCTCGCGCCCGAGACGGCGATGACGCGCTTCCGCGGCGCCACGCGCGCGATGCGCAGGCCGTCCGCCCTTGCGAGCGACGCCCCACCGAGTCCGTTTCTGTTGGTCCCCGTCCCCATTGCGGCGGCGCAGCCTAGAGGGCGCGACGCGCGGCGTCAATCGTGGTGGTCTCGCCCTCGTCTCCCTCCTGCTACCGTGCGCTGCCGATGACGAGCCGGTCGCGAACATGGGCAGTGTTGGGCGTGTGCGCCTGCGCCTATCTGTATGCGTTTCCGTATCAGCCGGAGATCAACAACCCAAACGAGAACGTCCGCTTCTACATGACCGCGGCGATCGTCGAAGAGCACAGCTACGTCATCGACACGCTGCGCGCGCGCTGGGGCTGGGTGAACGACGCCGCCGTGAAAGACGGGCACGCGTACAGCGTGAAGGCGCCCGGCGCGAGCGAGCTCGGCGTGCCGGGCTATTGGCTTTACGCACAAGTGCAACGCGCGCGTGCGCTGCCCATCGATCGCGTCGTTGCGCTTTGGATCTGCCGCGCGACTGGCAGCATGTTGCCGGCGCTGCTGTTCTTCTTCTTCTTGCACCGCTGGCTGCTGCGCCGCGTCGCGAGTGAGCCCGTCCTCGCCGACGCGACGGTGCTCGCGATCGGGCTCGGCTCGCTGCTCTACGGCTACGGCATGATGTTCGTCAGTCACACGCAGAGCGCGGCCGCGGCGTTCGGCGCGTTTGCGCTGCTCGAACAGGCGCGCACGACGCGCAGCGTGTCGAGCGGTCGCGCGTTTCTCGCGGGTCTGCTCGCGGCGGGCGTGACGTGGCTCGAATATCCGGCGGTGTTCGCGTCGGTCGTGCTGTGCGTCTACGCGCTGTTCTGTCTGCGGCCGTGGCAGCGCCTCGTGCCGTTCGCGCTCGGGGCGCTCATCCCGACGCTGCTCGTCATGCACTTTCAGTGGAAGGCGTTCGGCAATCCGCTGACGCCGGGGCATCTATTCGTCGAGAATCCGGCGTTTCGCGCCGAGCACCAACACGGCTTCTTCGGCGCCGACGGCTTTCACGGCGAGGCGTTCGCGCTGTTCTTCGATCGCGGCTTCGGCCTGTTCGCGTTGACGCCGCTGCTCGTCTTCGCGGCGCTCGGTCTGCCGCGCTTGCTCGCGCGTCGCGCTGCGCGACCGGACGCCATCGCCTCGCTGATGTTGGTGCTGCTCTCGTTCGGCGCGATCCTGACGATGCGCATCTGGCGCGGCGGCTGGACGATCGGCCCGCGCTACCTCGCGCTGACCGTGCCGTTCATCGCGTGGTGGTCGATGGAAGGCCTCGCGTGGATCGCTGCGCGTTCACGCACGACGGCGCTCGCGCTGGCGATCGGCTGCTGCGCCGCGGGCCTCGTCGCGTCCGGTATCCCGAGCCTCTATTACCCACACCTGCCCGAAGATCTGACGCGCCCGCTGCCGCAGCTGTTCGCCGTGCTCATCGCGCACGACTACGCGCCGAGCAACGCGCTGAGCTGGCTCGACGTGTTCGGCTCGGCGTCGATGCTGCCGCTCGCGGTGATCGCTGCGGGCGCGATCGCATGGCTGCTGTGGCAATCGATGCGCGCGCCGAACACGCCGCTCGCGCGACGCATCGCGCTGCTGATCGGCAGCGTCGTGATAGCGGCTATCGCATTGTTGCCAACCGCGCTGCCACTGGAGGAGACGCTGCAGGTGCGCCAAGCGCGTGCGTTCATCACCGAGCACTGGCAGCCCGAGGGCCACGACCGCGCGGCGCAGCTCGAACATCGCCTGCGCGCAGCGCCGACCGCAGCGCCGACCGCAGCGCCGACCAACCCGCAGCTCGCACAGGAGCTCGCCGACCTCTACGAGCGCGAGGGCCGCGCTCTCGACGCGCGCCGTGTGCGCCGACGCGCCGGTCTCGCGGGCCCGTGAGCGCGCTCGATTGCCTTCGCTGCGGCGCGTGCTGCACCAATCCCGCAGAGAACACGCGCGAGGGCTTCGTCGACTATGTCGAATTGCGCGCCGGCGAGCCGCTGCTGCGTCGCGCCGATCTGCTCAAGAAGTACGTCGTCACGAACGGCGACGGCGATCGACATCTGCGCCTCGATGCGAGCGGCCGCTGTCTCGCGCTGCTCGGCGCGCTCGGCAAGAGCGTGCGCTGCGCGATCTACGCGCAGCGTCCGCGCGGCTGTCGTCGCGTCCAAGCGGGCGACGCCGAGTGCCTGCAGGTGCGCGCGGATCGCGGCATCACGTAGCGGCGCGAGGAGGCGATGCGCGACGTCGTGCGACCGGGCACGCAGACGCTACGCCTTGCACCAGCCGCCTCCGACCTGACGGCGGCGATGTTCGGGCAGGAGCTCGCTGCGCGCGTCTTCGGCGAGCAGCTCGCACGGATTGAACCAATGCACGGTGCGCACCTCGCCGAGCACGGGCGCGAGCACGCCGTCGAACTCGGGCGAGTCCGGGCAGCGGCGCTTCCACAGCGCGAAGCGATCCGGCACGGCGTCGAAGCAGAGCACCTCTTTGACGCCGCCGTTGCAGTTGGTCGCGACGACAAGCACTTCGCCCGGCAGCGCGCCGCGCTCGCTCACGCGCACGACGACGTCGTGGTGAAACTCGCCCTGCGTCCAGTGCGCGAGGAGTGAATAGCCGCCGTGCGCGTCCGTGAGCCGCGCGAGCAGCGCGCCGAGCACCAGCGACTCTGCCAACGAATCGAGCACAGCGACAGCGGAGTGAGTCGTCGAGGTCATCTGTAGAAGGTGTCTGCAAGACAGCCGCTCGTCACGCGCGCACCTTGAAGGCCACGCTACGGGTCGCTTCGCGCACTCGATGACGTGCAGCAGTCACCAAGGCGCCGGCTCTCGACAATTCTGGGGACCGCTGCTAGAAGGGCGCACCTCTGGCGGCGCCGGAGGCCCTCTGCGCGCGCGATTCGCCCGAGATTTCGCGGTGAATCGTGTGCAAGAGGTCCGCGGGACGCCGCCTCGAGCCCACTCCTGGAGACCTCTCATGTCCACCCGACTCTCGGCGTTCCTCTCGAAGGCCGCGCGCCCTGGCCTCTTGGATCGCTGCGCTGCGCTCCTCGCGTTCGCGGCCGCGTTCGTACTGCCGGGCCTCGCGCTCGCTCAGGATCACCAGCCACACCACGGCGGCGAGGCGAGCCTCGTGCTCCCTGAGCTCGACTCGGTCGACTTCCTCGGCATCGACGGCCACACGCTGCTGCTGAGCGGCCTCGTGGTGTGTGTGTTCGGCCTCGTCTTCGCGATGGTCATCTACATGCAGCTCAAGAACGCGCCGGTGCACCAGTCGATGCGCGACGTCTCGGAGCTGATCTACGAGACCTGCAAGACGTACATGATCACGCAGGGCAAGTTCATCCTGAAGCTCGAGCTGTTCATCGGCGTGATCATGGTCGCGTACTTCGGCTTCTTCGCGAAAGACGCGAACAACGAGCCGCTCGGCGCGGTGAAGGTCGCGACCATCATCGCGTTCTCGCTGGTCGGCATCGCCGGCAGCTACGGCGTCGCCTGGTTCGGCATCCGCGTGAACACCTTCGCCAACTCGCGCGCCGCGTTCGCGAGCCTCGAGGGCAAGGGATGGGGCGTCTACTCGATCCCGATCAAGGCCGGCATGAGCATCGGCATGCTGCTGATCTCGGTCGAGCTATTCCTGATGCTGATGATCCTGCTGTTCATGCCGCGCGACTACGCCGGCCCGTGCTTCATCGGCTTCGCGATCGGCGAGTCGCTCGGCGCCTCGGCGCTGCGCATCGCCGGCGGCATCTTCACGAAGATCGCCGACATCGGCTCCGACCTGATGAAGATCGCCTTCAAGATCAAGGAAGACGATCCGCGCAACCCCGGCGTCATCGCCGATTGCACCGGCGACAACGCGGGCGACTCGGTCGGCCCCTCGGCGGACGGCTTCGAGACCTACGGCGTCACCGGCGTCGCGCTCATCGCGTTCATCCTGCTCGCGGTCGGCGATGCGGCGAATCAGGTGCAGCTGCTCGTCTGGATCTTCATGATCCGCATCGTGATGGTCGTCGCGTCGGGCGCCTCGTACCTGATCAATCAGGTGATCGCGAAGGCCAAGTACGGCGACAAGGTTCGCTTCGACTTCGAGGCGCCGCTCACCGTCCTCGTCTGGCTCACCTCGATCGTCTCGGTCGTCCTCACCTTCGTCGTCAGCTACGTGCTCATCCCCGAGCTCGGCAACGGCACCTACTGGTGGAAATTCTCGATCATCGTCTCCTGCGGCACGCTCGCCGGCGCGATCATCCCCGAGTTCATCAAGGTCTTCACCTCGACGAAGTCAAAGCATGTGCGTGAGGTCGTCACCGCCTCGAAGGAAGGCGGCGCGTCGCTCAACGTCCTCGCGGGCCTCACCGCGGGCAACTTCAGCGCCTACTGGATGGGCATGGTGTTCGTCGTGCTCATGGGCGGCGCGTACGCAGTGACGCTGATCGACGCCGGCACGATGTCCGGCATCGGCCACATCATGACGCTCAACAACATGGACGTGTCGGCGGTCTTCGCCTTCGGTCTCGTGGCGTTCGGCTTCCTCGGCATGGGCCCGGTCACCATCGCGGTCGACTCCTACGGTCCGGTCACGGACAACGCGCAATCGGTCTACGAGCTCTCGCTGATCGAGAGCGTGCCGAACGTCGAAGAAGAGGTGAAGAAGGTCGGCGGCTTCAAGCCGAACTTCGAGATCGCCAAGGAGCTGCTCGAGGAGAACGACGGCGCGGGAAACACCTTCAAGGCGACGGCCAAGCCGGTGCTCATCGGCACGGCCGTGGTCGGATCGACGACGATGATCTTCTCGATCATCGTCGTGCTCACCGGCCTCGCGCCCGAGCTCCTGATCAAGCTCTCGCTGCTGCACCCGCCGTTCTTGCTCGGCCTCATCGCCGGCGGCTCGATGATCTACTGGTTCACCGGCGCGTCCACGCAGGCCGTGTCGACCGGCGCGTATCGCGCAGTCGAGTTCATCAAGGCCAACATCAAGCTCGACGACGGCGCCGAAAAGGCGTCGATCGCGGACTCGAAGCGCGTCGTCGAGATCTGCACGCTCTACGCCCAGAAGGGGATGTTCAACATCTTCCTCACGGTGTTCTTCGGCACCCTCGCATTCGCGTTCCTCGAGTCGTACTTCTTCATCGGCTACCTCATCTCGATCGCGCTGTTCGGCCTTTTCCAGGCTCTCTTCATGGCGAACGCGGGCGGCGCCTGGGACAACGCGAAGAAGATCGTCGAGACCGAGCTGAAGGCGAAGGGCACGCCACTGCACGATGCCTGCATCGTGGGCGACACGGTCGGTGATCCCTTCAAGGACACGTCGTCGGTCGCGATGAACCCGATCATCAAGTTCACGACGCTGTTCGGTCTGCTCGCCGTGGAGCTCGCCGAGCAGATCACCGTCGCGAACGCAGAGAACGGCGCAAAGATCCGCTACGCCATCGCGTTCGTGCTGTTCGTCGTCTCGGCCGTCTTCGTGTGGCGCAGCTTCTACGGCATGCGCATCGAGGGCAGCTCCAGCAGCGACGCACCGGCAAAGGCAGAGCCCGCGCCGGCCGAGTGAGCTGACCTCGCAACATCGCTGGATCGAGAGCCGCTCTTCGATCACACTCGCGCCCGTGGCTACTTCACTCAGCGTTCTCGTTCCGGTCTACAACGAGCAATATCTCGTCGCGGAGTCGCTCGGTCGGCTCCGTGTCCTCGAGTCGAGCCCGCACCTCGCCCGCGTTCAAGTGATCGTCGTCGACGATTGCTCGAAGGACGGCACGGCGGGCGCGCTGCTGCGCTTTCAAGACGAGGAGCGCCGTCGCATCTCCGATTCGAAAGTGCGCATCGAGTGGACGTTCCTCCGCCACGCGCAGAACGGCGGCAAGGGCAAGGCGATCCAGACCGCGCTCGAGCGCGCGGACTGCGACATCACCGTCATCCACGACGCCGACCTCGAGTACCACCCCGACGATCTGCTGCACGTGGTGCAGGTGTTCGTCGACGAGCGCGCAGACGCGGTGTTCGGCTCGCGCTTCGCTGGCTCATCGGCGCGACGCGTCCTCAACTACCGCCACGAGCTCGGCAATCGCCTGCTGACGACGCTCACCAACCTCGTCACCAACCTCAACCTCACCGACATGGAGACTTGTTACAAGGCCGTGCGCACGACCTTGCTCAAGTCGATCCCGATCGAGTCGAACGACTTCCGCCTCGAGCCGGAGCTGACCATCAAGCTCGCCAAGCGCGGCGCGCGCGTCTTCGAGGTGCCGATCCGCTATTCGGGTCGCACCTACCAAGAAGGCAAGAAGATCAGCTGGCGCGACGGCTTCAAGGCGCTCGCCGCAATCTCGAAGTACGCCGTGTCGGACGAGGTCTATACCGGTGACGAATACGGCTCGGCGATGTTGTCTCGGCTGTCGCGCGCGACGCGCTTCAATACCTGGATGGCCGACACGATCCGCGGCTATTGCGGCGAGCGCGTGCTCGAGATCGGCGCGGGGGTCGGCAACCTCACGCAGGCGCTGATCCCGCGCACCGAATACGTCGCGAGCGACATCAACCCGCTCTATCTCGAGACGCTCGACGCGCTGCGCGCCGGCCGCCCATACCTACGATCGACGTTCACCGACGTGACTGACGCGAAGAGCTTTCCGCAGACGGAAGGCGGCTTCGATACAGTGGTGTGCCTCAACGTGATCGAGCACGTGCCCGACGACGTCGGCGCGCTGCGCAACATCGGCAACGCGCTCGCGGATGGCGGCCGCGCGATCATCCTCGTGCCGCAGGGTGAGTGGAACTACGGCACGCTCGACGAGGTGCTCGGCCACGTGAAGCGCTACACGCGCGAGACGCTCGCCAAGCTCGCCGAAGATGGCGGCTTCGAGGTCGACGAGATGATCGAGTTCAACCGCGTCGGCACGGTCGCGTGGTTCCTCAACGGCAAGATCCTCAGGCGCCGGCACTTCGGCCTGTTCCAGGTGCTCACGCTCAACGCGATTACGCCGCTAATGCGCGCCGCGGATCCGTGGGTGCCGCTGCAGCCGCTCTCGCTCATCGCGGTGCTGCGCAAGCCGACGCGCGCAGCTGATCGCGTCAGCACGTCGCACGCCCGCGCGTGAGCAAGTCCGGCCTCGCGCGCATCGCTGCCCTCGCGGCGGTGCTGTCGCTGGCCTATTGGTCGCCGGCGCTGCTCGTCCCGGGCGCGACGGGCCTCGGCGACTGGCAGATGGTCCACCACAACTTCGAGGTGGGCTGGGTCGCGCTGACGCGCTTCGGCGAGTGGCCGCTGTGGGATCCGTATCACTGCGGCGGCGTGACGATGTTGGGCAACCCCGAGTCGCAGCACTTCACGCCGTGGTTTCTCGCGTCGCTGCTGTTTCGCGGCAGCGACGCGACGACGCTGGCGATCAAGCTGATGTTGATCGCGCACACCGCGGCAGGCTTCGTCGGCATGTGGCTGTATGCGCGCCGCGTCACCCATCTCAGCACGCCCGCGGCGATGCTCGCGGCGGTCGCGTGGACATTCTCCGGCTTCTTCGCGTGGCATGGGGCAGGCGGGCACGGGACGTTCCTCGCGTTCGATTATCTGCCGCTGCTCTTGCTCCTGTGGCGGCGCTCGCTCATCGACGTGCGCGCGGCGGTCGGCGTCGCGGCGCTGCTCGCGCTGACGGTCGCCGAGGGCGGCACGTACCCGCTGCCGTACATGGGTCTCGCGCTGCTGCTCGAGGCCGCGCTGCTGCTGCGCCGTCCGGAGTCACGGCGCGCGTCGATGGTAGCGGCGCTCGTCGTCGGCCTGTTGTTCCCGCTGCTCGCGGCGATTCGCGTGCTGCCGATCGTCGACGCGCTGCGCCGCTATCCGCGCGAGATGTTGTCGATCGATCGGATGAGCGCAGAAGATCTGCTGCTCACGCTGACCGAGCGCAAACACGACTGGCGCTGGCCGGGCCACGAGTTCGTCTGGCCCGAATACGGCGCGTTCGTCGGCTGGGGCGTGGTGGTGCTCGCCGGGCTCGCGGTGCTGCTGGCGTTGCCGCGCGCGTCAGCGAGCCGCGTGAATCCGCACCGCCGCGCGACGCTCGCGATGACGCTCGGCGCGCTGATCTTCTTCGCGCTCGTCGTGGGCAACGGCGCGCTGCGTCCGTGGCCGCTGCTGCACACGCTGCCGGTGTTCGACTCGCTGCGCGTTCCGTCGCGCTTCCTCGGCGTCGCCACCTTCTATCTCGCCGTGCTCGCCGGGCTCGCGCTCGATCGACTGGCGCGCGCGGGTGCGCCGCGCAGCGCGCTACGACGCACCTTGGTCGTGCTCGCTTGGCTGATGGTGCTCGGCACAGCGATCGACATCGCCGCGACGACGCGCCCGATCGTCGATCGCTGGAAGGATCCGCCGATCGGCGCAGAGCCCTCTGCGCGCGAGTTTCACCTCGTGCACGTCGCAAACTACCAGGCGCGTTATGCGCGGCTGCCGCGATCGAACACCGGCACGTCTGGCTGCTACGAGGGCGCGATGCGCTGGAACGTCGCCGCGGGGTTGTGGACCGGGGATGGCCCACAGGTGCGCGTGCCGCCTCCCGGGCAGCTGATCAGGAGTGAGCGCACGCCGTCGCACCTCTTCGCCGAGCTCGCGCTGCCGCAGCCGGCGCGCGTCGTCTGGAACTCGAACTTCGATCCCGGCTGGCAACCGAGCGTCGGCACGCTGGTCGACGACCGCGGACGACTCGCGATCGATCTGCCCGCGGGCCGGCACCGTCTCGACGTGCGCTTCCGCCCTGCCCTGCTGCTGCCTTCGCTCGCGCTCTCCGCGCTCGGTGTGTTGCTCGCGATAGCGCTCACGCTCTCGCATGCGCTGCGCCGCGCGCTGCGCCTCGAGGGCCGCATGCGCTGACGCGACGGCGCATGCGTCCGAAGGAGCGCTCTGTTACGTTCCGGCCGCGTGGGCTTCTTCGTCTGCTTCCTCGAGAGCGCGATTTGCTTCGCGGCCTCATATTGGGTCGCGGCGGCGTCGCACCGAGATCGCAGCACCTCGCATCGGCTGCTCGTCGCCGGCGTCGTCGCGCTCGGCGTCCTCTACGCCGTGTTGCAAGCGCTCGGCTACGCGTCGGTGCTGACGGCGATCGTGCTCGGCCTGACGGTGCCCGCGGTCAGCGCCGTGCTCGCGGGGCTCGCTGCGCGCAGTCTGCCGTTCGCCGAGCTGCGCGCCGTGCTGCGCGCCGATCGCGACTCCGTGCGGCGATTGCTCGCGGAGCTGCGCGCGCGCCCCGATGTGCTGTTGTTGCTGGTGCCGGCAGCCCTGCTGCTTCTCGGTGAGCAGCTCGCGCGCGTGTGGGCGCTGCGGAGCTGGGCGTGGGACGCCGTCTGGTACCACCACCCGATGACCAGCTACGCGATTCAAGATGCATCGCTGCGGATGCGCGACGCACACGATGCGCATCACATCGAGGGCTATCCGAACGGCGTCGAGCTCATCGGCGTGTGGCTCAACATCTTCCCGCGCAGCGACGCCCTCGAGGACGCGATCCAGCTGCCCTTCGTGCCCGTCGGCGTGCTGCTCGTGTACGTCTGGTGTCGGCGTGTCGGTGCCCGGCGTGCGACGGCGCTCGGTCTCGCGAGCGGCTGGCTGCTGCTGCCGCCAGTGTTCTTGCTGCTGGCGACTGGCTACAACGACGTCGCCTGCGGCGTGTTGTTCGCGTGCGGCGTGTTCTTTCTCTCCGACGAGCTGCGCGCGCGCAGCCGCGTGCTCGGGATCCTCGCGCTCTCGCTCTATCTCGCGTCGAAATATTCGGCGGTGTTCCACATCGCGTTGCTCGCACCGTTGCTCGTCGCGGCTGCGCTCGCGGAGCTCTGGCAGGCGCGCGGCCGACGCCTGCGCGTGCTCGGCAGCATCGCGCTCGGCTTGTTGCTCCTCGTGCTGATCGGGCTGCCGAACTACATCGACAACTTCGTCGCTCACGGGAACCCGATGTGGCCCGCGGCGGTGAACGTGCCGCTGCTCGACGTCGTGCTGCCGGGCCCCGAGAATCTCGACGCGGCCTATGCAACGCATCGTGCTTTTTTCCGCGGCGAGCACGCGTTCCTCAACACGCTCACCAGCTGGTGGACGCCGGCTGCGTTCTTCCGCCCCGACACGAACGAGGGCGGCTGGGGCCCGGCAGGTCGGTTCCTGCTGGTGCCGATGTTGCTCGTGCCGCTCTTCGATCTGCTGCGCGGCCGTCGCGCGCGCGAGACGTTCGCCATCGTCCTGCTCGCGGTGGTCGCGATGTGTGGCCCGTCGACCGATGTCCCCCGCTTCGCGATGGGCATCGTGTTCGCGATGTTCGTCGCGACCGCGCTCTTTCTCAGCACGGTGCAGCGTCATGTCGCGTTCTTCACGTCGGTCGCGCTGGTGGTGCTGCTCGCGCTCGGTTATCGCGAGGTGTCGGGCCACGCAATCCAGCCGAGCTCGGAGCGCGTCGAGGAGCTGCTCGGCAAGTCCGCGCTCGAGCGCGCGACGACGCCGCTGGTCGACTACCACTGGCCGCCGGAGCTGATGCGCGCGAAGGAGCAGCTGCCCGAAGGCAGCGTCGTCACCTACGACGAAGGCGTCTTTTTCCCGCAAGAAATCTTCACCCACGACTACCACACCGTCGTGCGCTTCGTGTCGAGCAACGGCCCGCCCGCCGACTTCCTCGCGAAGGTGCGCGCGCTCGACGCGCGCTGGATCTTGGTGCGCCCCAATCAAGCGATCGAGCGCGCGCTCGTGGCCGACGGTGGACGAATGGTCTTCACGCCGGGCGGCACCGTGCGCATCTACGCGATGCCGGCGTCCTTCGCCGCGACGCGCTGACGCCACGTCGAGAGTCATAACTGCAATTTTGTTGAAGTAACGCGCCTACCCACCTTGATTATTCGTATTGCTGGTTCGCGTTTTCAAGGTAACCATGCTGCCGATGAGCCTGAATCGTCAGCGGCATCAGGCCGAGATCGAGCGCCTCTTGCGCTCGTTTCCCGTCGTCGCCGTGCTGGGCGCGCGTCAGGTCGGCAAGACCTCGCTCGCGCGTCGCATCGCGTCCTCGCGCGCGTCGACCTTCTTCGACTTGGAGAGCCCGGTCGACCGGGCGCGCCTCTTCGACCCGATGCTGGCTCTGCAAGATCTGCGCGGTCTCGTCATCCTCGACGAGGTTCAGCGGGCTCCGGAGATCTTCGCGCCGCTGCGTGTGCTCGCCGATCGCAAGCCGCGGCGCGCGCGATTCTTGGTGCTCGGCAGCGCGTCACCGCTCCTGCTGCGCCAGGCCACCGAGTCACTCGCCGGCCGCATCGCGTTCTACGAGCTGCCGGGCTTCGACATCGAAGAAGTGGGCACGCAGAGCGCGGACAAGCTGTGGCTACGTGGTGGCTTTCCGGATGCGTATCTGGCGCGCACGGAGAGGCTGAGCGTCGAGTGGCGCGAGCAGTTCGTGCGCACGTTCCTCGAGCGTGATCTGCCGGAGCTCGGCATTCGCATCTCGGCCGTGACGATGCGGCGCTTCTGGACGATGCTCGCGCACTACCACGGACAGACGCTGAACCTCTCGGAGCTCGGACGCTCGCTCGGCGTCAGCGACCATACGATCCGTCAATACGTCGACATCCTCGAGAGCACCTTCATGGTGCGCACGCTGCGCCCGTGGCACGAGAACCTCTCGAAGCGTCAGGTGAAAGCGCCGAAGCTCTTCTTCCGCGATACCGGCATCCTCCATCATCTGCTCGGGATTCGGTCGCAGGCCGAGCTGCTGTCGCATCCGCGCCTCGGCGCATCGTGGGAGGGCTTCGTGATCGAGGCCATTCTACGGCGTGCGCGGCAGTCCCACGACGGCTTCTACTTCTGGGCAACCCACGCGGGCGCGGAGATCGATCTCGTGCGGATCGAGGGCGCCAAGCGCGTCGGCTACGAGATCAAGCGCACCAGCGCTCCGTCGATCACGCCATCGATGCGCGCGGCCCTCACGGACCTCGCGCTCGATCACATCTCCGTGATCTACCCGGGCACGCACCGGATGAAGCTGGCGGCGCGCGTCGAGGCGATGCCACTCGCAGAAGCGCTTGGCCTCCGCGCTACGGGTTGAACCCGATGATGCGATCGAAGTTCTTGAACTCCTCGCTGAACGACTCGTATTGCACGATGAAGTTCGTCGACAGCATCGCGAAGATCAGCAGGCCGATCACGATGGCGATGCGCGATAGGGCGCGCGTCGTGCGGTTCGGGAACAACGTGCTCAGCGCGAACGGCGTGAGCGCTGGGAACACGAACGCGGCGACGTAGCGGCGCAGCGGGAGCAGCGAGGCGGGCGTCGCGTACCAGCTCATCGGCATCACGAAGTTGAAGCCGTACATCACCAGCAGCAGCATGAACATCGCGCCGCGGAAGAGGTCGGGCTCTTCCCAGAGGTCCGCGAGAAACAGCCCAGCGCCGATGCACAGCAGCGGATGCAGCGGCATCGCATACCAGCCGAAGGTCCAGCTGCCCGAAGAGATCGAGATCGCGACCATGTATGCGATGAGTGGCACTGCGAGCAGCGTCTCGACGCGGCGATTGCGCAACATCGCGCCAGAGGCGAACGCGACCCAGAGGAACACCAGCCAGCCGCGGCCGACTTGGTTGAAGTCGATGATCGCGTAGTCGAGCCAGCGCGGAAATAGATTCCAGTGCGTCGGGCGGCTCGATTGCTTGCTCAGCGTGTCGATGAACAGCGGCCAATCGATGAGCGCCCCATAGACGAACAGCAGCGCAGAGACGCCCGCGCCGATCGCGAGTGCCTTGCTCGCGGCGCGCCACGGCCGGTGCGGCTGACCGAGCACGAGCATGACGAAGCACACGACGAACACCGCGCCTGGCACCTTGGTGAGCGTGCCGAGGCCCGCGCAGATCGCGCCGAAGATGAGGTCCGCGGACTGCTCTCCGTCATCGCGCCAGCGCAGGAAGAACCACAGGGAGCCGAGCAGCAAGGGGACCAGCAGCGCTTCTTCTTTGACCTCGCGCGACTGCAGCACGATGAACGGAATGAGCCCGTAGAGGACGCCGGCGAAGACCGCCGCGGGTCCGCGCGGCGCGAGCCGGCGGGTGATCGCGAGCACGAGGATGAGCGATAGAAAGCCGAGCGCGAGCGGCACCAGCCGTGCGTGCCAGAGCCGCGCGTGGGACCAGTGTTCGGCGCCACCGATGCGCGCCGCAGCGCCGACCAGCAAGTGCAGCAGCGGCGGATGCTCGAGATACGGCGTGACGACGTCCCACGTCGTGTGCGACTCGAAGTAGACGAGCTTCTCGGTGTCGACGTCGTTGCCGTACCACGGCGCCCAGCTCGACCAGCCGCGCGTCGTGCCGTCTTCGAGCAGCGACCAGCCGTTCCACGTCGCGAACATCCAGTCGTCGTTCTCGAACACATCGGGCGCGACCTGAAAATCGTAGACGCGCGCCACAGCGCCGATCGCGAGGATCAGCACGACGGCGACCGCATAGAGACGCGGCCAGCGCAGATCGGGCTCAGCGCGCGCCGCACGAAATACCAGCCACGCGAGCAGCCCGCCGAGCAAAGCCAGCGCAGCGACGACCCACACAGAGAGCCCATCGTCCGCGCCGCGCGGCGGCGTGAGCGCGGCGACCGGCACGTTCTCTTCGCGCGCATTGCCGGCGCGCCAGCGCAACGCAAAGCCGACAGCGTTCGGATCGGTGATCGCGCCGCGCCAGGTGATGCGCAGGCGATGACGTCCAGGCGCGAACGGCCGCGTCCGGGCGACGGGCGGACGAACCGGCAGCGGCGCGACGCCCGGCTGAGTCGCTGGCGGAGGCGGCGGTGTCGGCGCGATCACCGGCTCGCGCTTGCCGTCGACCTCGAAGCCGACGAGGTTCGGCGTCTCGACGCGCAGCGTGCGGGCCGGGCCCGGGGGAATCACCAGATCGGCGACGACGACCGCGTCGAGATCCGGCAGCGTCGTCGGCACGCCGAGCTCCGCGAACGGGTACCACGCGAGGAGCCGCGCAGTGACGCGATGACGCGTCGGCACGACCGCACGCCGCTCGAACGTCGTCGCGATCGACTTTGGTCCGCGCGGCGTCGGCACCCGCCAAGTGATGGCGACGCCGTGCGAGAGCCGCCACGATGCCGCCACGCAGAGCAGCGCCGTGAGCACCAGGACGCCGGCAGCCAGTCCGAGCGCGACGACGTCGCGGCGGGTATGGCGCGGCGGATCGAGCACGGCGCGGTGGTATCACGAATCGGCGGCAGCGGCGTTCCGATCGCGCGGATCGCTCACGGCCGACGCGGACGCGTCCAAGCGCGGTCACCAGCGTTTGTCCATTGAACCGCGCGCTTCACCGCGCTAGCAAGCGTGCCGTGACGGGGCGTTTCCATTGTATCGCGTGGGTCGGTTTCGCTCTCTCGCTGGCGCTCGTCGCGGCTGGGTTCCTCATCGGCCCGCGCGTGCCGGTCCAGATGCAGTCGTCCTACTGCGTCGGTAACGTCGATCTGCCGGGCCCGTTCGGCTTCGGCCTCAACTGCGATGGTCCGCTGTTCATGACCTTGGCGCGCGAGCCACAGGCCCTGCTGGCGCGCGACTGTTCGCGGCAGACGCGCCCCGGTCTCATCGTGATGGCGGCCGTGCTGCACGCGCCGCTGCAGCGCTTCGCCGATCCGAACCGTCCGCTCGCGCGCTTTCCGGCGAACTACTTCACCCGCGATCCAGCGCACATCGCCGAAGCCTTTCGCGTCGATTTCCCTGCATATGTCGCCTACATCACGCTCAACTTCGCGTTCCTGTTCGGCGTGTTCGCGTGCCTGCTCGCGGTGCTGCGCCCGCTGCAGCGAATCGACGCACCGACTTTGCTTATCGTGTTCGCGCTCGGCGTGCTGCTGATCGCCAACGACGTGACCAAGGCGTTCCTGTGGGCGCCGCACACGCAGGTGCTCAACATTCTTGGTCCGATGGTGGCGATCGACTGCGCGCGGCGGGTGCGCGACGGCGCGCTCGAGCGGACGCGCTTCGCGCTCGGCGTCGGTGCGCTGCTCGGCCTTGGGATGACGGTGTACGGCGTGTTCGCGATCGTCGTCGCCGCGGTCGGCGCGGCCGCGCTGCTGTCGATCGCGCATCGACGCACGCTGCGCGTGACGCGGCGCACGCTGCTCAACCTCGTGATTCTCGTCGCGCTGACCGCGCTGCCGTCGATGCTTTGGTACCGCTACGTCGTGCACAAGACGGGGCAGTTCTACAACATCGAGTTCACCGTGATGCGTCAGGTGGTGTGGATGAAGGACTCATGGCGCATCGGCGCGGGTCACTTCGCACTCGAGTGGCTGAGTAAGCTCGGGAACTTGCTGAAGTACTGCGCGCCGCAGGCGGTACCGGCGCTCGGCATCGCTGTCGTCACTGGGCTCTTCGCGATCGAGTCGCGCGGCGTCGCGGCAGCGCTGCGTCGCGCCGCGGTGAACGCGCGGATGAGTCTGCTGGTCTGCGTCGCCGTCGCGGGCTTCTTCGCGTGCGTCGGGCTCATCAACGAGCGGCTGGCGTTCGCGATGGTGCCAGGGCTCATCGTGATGGCGGGCAGCACGGCGCTCGGACTCGCGTCGGCGGTCAGCCGGAGGCGTCGCTGGATTCTCGCGCTCAGCTGCTTCGGCGTCGCGGTCGCAGCAGCGGTCTACGCCATCGTCAAGCGCGGCCCGTACGCGTGAACCACTTGGAGCATTCGAGCGATAGCCAACAGGTGCTGCGCTCAGCGCACCCGCCGAATCTCCTTGCTCGTCATCGGTCCGCGCAGGTGCGACATGGCCCAGCGCGGCTGGAGGATCGTCAGCTCGCCGCTCGCTTCGCGCGCGACGAACCAGAGCGGGCGGATCTTC
>Ga0163144_10011677_pt1 | contig 18552 bp, 13 predicted proteins | sample OliLak19BULKMAT1_FD_123175 | JGI IMG/M metagenome (GOLD analysis project Ga0163144, IMG submission 123175) | Freshwater microbial mat bacterial communities from Lake Vanda, McMurdo Dry Valleys, Antarctica - Oligotrophic Lake LV.19.BULKMAT1 | ecosystem: Environmental > Aquatic > Freshwater >... | reverse complement strand
GACGCACACTTGTCGCCAGCTTTGGGGACCAAAAGTAACCGTGCGTGTACGCATGTATTGTAGTATGAGCTATATATTACTGTACGTCTTCCAGAATCAACCCAATGCTACTTAACTATGCAGCTAGACTACTGCTGCTGCCCCAGCCAACTCGACGAGGTTCCATGCACAGTCACTACTACAATAGCTAGCTATAGGCAACCAAAACGACAGTAGGTGAGACGTATCCGAACAGGTGTAACTAGATGGCATGCAGGTGGGAAAAAAAAAACATGCTGGAGATGGCGCCGGAACCTTCCGAAATGGAGGAACGGCGAGGATAGTGTTGGAAGAAAAAGGCCCATCCATGCATACATTACAGTAAAAGTGTAGCTAGAACAAACGGACTCGCTCCACGCAATGTTTTTTGTACACTGTATCAAGACTCTTCATCTTTTTATTTTTGGTTCCATTTTGCACACAGATTGTAACGAAGATTGCTGTTTTTTGTAATATAAAAACATCCAGGCGACCACGTTTTTTATTTGTCCGCGTGCGGAAAGGCCGACATGCGCTTATAATCCCAGTCCACTCGTACCGGAGGAAAGGATCCGGATCGCAATTCTCGAATCGTCTCGTCAATTTGTGGTTGGGTATTCATGACGATGGGGCCGTGCCAGGCAATGGGTTCGTTCAACTTTTTCCCGCAAAAGAGCAGTGCCTTGGCAGTGCTATCGGGAGGCGCCGTCAATTCCAGACCTCGTTGTTCTTTGGAAGTGGCATCGAAGAGGACAATTTGACCTTCTTTGATGGGTTCTTGTGAGTTGTTGACTTTGGCTAAGGATCCTTCGTAGACGTACAGCATGGCCGTATCCAAGCCGTCCAGAATATCGAAGCAACCCGTCGTACTACCCGGGGAGAGTTCCAAATCGATCATTTGAATTTCGGCTTGTGCCTTCATGGGACCGACCACACCACCCCAACCAGAAGGTCCTGCCAAGACGCGTGCTTTGGCGCCACTTTCGTGGACGTCTACCAATGGCAATTCCGAAGTGGGAACCGTCCCATAGGCCGGATCTTTCATTTTTTGATCGGCGGGAACATTGATCCAAATTTGAAAGCCCTGTACGACCGTGCCCACATCGTTGGCACCTCCTTCGGCATGGACGACACCCGATCCCGTCGACATCCATTGCATGCCGGGGGTTTCGTACGTCTCTCTGTTGCCCAGAGAATCGCCGTGCCGCCCCGTTCCCGATCGCAGATAGGAACAAATATCAAAGCCACGATGGGGATGCCAATCGACGGGAAAGTCATCGACGCCGGCTTGGCCTTTGGTTTCGGTCGACGAAAAATAATCGCACATGAGAAAGGGATCCGATGTTTTCGAGTCGATGCCGGCCGGAAAGGCTTGTTTCACCGTGCGTTCATCTCCAAAGGGATGTGTCAATCCTTGATCGGCGATTCTTAGGATATTCATGAATGTCATTTTAATTTTCTTGTGGGTATGATAGTGTAGTCGAGATTGTAACTAAGAATAGTGTAGCCTCCAAAAGATGGAAGATCGTGTTTTGTTATTAGTTGCTTCACTTCGCCGACGAAGTTATTGCTGGGATCTTTTCGTTGCGCTTCGAAGAAGTTCCTCAAGCCATCACATGATTGTGGTGTGTTGGGTTTGAAGGATAAATGTGCATCTTTATTTATGGACGAGTGAATGTGCGTTACATTTACTTCGAAGAAGTTTGGAGGGGGAGGCTCCATTCTGCTAATTTTATTGGTTTATTATAGCTTTCAAATATGAACTAGTGTGTGTACGACTTGTGGTGGTGAGAGCCTTAGCTATGATGGCTGTTGTTGTTGAGGCTACTACATGTAGTGTAGCAAGATCTTGAGTGGCTGCCATTCCATCACTCCGTCCAACGGCATTCATGACAAGGATAAATGACGGGATCCATCCATCACTACAGTGGCACATCTGCCACTCCTCAGAAAGCCATGGATAAATAAGAAATGGCACGAATTAGGGCACACGAACAACCGCCTACATTCTGGACATATCATATATTTTTACTCTTGCACCAGTACATCCCATCCCAGCAGAAACTTGGGTATTTTTGGAAACGACGAGCAACCAAGGATTCCCCCATTTTGTGGAGATCCTTGTTTCTTGCCTTGGGTCCGTGCATCCAAGCTTTCAATCTTGCTGCCTGGCTAGCAAATAAAAACCCATCCTTGTCGTTTTCATGATCCAAAAGAGGCTTCTTGTCGTGGCATTCTCGTACTATAACAGGACAGAACATTTATGTTACAATGTCATGACATGTCGATAGTGTTGTTGTTGTTTGGGATTTTTTGGGGAGGATCGAAAAATACTCCGATTGCCAATGGCGTCTCGTCGTTTCTGGTCGACTTCGACCAAATTCAATACATTTTGACACTGCATTTCCAGTTCGGCATCGTGCATGGCGTGCGCGATGCGCCGAAACAATTGAAAGGAACTTTGCGCCTTGGTCACATCCATGGGTCCAAACAATCGAAGCATGGTCACGCCGTCTTCCAATTGTTCTTGGACGGCTTTGAGTATCGTCAAATAATTTTGTCGTAGATTGATTCCCTTGCGTTCAAATTGCAAATACGCCTCCACGCAATCGTCTCCCCGTAACGCAAAATGTTGATTCATACTGGACCCCACCTCGTTGCCACGGGCGTCCAAATAAGGGGCGGTCGGCAAGACGAACCAAAGCCAACACGTCTGCTTACATCCCGCTCGAATTTCGGCCAAGGCATCATCGAATTGCAATAATTGATTGCTGACAAAACGGGCATCCAAATTGTAGGGATCGTCCGGATCCGCCTGGCAGTGACTGTTTCGTTTTTGATGATCGAGTTGAGATGGTGTCACGCGAAGAGGAGGGGGTAGTCTTGGTGGTATGGCTACGACACCAGTAGGTAGAGCTCCAGCTTCTGCTCTGCTAGAAGTAGTTATAGAAGATGTGTTTGGAGTCATCTCTGTTGCCCTTGTTTGCTATTGTGTGGTCGGTCAAGAGCCGTGTGCTTGTGAACCCATCATCGTCAAGAGCAAGACAAGAGCTCACGCACTGCACTCGAACCCCGGCCAAGGGTTCGGTTTTTCAGATTGTAATCAAATGTGCGTCCGAGAAAATATGTATGTCGTCTTGGGTTAGGGTACATAGTGCCAGAATTGTGCGACCTAAAGCAGTTCGATTTAAGGAGATGTATCCTACTAGCTAGCTAGCTAGAGGGTGCAGCAGAGGCTAGTAGGGTTATAAGCTGCGCTTCGCTCCCCTAGTCGTAGAGGCTAGGATTATAAGCTGCGCTTCGTTCCCCCACTCGAAGTTGCACCCCAAGCATAGAGACCTGGAACATAAGCAGCTTCTGTGCCCTGTGGCAAAAAGGTGACCAGGTGTGATGTGTTGCACAACTGCAAAAAAAAACAGAAGTAGCCCCTTTACAAATCCCCTCCTCTAAGTCCTTCAAAAATCCAACATTATGTTAAGTTTCAAATTTTCTATCCGTGCCTGCAAGAAGTCGAATTGTTGGCTAGAAACGTTCATTCTTGTGCAATTGCATGTGCAATTGCACCAGCATGTTTTAACATGGTTTTGGATGAGACATTTATGGCTCTGCGTTGAACTTGTCAAATTACCTAGTACATGCTGCTTTTACACAGTGAGGGCCTGCAAAAACATTGCAGAAGTGCCCCCTTTACAAATCCCGTCCTTCAAGTCGTTCGAAAATCGAACGGACACTGTCTTGTGGAGCGGAGCCATCTTCTAGCTAGCTAGTAGATGAAGCACTCAACTGTAGACTTCCTGAGCAGATTTTTTAACAGTAGACCAAGCGAGGTGCTGAACAACAGCACATTTGTTAGACATCATCAACCCGCCATTCTTGTTGGCACTGGAGGGTTGCATCTGTTTTGGCACGGCATTCTTCATTGAACCCAAACAAAATCAATGATTGTCAAGTCAAGCTAAAAGATGCACTCATTCATCCATCCATCCTCTCCTTTGATCTAAACCCATGCTAGCGCCAATTCAACGGGCATGCTTCTTTAGCTAAAATGTGTTTGATTTCAAGGCATTGACCAAAACAATTGAATGACAATGTTTTCAAATGTGATGTCTCCATTTGTTTTGGCATTGCATGTCACATTCTGCATATGGTCATGCTTTGCACTACACCCAATGAGACACAATGAAACATAGAAACATTGTTTTATATTTTTTGATTGTGTTGATTCAACATCTAGGAATTTTCAAGTTTTCAGTGCAGCACGTTTATCAAAATGTTTCATGAAAAAACATAAACTTTGCTAAACTTCAAAAAAAGCTGAAGCCCTCCAATAAACCAGGAAGTTCACATTAGCTGAATGTGTCACACTTTTCCCTCCTCATGGATGTAATTGGCTGAATCCAATCCAACTCAAAATGGCTATCTAAAAACTAGCTGAAGATGAAACTCACTCAAGATAAGGAAGAAATGTGCAGCCTTTTTCATCTGTTCCGGTGCGCGTCGACACCAAACAACGGAACAGACCAAATTTTGGGCCCAAACGCACCTTGAGGGAAGCGCACCTCTCAAATTTTGTCGAACTGTTGTCGTGGCAAAGGGCTGTTATGAGTGCCTTCCAACAACAGCATTGACTGATTGACCAGCGTCTAATAGCTAGCTACTAGAGTTATCTAAAGAGCCAAAGAGAAGCGTAAGAGCTACTGTCCTTTCCACTTCACGCGCACTGTAGCGACTCCGAAGGCGCAACAAACAAAAACAACCAAAAATTAGTAATACAACTCTAGGTCCTTCCATCTCTTGTATAGAGCCAGAACGACCATGGCGATGAAAGGAATATCACATCGAAGGCTTTGCCTTCCCTCCGTTATTTGTCTCTTAGCAATGTTCTCGGCGACGCCAGCTGGAGCCCTTGATTTGGGCTGGTTGCGAGGCAGCAATACTGACAGGAGCGACAGCAGTACTAGTACCACTATCATCGTCAACGACCCATCAGACGAAGATCAACCAGAAAGGCGCTCCCTATCGGTTCCCACTGTAGCACCCACAAATAGCCCGAGTTCTCCTGCCGTCTTTGCCTTTCCCACAACAGCGCCCTCGAAGGCTCCCGTCGCTGCTTCTACCACTAATGCTCCTGTCGCTGCTACTAATGGTACTAAGAGTCCCACCACGACGGCCCCCAAAAGCAACACTACGACCACACAAACCAACACTACCGCCCCAAAAAGCAACACTACCGCTATAAAGGAAGACAGTACTGCCACACCCACTACGAAAGCACCAACCAAGGCGCCAGAAACGGACCATGCGGCCACTATATTGACCTTGGCGCCAGCTGACGCCGCTACTATATTGGGCACTGGTGCTGCACTACACGCCAGTACTACCAATACTACCAATGCGACCAAAAACACTGCTACCACGACCGCCACTACCGCCAATTTGACGCTGGTGCAAGAAGTGCCGGAAGGGGAAGCCTTGCCAGATGCTCAGATGGCACCTCCCGAGCAACCCGAAATCACCACCGAAAGTGAAGAAGCCGAGGATGAAGATGTAGCTCCTACGACACTACCACCCTCGACACTACCCCCGACAGGCCCTCCCTCCACACCCCCTCCCACAAGTACTACGGCGGCTGCTTCGGCTGCCGCAGAAGCTGCTCCGGCTACGTCCCCTCCTGCGAATGGATATTACAATGCCACCAAATGGTTGGATTTGCCCATGAATGCCAAGGCGGCGGCCATGACGTTGGGATGGACGGAAAGTTCTTGGGATGCTGGCACTCCCATTTTTACCGATTTGATTCTCTGGGATGACTTGTCCGTGGAACAAGGCATGGCGGCGACGATTTTAGGCTTTGATTATGACAGCTGGACGGCCAAATTGCGAGTGGCCGAGGAACATGAAGAGGCGACGAAAAACCTGGGCACGGTGGCGGAAACGAGTGCCTTTAGTAGTAGTGCTGCCAAAGAAGCGCCACCCGCTACTACTGCCACTACTACCACGACGGAGACTGGCGCCGCAGCGGAAACGGCAGGTGACGCGGCATCCGAGTTGCCTCCAGATTACAAGTCCATGACATGGGAGGAGCTACCAGACCTGCAAAAGACAGCCGCCACTGATTTGGGATACGACCAGACAACGTGGGACTTCAATTCTCCCATTGAAAACAGGTACAAGTATTGGAATGAAATGAGGTATGAATTGAGAGAAGCCGCCAAGACACTAGGATGGCGTGGTCAAGAGTGGAATGACAATGTCCTCAAAACCGAGGCGGTAGTGGAAGCAGAAAGTGCCTTTTATGATCATGGCACGGCAACCGTCGTCGAGGAAGAAACGGCCGCCGATGAGACCCCAGTGACAGAAGAGACTGCTAGCGAGGGAGATGGGGAAGAAGAAGAAGAAGCGGCGGCGGCACCGGTTGCAACCGAGCAAGAGGGGGTGGTAGAGCAGGCAGAAGAAGAAGGAGGCTCGCTTGACGTGGAGAGCGACGGCAGGAAACCTTTCGTAACTGAAGTCAGCGAAGAGTTTGTGAACGCTGAGATGGCGAAACTCAAAACAGAAGTCAGCGTTTTGAAGGAGGAATTAGCAAAGGCAATGGATATGGTCAAGGACCACGAAGAAGTTCTGCGCGTATTGTCTGGATTGGAAGACGAAGAATCGATATCATCCATCAAGAGAATGATTCAAATGAACAGGAAAAATAAAAAGAAGAAGCGATTACAAAGGGACCAGATTGTTGAGCCTGTGGCCGCAGAATCAACCGCAACGCAAGGTCGCAATGTCAAGTAAGTTCGATACTGTGCATGAGTAATTGCGAAACCGTAGACCTATTTAGTATAGCAACCAGACGGAAAGCTAGCTTCTAACATCTTTTGATTTTTCTATTGATCAACCACAGCGCTAAAAAGAATGAGGAGGAAGAAGAGAAAGAAACCGTTTCAGACGTCAGGCCCGCTACCAGGTATAAGAGCGGTGGCACTCAACAATCACTACTAGTAAGTCAGCGTGCATTCTTTGGTGGAAGCAGCACCACGGAAGAAGATGACGAAGAAGAGGAGACTGTTTCAGTGGCAAGATCAACTGGAAGGTTTTTCGGGGGCGGACAATAGACTCGATTCATTTACGATGCAACTACATAGAGTACTTCCTCTACTTGTAGATTGTCGCAGTTTTCGTAACTGATTTTATCTGGAAAAGTTGTACATGCTTCGCGGGGGGCTTCCCCGCACGGATATCCAAGCAAAAGCTGGTTCCCAGAGCTTCAAATACATGCCTGCTAGTAGTGTAGGAGTAATACAGAGACACTGTGATAAGATAATGGGCTCCATTCTATTTTTTCTTGTTCAAATGTAGCAAGATGCCAGTCGGTTTGACCTTCCCTGCTAGCTAGTACTATACTCCAGATGCACACTTTGGCTGTTAGACCAACATCATCCAACCTAAACCCGTTTGATCGGCTAGGAAGCTCACTTCACGGAAATCCAAGGAAAAGTTGATTTAAATAGCTCCCAATACACGGCAGCTAATAGTGCAGGATTATGGATAAAAAATTATTATAACTTTTATAATACATATTGTATAGAGACGATGTGATAGGAGGATTGGCTCGACCCTATCTGTTCTTGTACTAATCAAATGTAGCAAGAGGCCAGTCGGTGTGACCTTCCCTACTACACTTCTGGGTAGCTACGCTAGCTAGTAGTAGTGCGCTTTGGTTGGATGGAAACCTCCCTCATTAAAGCCGTGTGAACACAGACCATCGCCCGCATCCATTATTAATACCCAGCATCCGAAGTGGAGACTTTATAATCCTTGTACCTCGGATCCGCAGTGATAATCCGAGCCGATATGTTATGATCCGCCTGTCCGAATCCATAGCTGAATCCAAAGATAGATATCTTTTGTTCAGAAGAAATCAACTCTATGCGCCCGCCACCTAACACTTCCACACCTCCATAACCAGATCGCTGCAAGGCGTATATCATAGGTTCTGCTGCATCCCGATGATATGCCGCCCCCCTTGAACTCACTACAAAATGTTGGTCTTCCTGACTACCTTGTTTACGAGCTCGAATCAGAACATATTTGTTTGCTCCTTCATCAATCGTCACAGAAGGTACTTGGTAAGAGTCCCACGTGGAGGAGGCAGTACTCGCATCATTGTTGTCATTATCAGCAGCAAGTCTTGCCTTCAACTCAGCGGCCTTCTGTTGGTCCTCTTCGTTTGTTGTGTACATGGATAACGGTTGCTTACTCTCCACGAAGAGAAAATCAATGTGTACCGATCGAAAGATCGCTCTTTGTGATCGAGCTGAGCTCTCTTTATTTGTTATCGTTGTTTGCTGTAGCATCAAAACACTCCAGCTCACACACCAACAGCTTCGTTCAGTACTGTTAAAAACAGGGATGGCGCGTCGAAGGGTGAGGTTTTTTGAGCCAATGTGCGCACAGATTGCAGCTACATAAAAAAACATGGAATCCCGAACATAATGCGCGACAGTTTACTTTCGTCTAAGTAAAATTGCGCCCCTCTAAACCGCGCACTTTTCGTGCTAAGTAAGTGTTGAGTCGTTGGTCACAAGCGAAAACCGCCAAATGAAACTTGATGCCATTAAATTTTTTGCGCGCTTTTCGGTTTCCTGTAATTGTCTCATTTTATTCTGTCTCATTCTTTCCAACAAACAAAGAATCCACCTTCCATCGATCCAAAACAACATAATAGATACCAACGAAACAACCGAGAAACCATGAAGGGTATTGCTATTCTATTTCAAATCTTGGGACTATCTTGCCGACGAAGTGACGCCAACAAGTGGCTCCGAGCTGCATCTCCTAGACAACTTCCGTCAGCTTCCCAGGACGAGCGACAACAGCAGCAGCAGCAGCAACAACAACAACGGACCCGATTTTTGCGCATTGATCCCGTCCATGGTCCAGTCACAACAAAGCAAGGTCTTTGGGAAGAAGATGAAAGTGAAGAAGTTATGATAAAGTTGGATCAAATAGGGAATTTTGAAGCATTCGAAGAAGAGGAGAAGTCGATTATGGATGCCTTCGTGATTGAAGAGATTGAGGACCCAGAAGACGAAGAACAAGACCGACGCCAAGCATTGAATTAGTTAACTGGAAACTTCTACTCAAACGGATACCTAAGCCAGAGAAGAACTGTGTTTATCATCCGAAACAAGAAGAAAGAAACAAAATTACAACAACTGTAAAATACTTAGATTTTCCAAGTTACACTCTACTTGTTCATGACGCATTTCTAGAGCTATCTAGGGATTGTCTTTAAAGGAAACTTTAAGCACACCAGCCATTTTGATGTATCTTTATTAGCTAGAGGTGCCTTTTTCGTTTGCCTCCAACCCGTGGGAACCATAGTTCAGCTTCAGCCAAAATCTTCGCCGTCACGCTACCGGTCACTTAGGTGCCAGTGCTACTAACTCAGCTCGCATACCGTCCTCCATACTGCATGTAGCTAATAAGAAAAGGGCGGCACAAGCAACCTGCATGCATGGAATTAGATCTACGGTTACTTTACAGGTAGTTATGCAGTTTTCTTGCTTTTTGGAATTTGTCCGATGATGAACGGCTTTCGGCGAGTAAAATGTGATGCACGAATGAGAGCAAAACGAATTTTAAGAAATTTCGCTAAATGATACACACGTTATATTCGTTGGTTGCCTCGCCTTTCCACAACTTGTTCATTATTTCTAAAAAAGGACAACTACTTACTTAATCAGCACTACTTGAAATATTATCCCTTTTTTTCAAATTCATTTGAAGCAACCAACATGAAGTTCCTTACTGCCGTCAATATCATTGCTATCGTGAGCCTTGCAGGTTCTCTTCCTGCTGCCGTCGATGCACGCCTCCGCAAAACCCGAGGACTCCATCATTCGGCAAAAGCGAATGACCGAAATCTTGCAAAGGACGACAACAAGGGAAAGGGAAAGGTAACAGACCCTCCTGCAGTAACAGACCCTCCTGCAGTACAAGAACAGGATCGTGCCGTTGATCCTGCCTTAGATACCATTTATGGATATGATGAATTTGGATTTCCCATGTACATTGACGAAGCACAAGACGACGGAAAAACGGACTTTGCCGATGTCTGGGGAAATCAGCAGCAACAAGATGACCGAGCCGACGTTGCCGACAGCTCTAACATTGCTGTTGCAGCTGATGCTGTAAAAGGCAAGGGCAAAGGCAAAGGAGTAGACCAAGTAGCAGCAGACAAAGAAGAGCTGATCCAACCAGAAGATGCCTTTGTCCAGCCAGAACAAATGGCAATTCAGAAAGAAACAGGTAAGGGTGAAGGCAAAGGCAAAGGAATTGACAATGCTGTGGACAGAGCAGATGACCAAGAAGAATTCATCCAGGTAGAAGAAGAGTTGATCCAACCAGAGGATGCCTTTGTCCAACCAGAACAAATGTCCATTCAGGAAGAAACAGGCAAGGGTCAGGGCAAAGGTAAAGGTAAAGGTAAAGGAATAGACCAAGCAGCAGCAGACAGAGCAGAAGAAATGCTGTTCAATCAGACGGTGTTCAATCAGACACTAGAAGAATTTGTCCAGCCAGAAGATGCCTTTGCCCAGCCAGAACAAATGTTGATTCAGAGAGAAACAGGCAAGGGTAAGGGCAAAGGAACTGACAATGTTGGGGACAGAGCTGATGACCAAGAAGAATTCATCCAGGTAGAAGAAGAGTTGATGCAACCAGAAGATGCCTTGATCCAGATGGAAGAAGCCTTGATCCAGGAAGAAGAGACAGGCAAGGGAGGCGGCAAAGACAAGAACAAGGGCGGAAAAGATAAAAATAAGGGTGCAAAAGACGAGGGCGAAACGCTCTTGGATGTTGCTAATGAATCGGAACAGGCAAGCAATGTCAGTGTCGGACTCCTGAACCAGACTGGCTTGGACGACTTCTTCTACAACGATGCGGCTGCCATAAATCGCAGTGTTAAAAACGATACCGCAATGCACGATTACTATGACATGTGGGACGAAGAAGACATGGCGGATCTTATTGTGGACGATGGCATGGGAGAAAATGGCCTTGTCAACACCAACGAGGAAGTACTGGCTCGATTGACGGAACTTGAAATTCAAGTCGATACCTTGCGTGTTTTGAACGAGACGGTCACTGGATTGGAACTTAAATTACAATTGGCATTGAACACCATTGCCTATCAGGAAAAAACCATTGAACAGCTCATTAGCGCCATCTATGGGCAAACAGAATTGAGCGATGAGGCCCCTTCCCACATTACTGGATTTGGACTCGGCAAGTCGGGTCCTTAATTATGTAGAAGGAGGAGCCGGATTCAGATCTTACGGCCATGTCGGGGACTGCCATGAAAGAGCTAAAGAATCAAGTGCAGGAATATGTGGCACCGCAGCTTTAAGCGCGAGTAATGTTCGATTACATGTTGTAGTATGGGTGGGTTTACTGGTGTGTAATTGTATAAACACGAATCATTGATTTTTTTGGTGTTTTTAAAAGACGACTATTATGTGTCGTAATAATTATCATCCTGCACTGCGACGCACCCTACTACTGCTACGTCGATTACAAACCAGTAGCCTGGTCACACAGCCTGTCCCACTGCATTATTTGTCACTGCCAAAATACTGCGAGTTGTTGTGCTCTCCATTATTTATTTATGTACCCATTGTTTTTATTTGGAACCGGCAGCAGCAGGTGGTGTCGTCTTTTCGGTACGTTTCTTTCGTACATCCCAATTAAAAATTCGTGTCATACTGACTTCGGACGTGACAATTTGATCTCGGACAAAGGCCAAATCATTTTGAACTTCTCCATATTCGGTGCGTGCCAATTGTTCATTTTTCGACAAGAATTCAATCGCGTCTTCAAAGGTATATTCCAACATGACATTGGCACCCAACCACAAATTGACCGTGCCTTGATCCAAATCCAATTCGGCCTTGCCGTAGACGTCGTCGGCCAAACTGTATCGGGTCATGACGGTTTCTTGGGCATCGCGTTTCTTTTGTAAATTTCGAACCAATGCCAAGGAGGTTTCCATTTCGGGAATTTTGGCTTTTAAATTGGACTCTGTCAAAGCAATAATATGAAAGCAAGCCGCAAGGTTTCATTTTTATTCCAATAATTCATTTTGTATACATAAAATACAATCCATTTTTTCATAAATTAACATAGCAAAGCCAGAAAAGAAGAGAACATTAGAAATCCATACACCAAAAAAGGGTCTTTCCACCCGCACAGAATGACAAGTAAACAGCAACAATACTAACAAAACGTACGCTTTTGAGACAGACTAATTTCATAAGTCTTGAATTTGGAGTGCAATTCCGTATATGCCCCAATCAATAATTCGGCCGATGCGGCGGGCGTAAAGGATTCCGCAAAGGCCCCGACATCATCGATGAATTTGACGACCGGAATCCCGCGTTCATTTTCACCATCCGTAATGGACAACAAGGACATGTCGGGAATCTTTTCGGATTCATCGGCCATGGTCGTGTCCTTCTCCGCGCCAGCAGCAGCAGCTGTCGCAGTAGTATTAGTAGTGGCTTGTTGTTCTGACATTGTGTTGCTTTATTAGTACTTGTAGTAAATAATGGAGCGCTTCTTAAGAGCCATTATTTTGGATAAAAATGCACCGGTGTACTACTGTATCATTGTTATGCATGGCCATGGTCGATCGCTGCGTGGTTGGCTGCGAGAACTTTGTGTTGGCGCTGATTGGACTGGACTCACTCGCTCCAAACTCCATTCATGGTACGGACGTCATGACAAAGTGTGCGTTCTTTGATTTTGGGTTTTCCTAGGATCCGATACCGTGGCAAAACTGCAGGCGCTCTACATCTGTAGGTTTCGGGCAGAAGGCGAAACAGATCTCAAAAGATAAATGAAGCTAGCTAGCGGGTGGAAATAACCACAAAATGTACGGGTCAACCGCCAAGGCGTTCGATTCGTGGACGATGGTGATGAAGCCACTCCAGTCTTCCCTCAGAAGCTATTAGTATGCGTCCGCTACGTGAACTTAAGCGAGTTGTTTGCCCCGACGCTTTAACCATGAAATTGATGGCAATGAATGGCCGGCGATGGAGCGACGGAGCATGATGGATGGACCATGTTTGAGTAGCAGTGGCAGCGACAAGTCGTGACGAAAGACAAAAGTGAAAGTCGATCTATGCCATCACTGCTCTTCAGTTTGGCGGAGAACCGACGTCGTTCTACAACGTTTGCGGTTTTGGTTGCCACCTGTGCCACTCAGTTTGTGTCAGGAGTGACGGAGTGCCAGTGGCATGCCGGCCGCCCGGAAAGAGAGAAATTGTCCAAGCCACTTTTTCCTTGCGACGAGCTTTGTTTGGCCAACGAAGGACAGAAACCATAACTGAACTTAACTACAGATATCATCCTCACTGACAACTAGAAGAGCACCACCACTCATCAGCCCGCCAAAGCCAGATAGCCCCCACGACGCAACGATGGATTTCTCTGCGGATTGGAGGTCGTGCGCGCATCCCGGTACTCCCACCCAGAACAAGGTCCGACCGGCCCTTCATTCTGGGGGGCTTGGTGACTGACAGGCAGACAGGACGCCATTTTGCGTGGATTGGTAGCACGATCCGTCAGGTCAAGTCAAGTCAAGCCTTGCACTGAATTGTTGTTTTAAAGATTGTACAAGACTAACTATTACTACTAACTATTACTACTACTACTAGTTGGATCCATACGTCCTATTCCACGATGCCGCCTGGAGGCTTGACTGGCCAAAAAGGATGTAAAACTAACATCATTGGAGGGGTTTGAGAACAACTTGAAGCAGCCAGTCACAGATGGGAATTGTCACATAGTCCATAGCCACTGGCTGTCTCATTTTTTCCGAGATTTGTACGTCTGATTTTAGACCTCGAGTAGGTACAATTGTAGCTTCTTCACAGAAAGGGCTGCGACCACCACCCGACTACGGAGCGAACGGCAATGGCAGAGTGATAAACTTCGGAGCAGATGATTTCTCATCCCGCAAGTAGTAGTTTAGCTATACTACAGTAGCTAGCTAGTACGTCACAGACAAAGCTTCATCCCACGTTTTATGTCGTACTTGCAGCACGCTTTGGCTGTCTCATTTTCCGTTCATAGCAGATAGAGGAATCTACCCAGTGTAATTTTTGGGTTCCTCCAGACCCGGTTGCCAAGAGATCGCTAGGCTTCTTTTTGACCTTGAGGTGACTTGAGCAAGTCCAGGGGACTCTACTCAATCGATGAACCATTTGGCATTAAGAAAAAGATGGTTTGTTAGTTGCGGAGTTTCACATGTAGCACAAGGGCCACAAGAAATCTTGTCACAACCGAACTCGAAGTCTTAAGCATTAGACAAATTAAGAACAGTAAAAATGTTCATCCATCGAAAACAGGGCAGGGGGGTAACCTTTGCATGCCTTGGGTGTTTGATTTCTTTCATATGCCTTCGCCTTATTGGTTCATCCCCCGTCAAAAATGATGTTAACTGAACACATCACCTGCTCCATACGTCGCAGTGTTCTCATTCCCGGTAGCTGAATCAGTAAGATCACTTTTTGGTTTCTTTTCGTACATCCTTCTCTTGTCTCGGGCTTACATTATTTAGATCACACTTGCATGTCTTGCATGTCGGGCGACATACCAGATTACAGGACTCAGTGCACCTCGATCTTGGGAACCTTGATCACGTCCATACTGCTTCCAAAAAAATCGAGGAACTTCTTTTTGACAAGGAACACCCTCTCGCAGTCTCGCAGGCGGTACAGAAATTCCTTACCACTTGCCAAACGTCGTAGATCCAGAAAAAAGAATCATGTAACGCCATGTGCACGTCAGGTTCAGCTGAAACATGACGCTCTTCGCGTGTAGGAGTGGTACGTACTATAGAGTCACGCCACTGACTGCTGGAACAAGAAAACGTGAAGTCCGTAGGGGCAGTTGACTACAACCTCAGGTAAAAGGACTACTGTACTGTAAAGGAGAGGTGACGAAGTGAATAACTTTGTCTACTAATAGTAGTAGAGCCGCGGACAATCAATCAATGTCGTCGTGTTGAAGGAAAACTTGGTTGTACAACCAGTACTAAGAGGTACAGTAGAAGTGTAGAACTCTATAGTCGATGACTATTTGCTTCGCACAATAACGCGAAATCTACCTAGTAGGCCGGCACCGGGAATAGGTACTTGTACCGGTACATCAGTTACCTACTAGTAGCTAGTAGTACCAGACCAAGACTGCGGTAGTAGTAGTAAAAGAGCTTGGCGACAAAGTTATAACTCAACTTCAGTACGTTTTCTACTGCCATCACAATTAATATTTTGCTCAGGCAGAATTCCAAATAAAAGGGAAGAGGCAAGAAGAACGACCTACAAAACGCTCACAACTTTTGTCCTCAAAAGAAAGATGACACTTGCTCGAGCCGCCCAACTGAACTTTCAAGGAACTCGCCTTCTCGAGTCGAGAGATTATCGCGCTGCCAATCGAGCACTGTGTGAATCGGCTGCGATTGTAGGTGGTCTGGAGATTGTGGAGCAGGAAGACTTGCCAGAATTGGAGGCGTGGGAAGAAGCAGAGGCATCCGGGGAGGATGAGATGGAGACAACGGCAACTACTGCCATGTCCTTGTCTTTTGGTCCTGATATACCGGCTTTGAAGGATCACGAGTTTTTCATTTTCAATCGATGTCTTTTGTTCCAAGAAGAGAAGGTAGCAGCAGCGTTGCCACTTAGCGAAGAACAAAAACGTCTTTACGCGGCCACAGTCATGATCAACATGGCGATTGGTTGCCATGCTTTGGCCAAGGAAGTGGGTAAGGATTCTCATCTCCGAAAGGCTTTGCACTTGTATGGACTGAGTTTGGATCTGCTTTGGGATGGACCCCATCGAGAAGAAGAAGAAGAACACGAAGATGAGGATGACCATGACGATTGCTTGGATGTCCTCGTGATTGCTGCTCTGAACAATATGGCAAACATTCATTATCAAATGGGAGCCTTGCCTGCCGCCAAACAGTTGTTGGAAACGGCCAAGCCTTTGCTGTCTGACCTAAGTGAAGAGTGGGCAGATTTGTTCCCAGTGGACGAATGCTACTTGAACTACGTTGTCACGTCCTTTTCGACCACGGCCCGGTCCGCATGAAACACACAAAACACAAAAACAGAACTACATTTTTCGAGTGCTATATTTTTTATATTAGGGTTTCCATAAAACTACATATACCGTACATACGGTACATAATCATAAAATGCATCTACTTCAAAGCAAGCAATATTACAATACTTAGTTATTTACATATCTAGGACAACTGTCAGTTCAGTTCTTTGGGCAAGTACCTTACTAGCTAACGTAGCTCACGCCCACCCTTGTATCCGAGAGGCGATTGCTGCTCACTGTGGTGCAGTATGTTTCCATTCAACAAGCCAGAGGCTCCATACTTGAGTGCTGAAGTAATACTTTTTGCTTTCAGCTTTGCTAACATCCACATCCACTTGGTGCATGGCCGCCGCCTGCTGTAAATCTTGCCGACTGGACTGCTTCCAGGAGAATCAGCAAAAGAACCTTCCTGTGCCAGAGTGTCGTAATACCACACGTGCAGTTCACGTGCATACTTACTCGTGCAAACGTACTACCGTGCTGGCGCCACTTGCTCATCTACCCCTCGAGTATGCCACGGGACATTACTACTACTACTAGCTAGTACTATGTGTTACTACCAAGACATATTCTATTCGGTACAGGATGCGTGCTCCGTTAGCCCGGAAGTAAACACCGACTCTGCGGCTACCTAACTTGTACCAGAGTAGCGAGCTAAACTATTACTTAGACTACTCTAGCTAGACTAGTACTCTAGACTACTTGATAATGGTCTAGCTAGTAACAATCGTAGTCGCATAGCACCCTGCAGCACAACTTGTGGCAGATCTCGAGGGATGTACAATGAATCTTGGATCAGTTTGTGGGAACTTCTTGGAAGTGTAACGAACGAAAAGGATCCAAGAACTCCAACCATAGGTTCACCACTTTCCCACATCTTCTTCCTGCCCCATAGCTAGCACTTGTGCTTTCAGCCCTGCCCTACCACAGCCATACTGTGATTTGATCTGCTGCCTGACAGCTAAGCATGAAGTTACCACATTGACAATTGAAGAAAGACTCAGATGCTTCCAGTTGTTGTTGCTCTTGGAAATGGATGCTTTCTCAATTTGTTGTGACTCCCACCTACTAAAAGTAGCAAAGCACCTTGGATGGTTTCACCAAAGTGATGAGGCGATGCATGACTTCTGGTTCATGACTACATAATCTTTCGAGAGAGGGATGCCAGTTGGGTTTGCAATGCGATCATTCCATTGATGACAACCCATTTTTTTCTTTTCAATTGGACATTTTCCCAATTGATGCTAATGCATTCTTACATTTGTTGTCACCCTTCAAGACACACAGTTTGCTTTGAATTTCCCCTTTGCTGGATTATCCAGGCAACAATTTATCTGTTTAACATTTCTTTGCTCCTCTCATGTCTGTTTTGAACCCTGGAAGAAACAAATCCCAGAAATCCAAAATGTGAAAAAACACATTGTTAGGATTGAAATTGAAAACTGCTTTCCTTGGTGAAACTGTCTATGCTGCCAGTGCTTAGACTTTGTCTTGTGCACAATGAGCAGAAGAAATTTTATATAAAAAAAAATTGCATGCAAATGAATGCGCCAAATTAAAAGCACATGAAAGATGCAAAACGGAGCATCATTTAGTTTCAATTTTTTTCTTAACTGAAGAGCCCCTGAATCAACATCCATGTTGACTCCACCTATGATGTAATGGCCATCCGCAAGACACATGTCTGTCACTGCTCATAAGCACATGTTTTGAATTGTCTGTGGCCAAGGTTGCAGTGTTAGAATTCAATGACAAAGGGAAGATCTGCAATTCCGAACCCCTCTGCAGAACACTCAATTGAAAACATTCTGCAGGTTTTCCATGCAGATGTCATTTTTCTGATTTGGTTTTGCTCTTGGGAAGTCCTGAAGGATTCAATGTGGATTCGGAAAGTCATGTGTGTCATGTTGACATCATAGCTGCACCCTCTCCATCAGGGAAATGTTCATCATCATCATTGTTTTCAAAATCTACAAAACGGTTGTCTCAACAGCAGGTGATCAAAATGACTGTCTAGGTGGGATTGATGCCTCCAACAAGAATGAAGGATAGAGAAATTAATAGTGCAACAAATGACACATTTTTCCAAAACAGAGAGAGCTGCAGACAACAGTCAAATGAGAAGGTCAAGTTGCACTGGCAATGAAATCTTGCACATGCTGTGTTTTCACAATGTTGCATTTGCACCACGCTAAAAGCTACAGGCCTTTTGAGTTGTTTGTAAATGAAAATTGCAAGCTTCAGAATGAAGCCAAAATGAATGTGATGTTTGAGAGAGGTTCAGCCCGAGATCCTCGGCGTGCTCCTCTCTCTGCTGAGTTGAACGATGCTTCTGCGTGAAGAATCGACGTGCCAGTTGCACAGTTTGTT
>Ga0163144_10011675_pt1 | contig 18553 bp, 20 predicted proteins | sample OliLak19BULKMAT1_FD_123175 | JGI IMG/M metagenome (GOLD analysis project Ga0163144, IMG submission 123175) | Freshwater microbial mat bacterial communities from Lake Vanda, McMurdo Dry Valleys, Antarctica - Oligotrophic Lake LV.19.BULKMAT1 | ecosystem: Environmental > Aquatic > Freshwater >... | reverse complement strand
TTCCGCCGTACTGGGCTCGCCACCGCTCGTACGTCGACTGGCTAATCTCCAGGACCTGCAGAGCCACCGCCAGGTCCTTGCCCGAGTTGAGCAGCGCGTCCGCATCACGCAGCTTCGCGATGACCTGCTCCGGGCTGTGTCGCTTCCGTCCGCGTGTTGTCATCGAAGGTCTCCTTGCCCAATCAGGGCTCTAGACCTTCATACCACCTGGATCAGATTTTCAGAAGCAGGCCAGGTGTACCGACTTGCAATAGAGAGTGGGTTGCGGGCCGGCGAGTTAGCCAGTCTTACCCCAGCAAGCTTTTCCTCGGACTCCGTAGTCGTTCGAGCGTCCATTTCAAAGAACCACAAGGTTGCCAATCAGCCTTTGCGGCCAGAGTTTCTGGAGCAGATCCGGCCGTGGCTCGATCAACACGACGAGGACCAGCGGCTTTGGCCGAGCAAGTGATATCGGCGAGCTGCAGAGATGCTCAAAGTAGACTTGGAGGCGGCCGACATTCCGTACAAGACGAAAGACGGGGTTTGTGACTTTCACTCGCTCCGCGCTGTCTACGTGACGGAGCTTGCCGAGGCCGGAGTGGACATCAAAAGCCTGCAAACCCTAGCCAGACACTCGACACCGATGCTGACTATGAACGTCTACGCGAAGTCCCGGGCTGAGACTCTCGCGGCGGCCGTGGCGAAGTTGCCGAGCCGAGCTCGCAAGCAGACTGAGTAGCGCGCACCAAGCGCACCAAATGCGCACCAAACTAGTGACATACTAGGTCGCATGGGCAGTTTTGAGTGGCACTGTCCGTCACACAGAAGATTTGAGCACCTGACGTGTCAAACCCACGTGACATCAAGATTTACCTAGAAAAAATGAGTGGCCGGAGCGGGAATCGAACCCGCACGGAGGTTTCCCTCCACGGGATTTTAAGACTCGGTTTCCGGTGTGGGAATCCCGTGGGTCTTACAGGACAGTTGTGCGGAAGTCGAGACTTTCCCAACAACTTGCGGCACGAGCCTGCACTAGACAAATGGGGCTTGCAGGGGCACAAGATGGCCTCAACACGGGCAATATTGTGCCCGATTTGTGCCCGACATTGGCACGACAATTCTGAAGTCGTCGAGCAGCTAACCCGTGGATTTGCTCCAATCCCGGCGCATTCCTGCACTCTTTGCGACGGCAGCCCTTCGCTCATGGACTTCTGTTAAGTCCCACTTATGTCCCCGTGACGGACGCCAGGGCGGGGCGTAATCTGCGAAAGCCTACGGTGCATTGCTCTGCCGCAGTTGGCGGCGTCGCCGAGGTGCATCACTAGTTCTAGGAGACCTCTCCATGTCCGCAGACGCCACGTTCAAGTCCCAGGAAAAAGTCATGGGCAAGTTCGATGTTGAAGAAGTAGACGACGGTGAGATCGAGGTTGTGCGCAGTGAGAGCGGCGATTTTGATTGCTTCGCCGAGGCGAAGGCTCACGCCCTTGGCCTCTACGAAGACCGCCTCCAAATTGTGGAAGATCAAATCGATGAATTGATGGATGACGTGACTGAGCTAGAAGACGTTCGGGAAGAACTCGACTGCAACCGCAGCAAATTGAAGGCGTTGGCAGAGAACGACGTGCGTGACAACGACGAGGCATAGGCCCGGACGACGTTTGGCCCCGCTGCCGCTTCGCGGCAGCGGGGGCGTTCGTTCGGCGTGCTGGATGTGTAGGGTGTGGCGGGTAAAGAAGGAATTGAATTGATGCGTGCGACTACAGAAAAGACGAAGAGCCACCATGGCGTTGAGCGGCTGAAGGTATTTGCCGACACCGACACCACGCTTGTCTGGAATGACGACCTGCCGCCTGCCGAGAACTACGCCCGCCTGGGCGAAAGGTTAGCGGCGACAGGCGACTTCTTTCGCATGCCCGGCTATGCGAGCGGACTTCTTCTATTGCTGCCGAACGGCAAGCCTATCCAAATCGAGCACGGCAAGGACTTGCTTCCTGCCATCATTGACCGGGTGCCGGTTCAGATTATCCGTGACGGGAAGCTTAAGGGCGGACGCATTCCAGCCGCCCATCTGAACTCAATGCTGTTGTCCGAGTCATTTCTCTGCAACTTCCGCAGCGTAGACCGCATTTCGACTCATCCCGTTCTCTTGGCCGACTTCAGCGTTTCCACCCCGGGGTTCAATGACGGCGGTGAAAACCACCGCATTCTTTTTACTGGCATGGCTGTCGAGGCTTCAGCGTCGCTCGATACGATCAATTCATTTTTGGACGTAATGGCGTTTGAAACTCAGGCAGATCGAACGAACGCCGTAGCGGCTGCTCTGACAGTACTTGCCCGAGACCATTGGCCCGGTGGTAAGCCAATCATCCTTGCCACGGCTACCAAGAGTCATTCGGGAAAAGATACCGTAATCAAATTTGCCGCTGGATTAGCCGGCACGGTTTCCATCTCATATCAGGCGACTGACTGGGCAGTAGAACGTAGCTTCGTTGGCACGGCAAAGACCGCCCCTGACGTTGGAGTGCTTGTTGTTGAAAACGCCCGGCTCGACGGAGGTAGGAATAAGATTGCTTCCGGTTTTCTTGAACGCTTTGTTACCGATCCTGAGCCAGTGTTGTTCTCTACGGGATCGGGGCGCCCCGTACGCCGCCGCAACGATATCGTGGTGGCGATCAGCACCAACTTTGGCATGGTTTCCCAGGATATCCTGAATCGTGCATTGCCGATTCATCTTGCCCCTGTTGGTGATGTGGCGGACCGTCGATCTCCCATTGGAAATCCCAGGGACGAGTTTCTTCCGGCGAACCGTGAAAAGATCACGAGTGAACTCGTCGGCATGGTGGCCCGCTGGAATGCCCAGGGCATGCCGCTGGACAACAATGCCCACCATTCGTTCTCGGTGTGGGCAAGAATCATCGGCGGAATTCTGAAAACAAACGGGTTCAATGATTTCCTGGGCAACTGCCGGAGCCGTCGCACCCAAGACGACCCGATCAAACACTGCCTCGCACTTCTAGGTGCTGCCCGGCCCGACGAATGGCTGCGTCCCGGCGAATGGGCTGCAAGCATGGTCGAACTCGGTTTGGCAAAAACGCTAATCGAGTCGAACGAGCGGGATACAGACGCTGGGCGCACCCGTGCCCTCGGAGTGCTGCTAAGTGTCCACGAGTGCGAGGTATTTGAGGTGACCACCGACGCACACTGCGTGCGAATCCGACTGGACAAAGTGCGAGGCCGCTTTGGTGGCGAGCCTCAGGTCCGTTATCGCTTTGCCCTTATCGAGCGTCTCGATTTGCCGGTCAACACGAGTCCTGACCAAGAGTAGCTGTTTTACTGTCGTAAACCCACAGAACTCATGCGAGGAATACTTTGATGAACTTTTCACACATAAAATTTGGCTTCTCATTTGTGGCACCGGATCCAGAAGGCGGTGCCTACGTCGTGGGCCGCATCGCCGCTTCACGCTTTGCAGTTATCCAAGTATCGGCAGTCGATTTAATCGACTTGTGGACGACGACCGAGGAATGCATCCCACGATTGGACTCTGCTCGGATTCTAGTCGCACGGAGATCACGGGCCGAGTGTGTGGCGGCATTGGAAACGTTGTTGGCTGGTATCAAGCACGAGTCTTCCAACTGAAAGGACAACCACCATATGCAGGTTTACAGCAACTACAAACTGCTCGACCACGATGGCACGGTGATCGCAATGGGCACGCAGAGCGAGATGTTCTCCTTCGTCAAGCATCACGTTCCAGACGGATGCTACCGAATCGTTGGACCTGACATCAAGCTGCACTGCCTGCGCAAGGAGGGGATCGTGGAACCTGATCCCGATGGCGTGTGCCTGGAAGCGACAACGAAAACAATGAGCGTCGCTGAGCTGCTGGAACGGTCCACAGCTCAGCCCTGTGATGAAGTGACACCAGACAACGATAAAGCCCAACCGAGTGGAGGCACGAAGATGCGTACACGAAAGCGTGGCCCGAATGTGATTTCACAAATCAGCGTAACCTATTGCGATGGTTCGTATCTCGGATCAGTTGAGCTGAATGCTGATGGACACCCCTGGGCGTGTGTGGCTCGGGATGCAAACCCTATTGAAGTGTTGGCATCACTGATCGTGCATATTTCAAAAACGAAAACTCTGGCAGAATTGGACCCCGAGTGAGCGACATCGAGTCTAGCCCGCACATTTCTATCAGAGCTTCCGGCGACGGCTACGAGCTGCTCGACACTGACGGCGAAGTGATTGCCTGGACGCTCGACAGAACTTGGGCCTTGCGGATTCTAGTGGCGTTGGAGTTCCAAGGCTCGATGGATGGCGAATAGCGGTTCCGCCGATGGTGGGCCGCTTGAGCAAATAGGTTTCTTTTTCTTATGAAAAACAGAATCTGCTGCATAGATATCCGTGGAGGTGTTTTATGACCAAATACTTGTTCAGCCTGAAGGACATTGCAGCGATTTTACGAACCCAGCCGTACCGCATCGTCTACCAATTGACGACAGGCAAGGTTCCCGAGCCGAAGCGCATTGGTGGCAAACGGGTCTTCACCTTGGAAGACCTGGAGCTGATCGCCGAGCAACTTGGCATCGAGAACGTCGAGCAGACCCTGATCGACCAACGGGGGAACGATGTCGAATGAAGAGAACCCCGTGATAAAAGCAGCGCAGGACCATCAGCGTGCCTCGGCCCGCTACATGACGATGCGGCAGCTTGGCACACTGTTCGGGGTCAGTTCCCACGTGATCGGTCGCAAATTAAAGGAAGTCGGTCTTCGAAGTGCCGAAGGCCACCCGACTGACAAGGCCAAGGATGGTTTCTTCACCAAAACAGTGGTTGTCGAACAGGGCTTTACCCTGGACTTGTGGCACCAAGAAAACTCATTGGCCGTCCTGCGGCAAGTGATCGAACCGAAGTAGGTGCGGGGTCACGTCATGTTCAACGACCCAGACCGACGGATCAACGATGCCACTCAACCAACGTCGATCTGGAGCCACCAAAGCGTCCACCACCTGTTTTAAGAAATCTCGAAGAATCTGAAGAGAAAGTACATTCCTAAAACTCACATCAATTCGTTTGTTTTCAATGGTCAGAATCGAAGTCGGGTTTCGGCGTAGTGGGGATCGAGGGAAGGGCTCGGTGATTGTTTTGATTGAAAACTACTTCACTAGCTTTATTGCCAATGGGACGTTTTCAGTGAGGCCACCAAATGCCAAGAAGTTCGGTCGGGGTCGCTTCGGAAGCGTCTCACACCGTTGAGTTACAAACCATCATTTTCGCAATAGAATCCCTTCCGAACGACCGGCGTTCGGTCGGGGTGAAATCAGTTCGGAGGGACGTGTGATGAAGAAAGGCACGAGCAGTGCACAAACAACAAGCAAGGATGCCCCTGCGATGAAAAGGAAGGTGGAATTAATTCCCCCGCACGGCCTTGATGTTGGGCGAGAGGAATTGGACCACGCAACACCTCGGCTGGACGCACAGGCTGAATTTACAACGCCACCCACACTGGAACTCGACATCGTTAAGGATGCCGGGATTCGCTTATTCGGCAGAGCGTCTCCCGCAAGCTGCCAACGACTATCCAAATTGTTTCGGCAAGTCTGGGATGGGATTCCCAAACGGGATCGATACTGGATGACCGCCAAATGGCGGAAGCAAGCACGATTTGATAACTACCTGCTGTGTGTGGACTACGGCCCAGAACCCATCTACGGTAGCTGTGCCTGCGTTTCTTCAGTGAAGCAGGAAATTTGGATCGAATCACGGGCGTTCGAACGTTCCACTGATGAACGGGTCAAGGCGATTATCGCCCATGAGCTTGGTCATCTTCGGGGACACGCCGATCCAGAGTGGTCGGACGACGGCGAGGCCATTGCAAATCTCTACGCACGACTCTGGGGATACAAGCAAGCAGAAGGCGTCTACACGACAGAGGAGAGTCTGGAGCTGGAGCACCTCGCTCACTCGCTGGGTTTGAACTGGCAGATATTCCTGTGGCATTGCGAACCCACAGAATACTTTATCTATCTGCGGCCTCAGCAGAAGTTGAAGCTCCAGTGCCTGAACGTGGAACTTGGCTACGACTTCGAGGAAGCCGAACTGACGATTCGAGCACTTGCACAATGACGATTGGCGACATCTGGGGATAGCTGCTTGGGCGACAAGATTCCCGTTACGGCCAACCGACCTGTCGCTGCGGGCAGAGCCCGAAGATTGTAATTGTGCTGGATGGCTATGCAGCAACTCCTGCTGAGAAAGAAGAAGGCTATCATCCTCACGCTGGAAAACCGATTGGCCCTCACCCACCAGGGATTGCTTCAAAGGCCGAGTCTTCAAAGTAAAGTGCGGATCTGAGGGACCAGCTTTTCGCTTTTGCCACAGCCTTACTAACTTAGATAGGGACCAATGAAAAAAGCCAACTCGTGGTTGGCTTCTTTCGGTCCCCAGTATAAGGAGACGTGTTCTTTCGGGTTCGCAGCCCGGAAAGGTTTTAGTGACTACAAATAATATAGTGCCACCGGCACAAAATCTGAAGGCCAAACAACTTTTTTTCATAGCGGGCACCAAGGACTCCCCGCTCTCGTTCAATGACCGATTGGTGTGGTCGTTTCTTGTCTATCGCCTCGGTCAAGCGAAAGGCGATTCGACCAAAGGTGCCGTCAGACTCAATCAGATTGAGCGAGGCACAGGTCTCGATGATCGCATCATCAGATCATCGCTCGCCGAGTTAAACGACCTCGGGCTGGCCCAATGGACTGAACACAACACCAAGGCCGTCGAACGGGACGGTAAGAGCCACAATCGCACAGACGGCAAGGTGGTCGCCATCGAAGGCGAATCATCACAGTGGTTCCGTCGTCGGAAGGACGCCAAATCGGTCAACTATCCTTGGTTTCGGACCTTTGTCTATTTTGTGATGTCGCTGCCAAGTAAAGGAACACTGACCGCCAGACAAAACGCCCTTTATTGGGTAATCAAATTCGGCCCGAGACAAAAACAAACATATTATGCTGCATGGCTGGGCGTTTCTCGGCGGACGATTCAACTGAATGTCAACGACCTTCGGGATCTGGGATTGCTGGTTCCCGATTCCTTGACGGTCTCACCACAACCACCGGATCTCTGGGTCTCAAAGGTCGTAAAGCTGAAGCCAACAAAGAAATGGTCGCTGTCGAAAAGCTTCAACTTTACGGATGAACTCGAATATTCGTTCTACAGATCAGCGGCTGAGATAAACAAGAGTCTCGATCATCGGGCGAACCAAATGGTCGCCGCTGGATACTCTACCAAGGACGTATTCGACATCTGGCAGGAGGCCTTCGGCCTCCTGAACTCCAAATGCGGCACTGTGAGCAGTCTCGAACACTTCACTAGAGAATTTCCAGAGATATTCAAAGTCGCCGAGTCCATCACCAGACTCAATCGAGAATCTGGCAGCTTTAATGGCGTCAATAGCGCTGGTTTGCTGAGGCTGGAAATCTCCAAGGCGGTCAAGCAGATGCAGTCCTGTGGTGCGAGCCGCCTGTTCCTTTGGTCTTACTGTGCTTGAGGCATCTATGCGCACTTTGCGCCCAATCTATGCGCACATTGCGCCTCGCTATGCGCACTTTGCGCCTTTTGTATGCGCACATTGCGCACAAGTATTAGTTTAATTAAGAAAAAGAATAAGGATCCATCAATGCCTCACCGTCCCCTGCGGGGCCGCTGGGCAACCAGGAATCTTGGAGATGATGATCCTGGGGAGAGACACCAGGGACATGCCGAGACTTGGCAAGGGCACACCAGGGACCATCATCATGGCTGCCGACCAAGCCACGGTTATTGTCTTCGATCCCTGTCTTCCAGAACACATGCATAGACGATGCCGCCCGCCGCCACCCGCCCCTTTATTTTCTAATCAATGCGCAATGAAGTATATCTATCCCAGAATCGCTTCGACCGACCTGGGCGACCCAGAACCCGTCCAAGGTCATTTGCGCTCGTCCTGGGATAAAATAATCAATGCATGAGCCCGAATTGAAACAATAACTCATTCGGAAATGAATCGACCGGGTGAACAGAGACCCGTCAGCAAATGATGACGGTTTACGAACGCCGACAAGAAGACTCAGACCAAAGGACCGGATAATCGAGCGCCCTGGCACATCCTTTGGTCGTCGTGAGTTAGCGTCGCATTCAGGAACCAGATGGTGACTTCTTATTCGGCCGTTCGATGCGCTGTATTGTCTACTGGAAATTGCAAACCGACGCCCTGATGCCGAATCGAAGTGCCCGAATCGTGCCTCACCGTCCCCGCCGTTTAATTGAGAATCAATCCCAATTGAATTGGATCAATCCCAGAATCGCTCTGACCGACCTGGGCGACTCAGAACACGTCCAGGACCATTTGAGAGCGTCCTGGCATTCATGACAATCAAGTCATGGATCCTTATTGATTTTTAAATGCCAGTGCGAGCCACGACGGAAGGTATGGCTCGGATCTCGAATGAGGCTCCCGAATCCGAGAGGAGCCTATTCGCTGGCCGAATTCCGAAACCTGATCTTAGGTTGTGATGAGATCAGCGGCATCCTCTCAGGGATGACTCGCTGTGGGATTGCAGGCTGTGAGAATATCGGGGCTTGACCCTGATCTCGCCGATTATCGTCCAATAGATCAATGGCTTCCCGAAAGCTGTCTTGGCTCTCCAAAGCGAAGGGTGTGCTTTTCTTTGGGGTGGACTCTTGGCTCGTCGCATCGTTCCGTCGAGCATTGTCCAGCCGAGGTCGTAGAGTCGTCGTGGCGTCTCGATCCTTCATCGAATCCGTTTCCATCTCAAGCTGCAATAGATATGCAGGGTCGAGCGGTCCGGTACTCGGCGATTCTCTAAATAGAACCACAATCGCACAACATGCGAGTGCAATGCCGCCAAGGACAGCGAGCGAAGTTCGAAAAGTCAGATCGTCGCCACTGCGGCTCATATAGATTGACCAACGTCTATGGGGAGTCGATCATTTGTCGCTTCAACGAGTCTAGGTTCGGAATCCGAATCAATCGTCGTTTAAGCCGATTGGTCCGCACCTTTGGCCGATCTCAGTCCAAACCAAATGGCTTGATCCCTCGCCGCTCCTTGCTCGGCAATCGACCTACCTTTTCACTAAGTCGGGCCAGATCCTTCGATGAAATTGCATCCTTTGTCTTAAACAAGGCGGGAATGCCGTGGTCGACTATTTTTGTGCCAGCAGGAATTGGAAAGAAGAGATCGTCGTCACTCAATGGCTGATTCATCTTGTCGGCCGACACAGTGAATCGCTTGGACAAGCAAGTGGTAGGGTCCAGCGCTAATTCGTCTTCCTTTGCGTACTCTTCCTTGATGTGCTTCGCAATGTAGATGCCAAGGCTGCATTCCTTAAAGTCTGTGGCAGTCCATCGTTGAAGAACCGTATCGGTGCCGCCAAGAATCTCAATTTTCGGCAACACGTATCCAAGTGCTGGAGCAATGTACAGCCTGAGATGCCGCACGACCTCAAGGCCCTTGTAAGTTGGCCGAAGGAGCGGGTGTAATGCAATCACGGGTCCGGAGCCCGATCCCTTGACGTAAGCATCGCAGATCACCGTGTCGATGTCGCCAAGTCGCTCTGTTCCGGTCTTTACGAAATCGGCAGCGTGCGACTCGACCCAATCGACTTGCCGTGTGTGCCAGAAACCACCTGCACAAGCCGGCACGAGGTAAGATGCGAAATTATCATTAGCGTCTTCGATGCTTGCTTGTTCAGGGGTCAGAAGCTTTACCGGCGGGTGCCCTTTGCCAAAATGGATGCGCATATTTCCATACTCAGCTACGATCGCACCACGGCTTGTTACTCGCCAGCGGCCGTCACCGAAGTTGTGTTGAACTACGATGGCGGGCTGGGCATCGTCGAAATACTCGACACACCCGCTCTTGATCGCACGACTGCGAGCGACGGCTTTGCTGACGAGTTCTTGTGCAGTTTCTTCGGCGCAGGTGGTTGTGGCACAAAGAATAATTGCCACGATAAGTATGCGAGTCATTACTTGATTCCTTTGAGGTGCGGCAGAGTGGCCCGAGGCCGATTGCGGAACTAGTCGTCGAGCCCAATCGGCTGCTGCAACTCTTTCGCCGGCAGAGCTGCGGCTTTATCGCTCAGTGTCACGATACGCTTCGACGACACATCGTCCTTCAATTGGAAACGCACGTTTGAAACGACATCCTGGACAAAGGAACCAGCAGGAATTGTGAAATACAAGTCCTCGTCCCCTAGGGGCGAGTTGATCTTATCGGCCGAGACTTTGTGTGTCCTTTTTTGACATGTGGCGGGATTCAACTCCGCATCCGTCTTGTTGGCAGTCTCCTTTCTAATGCTTCCAGCAACGAAGATCCCTGCGGCGCATTCTTGGAAATCTGTTGCCGTCCAGCGGCATTGCAGTTTGCCCGAACCGCTATAAAGTTCGTAAAGCGGTAGGGCATAGCCGAGTGAGGGCGCTATATGCAGTCGTAGTTGGCATTGCGAATCGAGATGGACTGCGTTGCCGAATCCAGGATAGTTGCAGGGCGCTTGACAGATCACGGCAACGTCATCGCCATAACGCTCACTGCCCACTGTCGTGAAATCAGCAAGATGCTTCTCTGCCCACGCCGCCTGCTCGGTTGTCCAGAAGCTGCCAGCAAACACGGCCAGCATCTGCGCACCCGGAAATTTTGGTTTCCATTGAGGACCAGTCCTGGAATAAACAATAGCTTGCTTCGGCACATAGCTGATATGCGTGTCATCGTATTCGGCATCGTAAGTGTCGTCCCGGAATCTGTGCAACCATAATCCTGGTTTGAAGGTGTGCTCAGAGGTTATCGCCAGTTCCGGAGCGACGTACGTCATCTTGAACCTACCGCTTTTGATCGCACGACTGCGAGCTACTGCTTTGGCCACGAGTTCTACTGCAGACTCTTCGGCCACTGCCAACGATGCATGAAGGGCAAAGAGGGCGAGGACGGCGATTCGTTTTATTAAAGTTTCCTCGGACCGGCATCTTTAGCGACTGGGATCGTTCGGATCGGCGGCAACAATTCGCCCTGAATCGGCTCGCCTTTGATTGTCATCAATTCACCATCCTCAAAGAGCGGCCTTCGAGTGTAGTCCCAGTATGCCAACATGCTGAATAGCGACAGTCCAATGCCAACCCTAATCCAGCGATGGGCGTCCGTGGCGGAACTAGCTGCCACAAAGATTTGGAGTGAGCCCATTCGCAGCAACTCGTGGGCATGGCTGCTGAATTGATAGGTGCGGAAGGTCAGTTCTGGAGTGCAATAACACCCGAGAAAACACACAGCCAGCACCAGCATGTAAATCAGTTGTTTCATTCCCGCAACCCGTCGGCTAAGAACACCTTCGTCGCAAAGCAGGTTATGACTTTGTCCACTGCTGAAAGTGCCGAACCCCTAGAAAGCAACAACTCCTCGGACCCATCTTGGTCCTTATTGCAAATGCCTTTATAGACAATGCGACTTCTAGTTTCCTATTCTCCTTTTGGACGGCCGTCCTCGATCGTTTCCACGCAGAAGTCCGACGCTGGAATCTCCTGATTGAGCATCTGCACGTCCAAAAACGTTACGAAATGTTTTACGTCGCCTCGAACTTTCTGCACAAGTTTGGGAAACCAGATTCCAGGTGACTTCTCAGAGAAATCGATGGCCTCGTACCGCACAACAAGTGTCCCGTCGAAAGTTCGCTCTTCCGCACGAGGGATGACGTAGCCGAGCTGAGGGGCGATGAATAGCCGAATCTTTCCGCCAGGACTGTTCCTTCCGAACGGTGCCTCGTCCCGTGTCTCCGCTTCGACCATCTTGACGGCAATTCCATCGACTTTGTCATCGGCAACAAATTCAAACTGGCCAGGGAACTGCTTCGCCCATCTCTTCAGCTTGCGGTTAAAAAACCCCCCCGCCCAGCGTGGCAAGTAGACGGTAACATTTCCTTCTCTTTTCAAATCGTCCAAGTCGCCTGCCCGATAGGCACCTATTGAGTTTTCCAAACTCTTTGGGAGGACTTTTCCATTGGACCATCCACGCATTGGATGCCCCCATTCATCGACTCCTCCGAAGCATTTACCTCCCTCGGCCCACTCGTCCTTAAAAAATGACTGGAATCGAGACGGCGGTACTGTGGGTGGCCGTGGCCCAAAATGTGGACCTTCGAATTCTTGGGTCCACTTGATTCGTCCGCTGAAAACTTGCTCATCTCGGGCGACGGCTTTTTCGACGAGTTCCTTGGCGCTTTCATCTCCCATCGCAAACGACGCTTGAACTACCAGCAGAGCAGCGATCGATAGGTATTTCATTTGGGAGACCCTTAAAGAATTGGTGACCGCTTCAATCTACCCGCCTGGGTGGCATGAGGCAACCTGCGGCATTTTGCCGTCTGGGGCAGACTGCGGTCGGCCGGGCTGACGGGGGAGAACGTCGCAGTTCACCTTATATAGGCCCATTCTCGCCACCAACCGGAGCGATCAAACCCAGAGCTGGTGATGGACGAAATTAAGTCTATCTCGAAGAAGCATTTTGAAGGTTCGAAGGAACGAGCGATGCCTTGAAATGAGTTGTCGAGAATGCGCTGACTAAGTCGTGCCGACGATTTAGCTTACGGCACTCGTGAGGGGCGACGTGGATAACTCCATTCCGTGCGTCCAGATCGGACTGCAATGAACGGCTGTCCGGCATTAGGTGGGAATTCGTTTCTCGCTCACGAAGAACTGTGATGGCGTGCATATATAGATTTGGAGGAACACTATGCACAGAAGCGAACACTCATCGGGCACTGGCGACCAAATCGTCGGAGGGCAAGATCCGCAGAATCCTAAAGTGGCATTGCCGGCAGAAGCGTCTTTGGTTGATGGCGAGCAGGACGAATATTTGACGCTCACTCAGATCGGATGGGAATGGGAAGTGTCGAACCGTGTTCTCGGAAAAGCGTTAGATGAAGCCGGGTACCGGAGCTACGGCATGCCGACGAACAAGGCACTCGACGAAGGGTTCGCAGCAAAACGGACCGGAGGTTCACAGACCTGGAGCCGAAAACATGTTGGCCAATTCATTCTCAGCAACGGTTGCACAGAACGGCTGGAACCGATTTCGAGAAAGCTATATCTGACCACGGTTGTTGTGATCGACTAGATGGGCTCCGATTGCACGTTGGCGACTTTTTCGGAGTCGAGTTTTCAGATGCCGAAGGAACTGAAAATGAGCCGCTCTAGAGATCCGTTCGCAGACCGCAATGATTGCACTTCGCCCATCAAGGTCGCTAGCCGCTCTTGACGGGCTTCTTCGCTGGTCGGGCGATCAAGGCTTACCAGAATCGAGGTGGACTTGAGAGTTAAGCAGCGAAACGCAGAGCCGCTCAATTGTGAATCGTGATCTCGAACTGGTGTTTGCAGGTTCTACATTTCCATTTGTAGTCCGCCGAAATCATTTTTATATCAGGCTCGGTTGTACCCAGCGTCTCGGTCGCTCGGGTCTTGTCTCGAAGCCCCATAAAATCTAACTCCGTTGACGTGCATTTGGGGCACGCCAGATTGTTTGGATTTCTTTCCGGCTCGGTCGCCGCCACGCCCTTCTCGCCCAGCTTGCGAAGGAGATCAGTGGTTTCCCGATCAAGCTCTGCCACTCGGCGACCCTGCTCTTGGCTGGGCGCTAGCTGAATCGTATCTTGTTCGGCTCTGATTTCTGCCAATCGCTCAGCGATTGAATCATGTTCTTGTTTCGGTAGGGACATGATTGCAGGCTACACCCGAAAGTTAAACCGTGATATGCCCCTGCCAGTGGCTTCCTTCAATGGTAGACCTCTCGGCTGCGTTGCCTCTGATTTCCCCCTTCTGACACGGATCGCCCAATTCTGCTTTGAATGCCCATTGAAGGGCATTATTTCAAACGAATTCGGGGGTTACTGTGCTCAATCGGGTTTTGTCAGGGGTGACGCCGAAAAGCCAGGATTTGATTGATTTGGAGATGTTTCAAGGGGTCGGGATTTCTACTTCTTCGCCTTGAATGCTGATTCATCACCTTGATGGAAAAAGATCATGCCACTCACTTCTTCCCAAGCACACCAACCACCTTCTCCATTTCATTCGAGCGAAACGCCTGAGCCGTTGTCGTGTGAACGTTCGGCAATCTCCTTGCGGCACCAACTCTTGTACAGCTTTTGAGAGGAAGATGGGGAGGCGATTGGACTGCCGCATGCGACCTTCTTCAACTGCTTGGAGTCCACGGGTTAAATCGGTGGATTTCACCGACAGCACGTTATGTACAACGAAACTTGGCGATGACGGCAGTTCACAGCGTGTCGCAGAGTTGAAAATCGAACAACTATTTCGATGAACCCACCAGCCAAAGGGACTCCTGGCCGTACCCTGCCGGTCTAAGCCCCATTCCTTCTTTGCCGCTCGTAGGCATGGCGGTTCAAGGCATCAGAATCGACCGAATTCGAGATCAACTCGGTGAAAGCGGGTTTCGGTGGGGTGGCTGCCAGTTGCCCCGGATCTGTTGAACTTGAAACGATTGCCGAAGCCGAGTTAGTCGGCCATGATATTGCCCAGCCCAGGAGCAAATCATGGCAAAGACCAGAACGAGAAAGACGACCAAGAAGCCCAGCTACCAGCCGGTCCTCAAGCTTCCTGCTTTATCCTATGAAGAGTTCGTCGCACTCAGAGATTCCATCGCCGTCAATGGCGTCCTGGTGCCGATCATCGTCGATTCTGACGGCCTCAAAAGAAAAATCATCGACGGGAATTACCGCAAAACCATCGCCGATGAGTTGGGGTACGAATGTCCCGAGAATGTTCAGCCCAACCTCGACGAAAACGAGAAGCGGGTCTTGGTCCGAGCACTAAATCTTGCTCGAAGGCAGTTGAGCCAGGAGCAACGCCGGGAACTTATTGCAGATCAGCTTGAAGAATCTCCCGGTCGGTCAAATCGCTGGATCGCCAAGCAACTTGGTGTACACCACTCGACGGTTGGTGCTGTTCGGGGCGAATTGGAGTCGGTTGGACAGATTAGCCAACTGGGTTCTCGGGTCGGGAATGACGGTAAAAGCTACTCGTCTGCCAAATCTTCGAAGGTAGTTCCTCGTTCAGAGCGTGAACTGAAGGCTCGCATCACGTCATCCAATTTGATCCACGGCGACTGCCGCAAGGAATTGAAGAAGATTGCCACGGGCAGCATCGATGCCATCATCACCGATCCAATTTATCCCTGCGTGAATCGGGAATACGGAAGAATTGGCGAGGCTGAATGGCACGATCTGATGCGCACAGTGGTTGCTGAGTGTCGGCGGGTTTTGAAGCCGAACGGATCGGCGGTCTTCGTTCTGGGTCCGAACTCCGAAAAGGTCGGCAAGATGCGTTTGTGGCTATGGGAGTTCATGGCTTGGGCAGGTCGAGAATGGAATTTGGTGCAGGACTGTTACTGGTGGGCAATTGATTTGATGCCGTTGGGCGGGATTGGTCGGCACCAAGGTTTAATGCGTCCATCTGTGAAGACTTGCGTGTGGCTTGGTGCGCCGGACTGCTTTCGAAATCAAGGCAACGTGCTGTGGTCGCCTTCGCAGGTGAACTCGGCCCGGCACCGATCTGATATTGCGCTGCGGACTGGTCCGAGTGGACGAACCTATCGAAACAGTACCGTCGCCAAAGCCGCTGATGAGCGGGGCGGAACGACGCCATTCAATTGCCTGCCGATCCCAATCAGTGGGCTTGCCGGGGCTGGACATAACCATCCAGCAGCGACGCCGTACAACGTTGCGGCTTGGTGGTGTCGGTACATACTTCCTCGGGATGGCGTCCTGCTTGATCCATTCTGCGGATCGGGAACGATGCTCTTGGCTGGCCTCGATCACGGGGCGTCAAAGGTGATCGGGATCGAGAAGGAATTCAAGTATTTGAAGACGGCGAAGAGACGGATTGCCGGCACGCCCTCGACACTTTGACGTCTCGACAGCCGGAACACTCGCCGACAGTCGATCAGTTGTGCCCTGCCAGTTCAAGGAATCGATCAAACTTACCACCACACTCCTGCAACGCATCACCGATTGTCTCAAGCCGTCCACGAAGGTGAAACCGCCGCTGCTGCCCCGATCCTCGGTAGTCTCCCTCTTCAAGTATTCTGTGCTTCATCATTTCTGGGAGCACATCTCGAAAAAAGTAAGGAGCCTGGGATCCCAGCCGCTGATTGATTGTGTTCTCGTTAAGCCCACCAGGAGACCGCATAAATGCTCGTAGCAGCCGTTCGACGACGACTACGGCTTCTTCAACTTGGTCTGCGGCAGGGCCTTTTGGTGACACAATAGGCTCGGTTGACGTCACAGTGACGCCGCATTGCCGCAAGGCTGCCCAAATGCCGTCCGGTGAATAGATGCAAGTGTCGCTACCACGAGGGATCAACATTCGACACTTGCAATCGACGAATTCGACACCATCAAGGCTCGACGTAGACTGTATATCGATTCCTTCGAAATCACATTTGACAAATCGACACTGATGAAGGTGGCTATGGTCCAGCGAAGTGTTTTGAAAGTAACTGTCAGAAAACGTGACTTGTGAACACTGCCGTCCTTTGAGTGCGTCAGGGGGAAATGTTCCGCCCTCAACCACTACATTCGCAACCCCTGATAGATCAAGCAAGAACATTACTATGCCGCTCAGGTTTTCTTTGATGAGCGACATTCGTGGCTCGGTAGTAAACACCGCATTGACTAATGTAATGACATCGTTAATGTCCGTGCCACTCCGAGAAACAACACGAGCCGCTGTCTCCACTGACAGATCGGGAAGAACTGCTTGGCGAAAAGCATGCTTCAGCATCGGTGCGTCCTTTCGCACGATCATTTGTCCGACCGCTTCGCCAAGGAAGAAATGGTAGAACTCCGGATGGTCAAACCCGAAGCGAGCGCCGCCCATTCCTACAATAAGTGCGTGCTGTTTAAGTCGCTCGACGATCTGATGGCTCACGACCTTGTCTTTGCCTTTGGACTCGGCATACATCTCTGCGACGACCTCGATCACTTCTCCTGGCAGGCTTTCGGTGCTGCTTGTCCACATCTCCAACGCAAGTGCTGACAGTAGCTCGTAATGTTCGGTTCCTGTGATTAGCGGCTCGGCAGGCTCGCCAACTTTGTTGATCCACTTTTCTTGCGCTTCTCTTTCGATAATCGAGCCAATGAACTGCCTGAAGTAGTCAGACGGATCATTCTTGATTCTGTCAAGCAACGACCTCCGATTTCCAATGTCACCCGCCACGTCCAACAAGCGTCGGACCAGAACCGCACGGGTCAACAGTGGGTGATCCGGCGATAGTTGTGCCGACACCTCCTCGAAAATCTGCTCGCCATTGACGACTCCTCGCTTGGATGCATAGGCGAGAAAGCGGTCCTTGTTCCACCGTTTCAGCGCCAGTCTTCCAAAGGTGACAGACTGACCGCCTAATGAATCGAACAGTCGAGTTTGAGCACGGAGACTCTTGAATTCAAAATAGGCTTTGCGTGCAGCGATTAGGACCGAGCCGCTCGACTTCAATGCCTGCATCAGATTGCCTAATGCAGACATCGCATCTCCCGCCGATCCTTCCACAAACATCTCCTCGAAACCGTCGAGCGCCGGAACCACAACGCCCAAGCGAATGAGTTCGATAAATGCGTCATAGAAGAGCAGATTGAATCGAAAGCGATTCATAAGTGCGCCTACGATGACATCATCGAAGCGCATCCATGTGCGTCCTCCAAGTGACACCGGCACAAGGAGCCAGTCGGTCTGCTTCAGTTTGTATTGCTCGGCTTGATACCGAGCGAGATGAGAGATTAATGTCGTCTTGCCTTCACCGGCATCGGAGGTCAAGTAGAGAACCGACGCTGCTCCAGCGGGACGGCGATTGAGGATCGACAGAACTGTTTTCGGTGCATCAGCGACGTATTCTTCGGTGTCGGTGGGTGTTTCGTCGATCTGATCGAGCAAGAGACCATCGGGTGAGACGAAAGTCGGTTCGTCCGGAATACTCGCAATGATTCGGTCAGCAAGCAAGGGAAGCCGAGCAAGTCGCTGGACGATCCATCTGGTCGCCGAAAGGGTTTCATCGTTTTCGATGACAACAAGATCACCCTCCCGTGAGGTGACCGTCGCTACAATGGTTTCGTCTCGGACCTGGACAAGCAGCGACCCCTTTTCAAGGTCCAATTGGGCTGGGCTATCCGCAAATGCCGTCAATATTCGTCGAAACTCGTCAGTTGTCACGAGGCACCTACAGTTGAAGTTGAACGTACTTGTCGTCTAGCCCGTGCAGATATAACCCCATCGAGAAACTGGGAGAACGGGTCAAAACATGAATAACCAACGTACCGCACTTGACGAGCATCCGAATCGCTGGGAGTAGGTCGTCGTCAGAGGATACGATAACAGCTTCAGGTGCCGACGCTAACAGTCCGTTGAAAAAGCCTGGTTGACGCTGCGGCGCGGGTTGCGACAATTTCGGCGGTCGGACGCACGCAGTTTCTGTGAAAGGATGCACATGGCATTGGGTAAACGGAAGCATGAGCA
>Ga0163144_10011673_pt1 | contig 18557 bp, 19 predicted proteins | sample OliLak19BULKMAT1_FD_123175 | JGI IMG/M metagenome (GOLD analysis project Ga0163144, IMG submission 123175) | Freshwater microbial mat bacterial communities from Lake Vanda, McMurdo Dry Valleys, Antarctica - Oligotrophic Lake LV.19.BULKMAT1 | ecosystem: Environmental > Aquatic > Freshwater >... | reverse complement strand
GGCCCGAAAAGACCAAAAGGGTAGCATACGACAGCTAGGAACCGCCGTGTTACACTGCAAACCTCCCCACGAAGTCATTCCGCAGAGCCGCTAGGCAAATCCGTATGACCGGTGGTGTGGGGGCGGGAGTTAAAACCTCCCGCCTACCCGATTGGTCTTCTTTTGATTTTTGTCTGCAGCGGGAGAAAACAGCGTGCGAAACAATCGCTGATATAACTGAGGCTGGGGCGGCGCAAACCGTCATCCCAAATCCAAGGTAAAACATCATTCCAACTCCGGCTAGGAGCGCGTTGGAGATAGAGAATCCTTTGGGTTGGTAGGAGTCGAAAAGACCGGCAAAGAAACAGAGGCTTAGTGGTATGAATACCGCTGGAATGAATGCTCTGATGATGGCGCTCTCCATGCTCTTCGATTTGATTGCGGTAATCCATCCAGATGCTATCCCTGAGATGGTGCCTAGGAGAATCAGCCCGAAAAGCCAAGCAAGTTCATTTGCACTCATAATAATTTCTACCAACGTCAAAGCAATGGCGCGCCGGAGTCAAGCTCCGAATTCAATCGGACAGCTTCCTCGGAGTCGCCATCTGCGTCTTGGTCGCTTTTGCTTTTTCTTTGTAGGCTTCGATTCGCTGCAGAGCCTCTTCAGGAGAAATCCACTCGCGCTCAACTGGATGCCTTTCAATTAGCCAGCCGACCTTGCCATCCCTGATGGGTGAGAACGAGTAGTGGTAATCAAGGGCTCTATAGGCATCTTCCTTAACTCTCGTTAGGAGAACCAAGTACCGACCCTCCTCTATCCTGAAATCGGTTCCAGCTCCCAGCTTGCCTCCGTAAATCGCTAATCCATCCGGTGCAGTTCCGAACAGCGTCCGTTCGACTTTGACTTTGGCGACCTTGGTAAAACCAAGCTTGTGCCATTCCGAACCCCATCCGCCAAATGGATCATCCTTTGCAGGAGGAACATCCTCGGCCGCCGAGATCGTAGCGATGACAACGAGATCAGACTCGGAATACGCCTCGGTCTCATCCAAAATGATAGGTCGCCCGGCCATACCGCTCATCGCTAATGCTATGTATGCTAGGCTTACTATGATAGGACCCTTCATTTTTTGGCGAACAGAGTATTCTGTCAGTCCGGTCAATATCGTTTCGTGATAGCTCCGTCTAGTCCGGATTCTTCTCTGACGTAAGGAATTGGGTTGCAAGTGGTTGCTGCTTTGTTACGGATGCCTTTGCTGATTGGAACACGTGGAAGTCTATGGATGTTTTGTTTCCTATTATCGCGCGAATCCGGAGCTTGATGTTTCGGGACACGAAGATGTCAAGGGGAGGCATTTCTCTGGGAGGAATCCGGGAACTCGAAAAAATGGCAGGCTTTGGTACCTCCTTTTGTCCCGTCGCGTTGGTAATGCCCAGTCGCCCGGCTTTCCGCCTCTGCGGCTTTGCGCGTGTCTTCTCATTGCCTTTACAAAAACTTCACCTTCGCGGTGAAAGCCCGCTTTCATTCACGTTGACCCTTGCCCGCAGCGGTGGCATTTTCCTCCCGATATGAAAATCCTTACCCTTGGCCTGATCCCCGCCGCAATGGTGATCGCGGGCTGTGAGATGATGAACGCCCCGCTGAGCACCAGCGGCTCCTTCGATCCGCTCACCCGTCCAGGCAGCGGCTCCCAGATCGCGACTTCCAGCTACGGCCCGGATCTTTCTCCAGGCACATTCGTGACCGCGAACATCGCCAACACCGCTTTCTACAAGAAAAGGCCGAAGGGCAGCGAAGACGCCGACAAGCTGCTGGCCCAGGGGACGAACATGAAGATCGTTTCCTCGGATCCGAACTATGTGAAGGTCGAGCTGGACAGCGGCGAGGTCGGCTGGATCCCTTCCGTGATGGTCGCCTCTGCAAACGCCGAGCCGGACGCATTCCCCATCGACGGCACCTATCAGGTCTATCCGCCCCTTCCCAGCGGCGGCTCGCTTGAGCCGCTGCCCATCATCGATCCCAGCGGCCTCCCGCCCGAAGGTGCAATCCCCACCATCATCGATCCAGATGCGCCGGTTCCCGCGCCCGGAGATCCGATCAAGATTGACCCGGTCCCGGACCTGAAGCCGACCGAACCGGAAGCAAAGCCGGAGGAAGCTCCCAAGGAGAAGCCGGTGGACACGGAAGGGACGGACGAGTCCGCAGGCAGCGAAGCCGGGAATACCGCCGACTGATCCTGAACCGCCAAGGATATGAACTTGCAGGAATTGAGCGCGATGGCTGAGGAGGAGGTGGAGATGATCGTCAAGGTCCTGCCGGAAGGCGTGAAGGAAAAAGCGGAAAGCTGCCCTGTTTCCTACGAGGACAAGCCGCGCGAGGACGACGGGCTCGAAGATGACCTGCTCGGCCTGTTCGAAGGCGCATCGCTCATCGAGGAGCCAGGGCCGGATGCGCTGCCGCTGATACGGATTTTCGTGGGGAACCTCTGGGAATACACCGAGCGGGACGAGCAGGATTTCCGCGATGAGGTGGGCACAACCTACCTCCACGAACTCGGCCACTTCCTCGGCTGGGATGAGGACGAGGTGGCGGAACGTGGGCTGCAATAAAACCTCTTATGACAATAAGCCAACCGCCGCCGATGCCGTTGCACCGGATGAACGCCCAGGACGAGGCGCACCTTGGGCTGATCTCCGTTTTCCACTATGTGCTGGCGGGTCTCTACCTCCTCGGGATCGGATTCGTCATCCTGCATTTCATGATCATGTCCATGGTCTTCAGGATGGCGGAGGCGGAGTCCCATAAAACCCCTCCGGCAGCAATCGCCGTGGCTCCGGAATCCCCGGCAGCCGAAACGCCCGTGGAAGCGGCCCCACCGGCGACCCTCCCTGCTCCACCGGTCACGCCAACACCCAATCCTTTTCCCAAGGAAATCATCCCGGTCATGATAGGGCTTTACGTGATCATCGGCCTTTTGCTGGTCGCGCTGTGCATTTGCAACATCCTCTCCGGACTCTACATCAGGAAGCGCAAAAACCGCACCTTCTCGTTCGTCGTCGCCGGGGTGAACTGCATGCAGTTCCCCTTCGGCACCGCACTCGGCGTTTTCACCATCATCGTCCTTTCACGGGTGGGCGTGAAAATGGATTACGATGCCAGGCTGCCCGCCTGAGGCCGGATTCCCCGGCCTTGTTTCCCGCTTCCTATCCCGCGCGGAACCGGATAAAGGTTTTATGTATGACCGGATTCCTTGGGATCGCCGTGCTCCTGGGAGCGGCTTATTTGTTGTGCGATAACCGCAAGGCGATCCGCTGGCGCACCGTCGGCGTGGCACTTGCGATCCAGATCGCCATCGGGTTCGTTGTTTTCGCGGTGCCCTGGGGGCGGGATGCGCTGGAGGGGATGAGCAACGGGGTCACCAATGCCATCGGTGCAGGGAAAGAGGGCGTTGATTTCCTCTTCGGCCCGCTGACCCGCGATGGCGGCGACTTCGAGGGACCCAATTTCATCTTCGCCCTGCGGGTGCTGCCGATGATCATCTTCTTCTCCTCGCTCATCGCCGTGCTCTACCACCTCAAGGTCATGGGCCTGGTGATCCGTTTCCTCGGCGGCGGGCTGAAAAAACTGCTCGGCACCAGCCGCACGGAATCGCTCTCCGCCGCCGCAAACATTTTCGTCGGACAGACGGAAGCCCCGCTGGTCGTGAAGCCCTACATTTCCCGGATGACGTCCTCGGAGCTTTTCGCGGTCATGGTCGGGGGGCTGGCCAGCGTCGCGGGTTCCATCCTGGCCGGATACGTCGCGCTCGGGGTGGATATCAAATACCTCATCGCCGCATCCTTCATGGCCGCGCCCGGCGGACTTCTTTTTGCAAAGCTGATGAAGCCGGAGGTCGATGTGCCGGAGGAAAAGCAGCTCGGCTTCGCAGAGGGCGACGATAAGCCTGCCAACGTGGTCGATGCCGCAGCCCTCGGCGCTTCCACCGGGCTGACGCTTGCGCTCAACGTCGGTGCGATGCTGCTGGCGTTCATCGGCCTCATCGCTTTGGTGAACCTCATGATCGGTGGCATTGGCGGGTGGTTTGGCAACGGCGATCTCAGCCTCCAGCAAATCCTCGGCTGGTGCTTCGCGCCTGTCGCATGGCTCATAGGGATGCCGTGGAACGATGCGGTCAACGGCGGCAGCCTCATCGGTCAGAAACTGATCCTCAACGAATTCGTCGCCTACGTGCAGTATGTCGATTGGGTGAAAAACGGAGTCCTAGGCGCAAAGGCGCAGGCCATCGGTGCCGTCGCGCTGTGCGGCTTCGCGAACCTTTCGTCCATCGGCATCCTCCTCGGCGGCCTCGGCGGCATGGCTCCGAACCGCCGCTCGGAAATCGCGAAGCTCGGGTTCAAGGCGGTGATCGCCGGGACTTTTTCGAATCTCACCAGCGCGGCGATCGTCGGGCTGTTTGTGGGGTGATGGATCAATCCCCCGCCTCGTATCCCATGGCTCGGTAGGCACCCATCCGCTTGCGGAACATGTGGGCGGTGAGGCGGTTCTCCGGCTCCACGTAATCGTAGATGCGGATTTCCGTTTTACCTTTCCATGAACGATCCAGCCGCCCCGCGTATTGGATCAGGCGGCCTTTGAAGGAAATCGGCAGGGTGAGGAAAAGCGTATCGAGCTGCGGCAGATCGAAGCCCTCGCCAATGAGGGATGACGTGGCGAGGAGGGCGAATCCCTTGCCGTCCGATGTCTGCGACTCGATGAGTGAAAAGACTTCAGCGCGTTCCTTTTTTCCCATTGTGCCGTTGAGAAGATGGATGCGCTCCGCCTGCTCCGGCTTCGCGGTTTTCAAAAACCCATCAAGCATCGCGAGGTGCCGCTTGCGGTCGCTGAGCACGGCGCAGTGGCGATTCTCGGAAAGCGCGGCGAGAACATCGGCGACGATCTGCCGGTTGCGCCCTTCATGATCGACCAGCATGTCCCAGACCTCGTGGATAGGCATCCGCGTTTCTTCCGGCGGGAGGCCAAGCCCGATGTCGCGGACGATCAGCTTCCGGGAAATGGAATCATCGCGATCCGGCTCCATCTTGTGGCGGATCGCGCCGCATTGGAGAAAGAGGATTTTCTGCAAGCCATCCTTCCGGTCAGGCGTGGCGGTGAGTCCCAGGAAAAATCTTGCTGTGGTTTGTTTCATCACGGCCTCGAAGGAAGCAGCGGGGACATGGTGGCATTCGTCGATGATGACCTGGGTGAAGGGCGCCAGCAGTGCGGCCGGGAATTCCGACTTCACCAAGGTCTGGATCATGCCGATGACGATGCCTGATTCCGGAATCTCCATGGCTTTTCCGAGAGTCCCGATATCACCTTTTTCCAATCCGAGGAACTCGCTGATCCGCAAACGCCATTGCTCCATCAGGGGCTTGCGGTGGACAAGGATGAGGGTGGTGACTTTCCGCTCCGAGATCACCGCGCAGCCCATCACTGTCTTTCCCGCTCCGGGCGGTGCGAGGAGGACGCCCTCGTCATACTCCAGCATCGCCGCAACCGCAGTTGCCTGGGCGGCGCCGAGTTTCCCCTGGAACGCAAACGGACGCACGTCCGCAACAGGCCGCTGGTCCTCGACGGCCAGCTTTCCGCCCGCTTTCCTGAAAAGCGATTTTGCCTCCTTCACGACCCCGCGCGGCAGGATAATGCGGCCCGGATGGATCTCGCCGCAGAAGATAAAGCGGGGGGTGTCGTAAGTGCCGAACCTCAGCCGCTGCTTCTGGAAAAACACCGGATTCGCCAACGTGGCCAGCCGCTTGAGCGCGGCGACGAGGCAGGTGGGCAATCCATCGGTGGGAATCTCAAGTTGGGCGCGGCGCGAAGCGGTCGTTGTGCCGGTATGGCAACCCTTCGTCACCGCCGTCGGAATGACATCCAGAACCCTTTCCTCAAAGCACGGCACATCATCCCCGATGGAGTGTGGGGTTTCCCGTTCGAGAATTTCATCCAGCAGCTCCGGCCCGATACGCTCCAGCCCGGCCAGATGGCTCCACTGGTCAGGGAACGGTTCCAGTTTTTCATCGAGGAAAACCGAGTTTCCCAGCTCCCTCGGTTTCGCCTGCAGCGGCAGGGCGATGAGGTTTCCGAATCCACCTGCGGGCAGGAAATCCTGGTTCGGGAAAAACCTGTCGTAGGAGGAAAGCGACATCTCCGGGTGAAGGGACGATGCCTTCGTGACAATCAAAGTCCCCAGCCGCCGTGCCGCGAGAGCCGGGACAGGTTCGCGGAAAAAGATCCATGCGTGTCCTCCGTTCCCGGATCGGGATCTTTCAAGCGCCACCGCAATCCCGAGTCCCAGCGCCGCATCCCGGTATGCCAGGATGTCCTCCCGCCAACCTTCGCCATCGAAATCCGCCGCGAGGAAAACGCACGAATGATCCTGCCGTATCGCATAGGTTCCTATCGTGTGTTTCCCGGTCAGGTGATCCCGTACCGCCGCCTCATCCAGCGGAGGGAATGCCTGATGAAAACACTCCGAGCATTTAACCGAGGCTTCTCACAAACACCCCGGAACCACTCGTTCCCACAAGCCGGCGCATAGCCCTTCCGCCCGTCCTTCGCATTTTCCCAGAGCCTCGGATACACATCCTCCCGGCACCGGAACATGGAAAGGAAGAGCGCGATTTTCTCCGAGGGCGTCGGCGTGTCATGGGTTGGCCTGGGAAAAGCCACGATGTTTTCCGCAAACATCCGCGCACGCTCAAGCATCAGCGCATCCCTCCGTATTTCCAGCTCACGGAGTTCCGCCTCAATCTGATCCAAGCGTTTCAAGGCAACGATCCATAGCCCAAGAAAAGCCCGAGGACAATTCCGATGTGCCGCCTTCGCACGAAACGCACGAGGCTAAGGGCGCGTTTCATCTGGTCTCTGGTCTCTGGTCTCTGGTCTCTGGTCTCTGGTCTCTGGTCTCTGGTCTCTGGTCTCTTTCTCAAAACGGCACCTCGCCCGTCAGCTCCCGCGCTTCCTCCGCCACCCGCTCCGCCTCGTTTCTCAGGCTGGCGATCTCTTCGCGCTTGACTAAAAAGGGTCACATTGTATCCCTTCTTTATGACATACGCCTTCGTGGAAACCCCTCTGTTTTCACGCCAACTCTCCGAACATGTCGGGGATGAGGACTTCCGGACGTTCCAGAATGAATTGCTCATAGAGCCGGAGCGGGGCGATTTTCTCGTAGGTTGCCGGGGTTTGCGCAAGACCCGCATGGCGCTGGTCGGGAGGGGCAAGAGCGGGGAGAGCGAGGGGAGCGAGAGTCATCTACCTGTATCTGCCCGAAGATCACGTCATTTACCTTTTCCTCCTCTTCAAGAAATCCGACACCGCCAACCTCAGCAAATCGCAACGCAACCAGCTCGGCCTCCTCGCCGATCAAATCAAGTCCACGTATGCACAAAAACGACAAAATCCCTGATTTCAGTTTCGGCGATCTTCTCGCCAGCATGAAGCAAGGCGCGGATCACGCCGCTGGAAAAATCACCGCTCGCACCCATCAACTGACGAAGCGCGCCGAAGCCTTCTCAGGCGAGGAAATCGCCGCGATCCGCATGCGGATGAATGTCAGCCAGTCTGTATTCGCAGATCTTCTGAACGTTCCCAAGGCCACCGCAATCTCTTGGGAGCGTGGCCTCCGCTCTCCTTCCGGCGCAGCCGTGCGACTCTTGCAAATCGCAAAGAACAGCCCCAAAGCCCTCCTGGAAACTGCGGCTCGCCCGTAGCCTTCATGCGGCTTGCCGCATCATGCGAACTTTTCAAAACGGCACCTCCCCCGCCAGCTCCCGCGCTTCCTCCGCCACCCGCTCCGCCTCTTCTCTCAAATCGGCGATCTCTTCCTCCAGTTCCTTCCGCTGGACGGTAACGATCTCCCCGATCACCGACTCGTCCTCTTCCGAGGATTTGAAAATCTCAAGCTCAGGACTTGCCCGCAGCTCGTCCAAGGTCTCGATCATCTCCGAAATCCTCGCCTGAAGGTGTTCATAGAGCGACCGGAGTTCTTGCAGCCCTTGCGCCGCATAGATTGAAACCGTGAATTGACTCATGATCGAAAATGGAGCACTTTTACCCAGCATGACAGCATCAATCGAATTGGATTTGAAACAGCGCCTCTCCCGGTTATCCGAGCGCGACAGGCTTGCTATGTCTTCTTACTTGCTCAGGCTGAAACATCAGTCAAAAAACGGACGTGAGGGGATTTCGAAGCTCATGAAGGAGATGGATGCGGGCAAGAAAGTTGGTCTATCTAAACTTGCCGACGACCTTGGGCATGGTTGATCCTCACGCATACGAACCAGTTCTTTCGTCAAAATCCGCTACGTTCCTCATAGCGCTTCCCAAATTGCGCCAGCGAAAACTGATAGGACTCCTCTACCGACTTTCCGAAAATCCATCCCAAATAGGGGACTACTCCGAGCAGGATGAGACTGGAAGGGAGATACAATTCATCCGTGTCCGGGATCTGCTGCTTGCATTCTGGGCGGATCACGCAGTCAGGGAGTTGAGGATAGTGGATATCGAGGAGATCTGAGAAGCCTCTTTCTAAAACGGCACCTCGCCCGCCAGCTCCCGCGCTTCCTCCGCCACCCGCTCCGCCTCGTCTTTCAAATCGGCGATCTCTTCTTCCAGTTCCTTCCGCTGCGCGGCAACGATCTCCCCGATCACCGACTCGTCCTCTTCCGACGATTTGAAAATCTCTAGCTCAGGGCTTGCCCGCAGCTCGTCGAAGGTCGCTATCATCTCCAAAATCCTCGCCTGAAGGTGTTCGTAGAGCGACCGCAGTTCTTTCAGCCCTTGCGCTCCGTCGAGCGAAACGCCAGCCCATCCCTGTTTCAGGATGAAAGCCTGCGGGTCTTTGGCGATGAGTTCCAGCAACGCGATGTCTCCACGGTCGCGGGCTTCGTTGATCGCCTGGGTGAGGCGCTCGTAGGTCTTGCGCTTTTTTGGATCTTGCTCGTGGAGCGGGTGGAACATACGCACAAGTTTCTTCCAAAGCTGTTTCAGCCGCGCGTTAGGTTCTGTGGAAAGTAAGATAGCCGTCCCGGCAGTCTCGGCAGCCGGGCGTCCCTCCTGCTGTCTTCGGAAACACAACTAGCAAATCACAAATTCCCTCGCGCTGATAGTCACCGGTCGTGGCTTCGGCGGCTTCCTCGCCTTCCGCCAGCAAGCGTTCGATGAATGCCTTGCGGAAATTCACCAACACGCGGAGCCGATCTTGCTCCTGATAATACGTCCGCAGGGCACCGAAGAGCTTGTAGCGGATCGCATCCAGCTTGGATTTCTCAATCCCGAATTCCAGCTCCAGATCCGCCAACCGGTTCCGCGCCGCCTCCACCAGCCGTTGATAAAGCTCCATCTCAGGTTGTTGGAAAACCACCAGCCCGGCGGCGGCACTGCCAGCGTGTTCCTGAATCTCCAGATCGAGAAACGCCACGTCCTCCGGCATGGAGCCATTCTCCAGTTGCCCGAGATACCACCGCCCGATCGCCGAACCCCCCTCGTTCGTGGACACCGAAAGCCACTCCAACGAGCGAATCCGGAGTCCATCCCTTTCCCCGGAGAAGACAAAATGTTGTAAAGAGACACCTGACCCCGGATCACAAAATGTTGTAAAGAGACACCTGACCCCGGATCAGACACCTGACCCCGGATCAGACCCCGGATCACTCCCAAAGCCAGGGATACACATCCTCCCGGCAGCGGAAGAGGGAAAGGAAGAGCGCGATCTTTTCGGAGGGTGTGAATCCCATCCACGGATCTTCTCTCTCCGCTGCGATCAGTTTTCCCCGTTCCGCCTCCAATGCTTCCCGCCGCAACTCAAGTTCGCGGAACTCAGCATCGATCTGGCGGATGCGGTTCACACTGCAGAGAGTATGTGAAATAGGGTGAAATGACGATCGCCGAAGTCGTGAAGGCTTTCATCGACTCCGGCGATGGCGAGCTTCGATTCCTTGAGTTCCCCGGATCTTCGGCATTTCAGTTTGACCTGATTCTCGCGAATCTGTTTTGAAATTTCATCGCGTGCTTTGGCTATATTGCCGTCGAAAACGTAGCCGAGCATCGCGGCGGAAGTGAGGCCTTTGGAATAGCGGCCGTCCAAGAAACACATCATGCCCTGGCGATCCGTCACATATTTGGAAGTCTGCGAATAGACTTTCCCTTTGTAAGATACCCGGAGACGTTTCGCCTCGATGGCAAAATATGGCCATGGCTTCTGTCGTTGGGTAGAAAAGGTGAAAGTGATGTCGAGGCGACTCTCTGCTCCGGTTTCAAAATCATCGAGAACTTTTTCCCTGTCCACTTCGATGGGGCGGTCTCTCAATTGCGCGTCACGTTGAAGAGAGACGCGTAGGCGCTTGTTCAGGGTCGTTTCAAGTTCCCGGATCTTGGTCTTTTTCAGGGTGATCAAGCATCTTGAAAGCGCCAAAAGGATGAAGGGAATTTCTTCCTCAGGAAACAACGGCTGAACCCATTTTCCCGCATCGCTCATTTTGTGCTCAAGCGACGTGTTTCTAAAATTTCCGCATAAAGAGCGGCGGCATCGTTAATGGCTGCGGTTTTCGTCCACTCGCCTAGGCGGGCAGGTTTCACGATGAGAATCCGCGTGCCATCGAAGAACCATCCGTTGCGATGAAATTCCAAGGTCTTTCCGACGGCTTCTTTGGAGGCTTCCTGGAGTTTCCCCGCTGCTTCGAGCACTTTCGCATTTCCCTTCAATTCACAGAAGGGCTTTTCGAATTTGGATTGGCGGAGTTCCAACAATGCTAATCCTGTATCCGTATCCACCGTGCCGGAAGCCGTGACGCGCATCGATCCGCTCGCCCAGCCATTGAGCGTTTGGCAGATCATTTCCGCGTAAGGCTGTAAACCATCGTAATCGTTGATCGGTGCAAGTGTCGGGATTTTTCTCGCGGCTTCAAGTGATCCGGGAGTGTCTCCTTTGTCAAAAATTTCGCAGGTATCCTCAACAAGTGCGATGTCTTGGGAGGTGAGATTGAAATAGCGGTAGATTAGTGGATCGAATGAGCTGCGGATCTTTTGCCCTTTGGAGTGTTCAGACTTTTTCCATTTTTTAAGTTTCTTAGCGATGTCGGTGTCATCGGTTTCCTTGAAAAGAGAATTCGCCTCACCACTATTTGCTGCCTCGACTGCGAGGTCGAACGATTTGGATAATCGCATTTCCTCGGCTTTCATCGCCTTCACAATCTGCCTGAATGTCTTTTTGCAAACATCTATAGCTCCCTCATGATCCGGCAGGAAAAAGGGAAGACGCAATGCCTCATCGAGATGAACCTTGTCCCTTTCAGTCGCTAGATTGGCTGCGGTATGAAACTGGAAATAGCGAGCCAATTTCGATCTGAGGAATGCAGCGAGGAAAATCAGTGCATCCTCATCTCCACCTCTGGGATTTGTGATGGACTGGAGAGAATGCTGGTACCGAACAAGAAAACCGGAGTAAGATGCTTCGGAAAAACCTTGATTGAACAACACCAGCGGAGGAGTGAACAGTTGTTCCGGTGGCTTACTATACAGTAGTTCCAGCGAGTATTTTTTTAGTGTGAAATGCTGGAGTAATGTCGCTGGTTCATTCTCCACAAGTGCCGCCATGGATTTGAGATCATCGGTTGCGACGAAGCTGTCGGATCCTTTCCATTCATCAAAACCTTTCAGATCACGATCCGACTCGGAAGTGGATGTGGTTTTCCATGGCTTGCATCCCTGCCCGGCGATCCACCGTTTGCTCAGCAGTTCCTCATGCTTGCTTGGCTGCGAGACCAGCTCCGCCAATTGCGGAAGAGTAAAAAGATAGTCAAGCAGCTTCTGATCCCGTGGAGTTCCCCAAAGCTTGGTTTTCCACTCCATTCCCATGGTGCCGTTCTTTCCCGCTTCGATAAGGCTTGAGAGCGGTATCCATTTTCGATCCTGCGGCGCGACGGCAATCAGGCCATCTCGTAAATCGGCACGGGTCACCTTTGGCGCGATGTATTCGATCTGGTGATTGACCTCGGGGCTTAGGGAATTAAAACAGACGATGGAAGCCGGACATATGGCTTCCTTGAACAGGATGAACCGGTAGTCAGCCAATTGAACCATGGTTTCCAATGTGACGCTACGTAGCCAACGCATCTGGAACTCATCCGTTTGGTTGAGGAAGATTTTGGAAGGGAGGATCAGTGAGGCTCTGCCATTTTTATCCAAAAGTTCGGGAGTTTTCTCCATGAATCGGTTGGCGAGCTGTTTGGTGCCGCGGCCTTCCCAGGGAGGGTTTCCGATCACGATATCGAAATTCCCTTTCCATTCATCTGCGATATCGAGAAAATCTCGATGCCAAATTACTGGGATGGTATGCGGCTTCGCCTTGTCCGCGACGAGCAAGTTAGGGAGTTTATTTCCCGTCTGATCGATGTAGGCTTCTACGTCCGATGGATCGAATTGGTCAAGGAAGGCAAGGTAGAGGCTGAAACAGGAAATTCGGCACGCAGTCGGATGCTTGTCCACACCCCGAAGCTGGCTTAGGATCTGAAGTAGGGCTTCCGCTCTTTTTGTGATGGAGGCTGATTTTTTCTGTCGCAAGTTCCAATCCGCAACAAGTCGGTTGAACGCCAAAACCAAGAAAATTCCGGAACCGCAGGAAGGATCAATGAAACGAAGCCCTTTTATTGAAGGTCTCCCTCTCAACGCGAGATCCAATGTCATTTCAGCCAACAGACGTGGCGTGTAAAAGGCACCCAGCTTCCTTTTCGATTCCCCGTCTTCGTGTTCGAGAAATTTCTCGTAGATGGAACTGATGGTTTCCACCGGGATGAAATCAAAACGATAGGCCCAGAATCCGAGGCTGCGATGGCCTTTTTTGATCTCCGAACCATCGAGAAAATGACGAATAATCTCCAGATGTGAGGGCTTGATCGCTTCCTTCTCAGCAGAAAGATCTTCGTCGAACATGCTGCTGTTGAACCTGACCTTTAAGGCGGGAAAGAGTTTTCCGTAAAGAAGGGAGTGCGCTTTTTCAGGTGAGTTCCCTGCCAGTAACTCCCGGATGTCTGCCGACGGATTTTTACCGAGATAATTCCCAAGGCTGATAATGCCACGGTGGCAGAGATAACAGGTGAAAAGAATGCGCCCGAGAAACGCATGAGCTATGGCAGGCTTTAGTGCTTCGGTGCCGGAAGTGAGCTCATCGCGGACAGCTTCGAGGTTGTCCATCAGATAAGCATCGACGGATTCCTTAGGATTGAATTTCGAGAGATGTTTCTCTTTCGAGTAATAATGCCCTGTTCCGAGCTGCAAATAGAAGTTTTCCGCCCAGGTGGCTTGAGTTGCCAAATCCAGAGATTCCACAGTTCTGGCTTCGATATCCTTCTCCGACGCGCACTCCGAGGAGACCGGCTTGACCATCGAGGAAAGCACGTGGAAATTTCCCGGGCTACGTAGAAGGAGCACTGTTGCAAGGCCTTGGTTCCAGAATTTACAATGAAGCGCTGCAATTCTGGCAGTATCTAATTGGCGATTGTCATCGCGAACATAAACGGTGGGCACTCCGTTTAGGGTCATCACGGTGGAAAGTTCCATCTCATCCCAAGCTCGTAACAGCAGATGCTGGTACGCGAGCAATTCCGGAGCGCGCGTGATTTCCTCACGTTTCCGGTAGTGACGGAAACCTGACGGAGGATCGGGTAGGGGCTGGAAAAGAGGTGAAGACACGATTTGCTTCGGGAAAGTTTAGAAAGGCTGAGAGGTCATAACGAGCCAAATTGCGACAGGTTCAAACGAACAGTATTTAATTCCAGTGCGACTGGCAAGGGAGTTGTTTCAAATTTTTGATCCCTATCTCATTTCAATTCTCGATGGCATCCGCTTCCGAGAGTGCTTTATTGACCTCGGCTTGGTGGGTCTCCGCTTCTTCTGCGAGGTCGGCGGCGATGAGGAGGTCTGCGACTTTTTGTTTCTTGGCGGCGAAGGCGCGGAGGTCGGCGATGCGTTGGAGCTGCTCCGGGGTGAGGGTTGGTTTTGGGGGTTGCTCGCCGGTGAGGTGGCGGGTGGCGCGGGTGTTGAGGGTGAGGAGGCCGGTTTGGGCGAGGCGTTGGATGGCGTCCCAGGTCTGCTCGTCGATGACCTGGAGTTTTGGGGGATTTCCTTGCCAGTTGGTTTCGTTGAAAATTTCTGCGACGGTGGGGGCGCGGGTGGGATCTCGGAGAACTGTTAGGAGGACGGGGGTGTTTTCGCCGGGGAGCATGGCTTCCTGGCAATGGATGAGGGAGGTGCCGAGGGCGGCGGTGGCTTTCTCCGCGAAGGCGAGGGCGGGATCGGTGGGCGGGGATTTCGGAACGGTTTTGGCGGTGGTGATTTTGCCGAGCATCTGGTTGAGGCGGGCGAGGGTGGCTTCGGTGCCGCTTTTTAGTTTGGCGTTTTTGAGGGATTCGTCGGAGCCGTCGAGGACGCCTTCGGAGAGGTTCATCTTGTTGGCGAGTGTGCCGAGCATGGCGTGCTCGATGGTGTCCTCAGCGATGAGGTTGACGACGGTGACGGGGCGCTTCTGGTGTTTTCTCCAGGCGCGGGCGATGCGTTGCTCAAGTTTTGCAGGATTCCACGGGAGGTCGCAGTTCACGACGACGCTGGCGATCTGGAGGTTGAGTCCGACGCCGCCGGAATCGGTGCTGAGGAAGAGGCGGCAGTTGGGATCGTCATGGAAGGCGCGGATCTCGCGGCGGCGGTTTTGCTGCGGGACGCTGCCGGTGTGCCAAGCGTAGCCGATGCCGGTTTTCTCCGCCCATTCGCGGACTTTTTTCAGCATCCCCTCCCACTCGGAGAAGACGATGATTTTCACATCGGGATCGGCGAGGGCGTCTTCGAGGATGCCAGCCAGTTCTTTCATTTTCGGACAGTCCTGGCAATCGCGGTTTTTGATGATGGAGGGGGAGTCGCAGATCATGCGCATCATGGCGAGCAGGATCATGAGGCGCTCGCGTTCCTCCTTTTTCAGTGGGCGTTTGGCGGCTTGGGCGGTGAGTTGTGAAACCGGCTGTTTGATCTCCTCGTATTCCTCGCGCATGGCGGGGGTGAGTTTCACGAAATGGTTCACATCGGTGCGCTCGGGCAGTTCGGTCTCGACGTGGTGCTTGCGGCGGCGGAGGATGACTGGGCGGACTCGCTCGCGCAGGGCGGCGAGGTTTTTGTAGTCCTTGGGACGGCCTTTTTCATCGAGCTCGTAGAAGTCGCGGTTGAAGCGGAACAGCGGGCCGAAGATGCAGGGATCGAGGAAATCGACGATGGAGTAGAGCTCATCGATTTTGTTTTCGATGGGGGTGCCGGTGAGGACGAAGGCGTAGCGGCTCTGGAGGCGTTTAATGGCCTGGGCGGTTTTCGTGGACCAGTTCTTGATGCGCTGGGCTTCGTCCAGGACGACGATGTCGGGCATGAGGCGCTCGTTGATGTCGAGGCCGTCGCTGACGACCTGTTCGTAGTTTACGATGGTGAAAAAGGGCGGGTTACTATCAGCGTAGTAGTTGGTGCGGGCGCTGCGGTGGCCGAAGATGACGCGTTGGGAGAGGGTGGTGAATTTCGCGATCTGATCCTCCCACTCGCTCTTCAGCGAGGCAGGGGTGACGATGAGGACGCGGTTGGCTTTCCCGAGGTGGTGCAGGAGGGCGCAGGCGGCGATGGCCTGGATGGTTTTGCCGAGACCCATTTCATCGGCGAGGAGGGCGCGCTCGCCGAATGCGAGGTGGAGCATTCCCTCGCGCTGGTAGGGGTAAAGCGGTTGCAGGGTGACGTGCTCCGGGTGGCGGCCGGCGACGACACCTGTTTCGTATTCGCGGCGGAGGGCGGTGCGCTCGGCGTTGCGTTGGAGGGATTCGAGGAAGGGTTCTACATCCTGGGAGATGCGGATTTTCGGGCTGCGGCGGAGTTTTTCGAGAGTTTCGGCGGGATCGCGGAAGAGCCTGCCGGTGGATTCGAAAAGCGGACGCAGAGAGACGGGGAGTTTGGAAAAATTGCGCTCGATGCGTAGGGTTTCACCGACGGGGACGAGATCGATGCGGGGCGAGCCGGATTTTTCGGCGGCGCGGAATTCGCCTTTGAATCGGCGCTTCAGCCAGATGAGTGTGGCCTCGGTGTGCTTGCAGGTGCCGAGGCCGTTGCGGCGGAAGTCCGGGCAGGTGCAGGAAAAGGAGCGATCTGTTAGATCGCGGATTTCCACCTGGTAGGACATGCCGCTGGGCGAGGCGATGGCGAAGGTGGAAAAAATTGGATGCTCCGGGTGGAGGTTTTGGATAGAATGTTTCTCGTCGATGGCGCGCTGGGTGCGGCGGTGGATTTCCTCCTGGTCGGTGGAGCGCCAGTCGCCGGCGGGCGGGACCGGGATGGGATTGGGCTTTTTCCTGGCGGACTTCTTTTTGGCGGATTTCTTGGCTGGCATATGAGGGAATTTTGATCAGTTGTTTTGGGAAGGGATTACGTTCACTCCAATGAGGCCGAAGAGCGGAGCGGCATTCAGGAAATGGCTGTCATGGGAATGGGCTTGCTTGAATCCGTACTCGGCGGCGCAGGCGAGATGGAGCGCATCGGCGGCGCGGAGAAAAGTTTCGCTGGATGCTTTCCTGAAAAACCCTTCGAGGCGTTGCTGAACCGGGTCTGTGAGTGGAAGCCAGTGATAGAAGCCGTCCTTTGAGTCGCTGATGAACTGCGCGACAACCGCAAGGTAAGGGCCGGATTCAAGCCTGCCTTCCCTCAAGGCACGATGAAAGGCGGATACGACTTCCGCCTGGGCATGCCACGCGCTCACAATCGCGGTGGCGGAACCCGCCACTTCCCTGACTTTCTCAAATCCGTCGTCGCGGAGATATAGGCGAACCAGATAGGACGTGTCGAAATAGGGTAGGTCAGCGGGCATCGCGGTCTTCTGAGATCAGGTCGGTGATGTTACGGTCAGCGGAGCTTGGAGTGAAGGCGCCCTTTGCGTCGAATTCGGCGAATTCGGGCAACAGTCTGCGTCCTTCCATGAAGGATTTTTTGTCTGCGGAAGGAGTGGCCTCGTGATCCAGTTCCTTGCCGAGCGATGTCAGGACGATTTGTTTCAACGTGCTCCCGGTTTCCGCCGCTCGAATTTTTGCCTTTCTGTATAGCGGCTCGGGGATGTCGATGGTCGTTTTCATTGATGGAAATAATACGGGAATGTTGCTTTCCGTCAATCCGTCTGTTTGTGCTGGGGCTGCTGGGCAGATCGTCGGCGAAGCCGACGGGGAGCACACGCGCGGCCGCGTGTTCGGGCTGCGCCCTCGCTGCCCGGTGGCCGGATACACGGTTTGGACGGCATCGGGCTAAGGATCCAGGTCGTTAGTAAGTTCAGGCCACGTTTCCGGCGGGGGCGCCGGAAACAGCACGCGAGGCGCGTGCGGTCCCCTTGGAATGGTGCGTCCAGAGGATTTGTTCACCACTTTCAGTTACACCTCTTTGCCGGGGTTGCCGGGCAGCAGGATGCAGCCCCTCCTTGGGGGATATCGCGGATTGCCTGCGGGCGGGCGGCGATGCAGAGTGCGGGGGTTGAAACGGGAAATGATAGGAGCGGGTGATCCGAGGCCGTGGTTTGCGGGACTGCTGGGGATTTATCTGGTTTGTGGGCTGGTGTTTCTTGGTTTTGCTCGGACGCCTTGGCAGGCGGGCATGGTGGTGGTGACGGCGGCTGTAGCGGATTTTTTGGCGAACCTGGTTTTCAGGAAACGGAGGGAATTTCCGTGGAGCGGGCTGATCACGGGGTGCGGGCTGGCGCTGTTGCTGGACTATGGGTCGAATGTCTGGCTGCCGCTGCTGCCTCCACTGCTGGCCATCGGATCGAAGCATCTTTTCACGCTGAACGGGCGGCATGTCTATAATCCGGCGCTGTTCGGGGTGATTGCGGGGATGCTGTTGGGCGGCGGGTTGATCTCGCCGGCACCGGCTTACCAGTGGGGCGGGACGTGGGCGGTGGCGATGTTTCTCGGGGGGCTGGCGATGGTGGTTTTCATACGGAAAATCCAACGCGGCTGGCTGGTGGGATCGTTCCTGTTTTTCTACTGCATCCAGACGGCTTTTCGCGCATGGGTGATGCGTCACCATGTGCCTGCGGAGGCGATCTGGCTGGGCACTCTAACAGCTCCGGCGTTTTTCCTGTTTGTGTTCTACATGCTGACGGATCCGGCGACTTCTCCCGCGCGGCGTGGGGCGCAGATCGGGATTGCGGCGGCGATCACGGTGGTGGATCTCGGGTTCCATTTCATGCAGAGCTACTACACGCTCTTTTACGCGGCGTTCACGGTGCAGACGGTGCGTTTTCTTTGGGGTTGGGCGCAGGTGCGGAAATTCCCGGACATGCGCGGGCTGGCGGTTCGGGGGGCACTGGCGGCGGTGCTGCTGGGGGCGGCGCATGCGCTGGACCGGACGCCGCGCGGGATGACGGAAAGCCCGGGCTTTGTATTTGTGGAAAAGGAAATTTTCCCATCCCGGCAAGGGACGGTGCTAACCGATATCGATCCGCGGCTTCAGCATGTGGGGAAATGGATTCTCTCCGTGGGTGATGCGG
>Ga0163144_10011672_pt1 | contig 18557 bp, 19 predicted proteins | sample OliLak19BULKMAT1_FD_123175 | JGI IMG/M metagenome (GOLD analysis project Ga0163144, IMG submission 123175) | Freshwater microbial mat bacterial communities from Lake Vanda, McMurdo Dry Valleys, Antarctica - Oligotrophic Lake LV.19.BULKMAT1 | ecosystem: Environmental > Aquatic > Freshwater >... | reverse complement strand
GAAACGATGATTCCTGCAATTCCACCAATCACTCCCCCAGCCCACCAAGATTTTGAAGCACCGAACGCAGCTACGATTACTTGAAAAATAAATATTAACAGAATCACCGCACCAAATAGTAATTCAGAAGAACTCGATGTTATTTTTTTAAATAAATTATCGGAAGATGCTGTGTATTCTCCACGGGTCGCCAAGATAATCGAAGAAATGCCTTTTTTAATACCTTCGCTGTATTGGCCCGTTATAAAAAACGGAATCATATCGTCTTGGATGATCCTATTAGCAACACTATCCGGAAGTGCACCTTCGAGACCATACCCCACCTCGATACGTACCTCTCTACTTTCAGTTGCAACGAGTAACAATATGCCGTTATCAGTATCTTTTTTGCCAATCTGCCATTCTTTAAATAATCTTACAGCGTACTCTTCAACAGTATCTCCCCCGAGTGACACAACAGTGACAACTGAGACTTCGTTGGTTGTCGATGCTTGAAATGTAACTAATTCTTTTTCAAGATATTCTCTATCTGAAAGACTGATCACTTGTGCAAAATCGTTTACATATCCCGTTGGTTTTCCGGGACTTTTATATGCAGAAACAGTCACCGCAAAAAACGCAGTGACCGCAAAAGCACAGCAAATGACGAATTTAGAAATTAACCTGAGGTGCATTTTCAGCGCCAGTCTGAGACTGGAAGTATGGACGTTCCTTAAAGCCAAAGAGTGCAGCCATTAATGATCCTGGAAAACGCTTCACACCCAAGTTGTATGTCTGAGCAACATCATTGAAACGACTGCGCTCTACGCTAATACGATTTTCAGTACCCGCAAGCTCAGCAATGAGTGCCTGAGCGTTTTGACTAGACTTAAGCTCAGGATAACTTTCTTTAATTAACAACAAACGACCAATAGCGCCGTCGAGCTGATTTGCTCCTCTCACCTTCTCATCGACAGTCCGTGCGCCGCTATACCTTGTACGCGCCTCAGCAATTTCAGTAAACACTGTCTGTTCTTGCTTCATGACACCCTTAACCGTATTCACAAGGTTTGGAATAAGATCAACACGACGCTGGTACTGAGTTTCTATTTTTGCCCATTGTGTATTAACCGCTTCGTTGGTACTTATCAAAGAGTTGTAGCTTCCCATAAAATAGAGCCCTGTTCCCACAAACACCGCAACGACACCAACAATAAGAATTGATGATTTCTTCATGTAAATAATATTATATTAAACCGACATATTACGCAAAATCCTGATTCTGTCTTCTGCGGGCGGATGCGTTGCAAACAAACCTGCTATTTTCTTCCCACTTCCTCCCAGAGGGTTTGAAATGAAAAGATGCGCCGTAGCAGCATTGACACGTTGAAGTGGCTGGCTGTATTTTGAAATTTTCTCAAGGGCAGATGCCAATCCTTCTGGATATCGTGTCAAAAGTGCACCTGATGCATCGGCGAGGTATTCTCGTTTTCGGGAAATCGCAAACTGTATGAGCATAGCGACTATCGGCGACAAGACAATAAATACAATACCGATAATCATAAAAATAGGACTACTTCCCTCTCGATTCCTATTTCTGCCGCCACCAAAAAACAAACTATTGGTAAAAATATTTGCAATAATAGAGACGAGACCAACAAGTACAACTACTACAGTTGCAATAAGTATATCTCTATTACCGACATGCGCCATCTCGTGAGCAACGACGCCCTCTAATTCATTTTTATTTAGTATCGAAAGCAATCCGGACGTTACTGCGATTGAAGCATGATTCTTGTCTCTACCTGTCGCAAATGCATTGGGTGCAGTATCCGGGACAATATATACCCTTGGCATTGGAAGACCTGCAGTAATAGCAAGATTTTCTACAATTGTATAAAGCTCCGGATTATCTGCTTTTGCAACTGGGACAGCCCGATACATAGACAGCACGATTTTGTCTGAGTACCAGTAACTAATTACATTCATGAAAATACTAAATCCTGCGAAAATATATAGAATGTTTGCGTTTCCATAGTACTGACTAACGAAAAATCCGATACCGATAAGCAGCAGAAAGAAACCCGTCATGTATACCCATGTCTTTGCAATATTCGAACGCTGCTGTGTATAGAGAGTAGCCATAAATGGCATTTAAAACTTTACTTCGACAGGATTGCGAGCTGCTGCTTCTGCTGTGGAAAGTTCAAAGAAGCCCATTTTTTCAAATTTAAAATAATGAGCAATAACATTTGAAGGAAATGACTCCACAGAAATATTGAGATCGCGAACGTTGGTATTGTAAAACCTTCGTGCTGCCTGAATTTTGTTTTCAGTATCTGAAAGTTCACGCTGAAGTTCAAGGAAGTTCTGATTAGCCTTGAGGTCTGGGTATGCTTCTGCAATCGCAAAGAGCGATTTAAGAGTTCCTGAAAGTGCATCTTCAGCTTTTGCCTTGTCTTCTATATTACTTGCCTGCATAGCCTGCGCACGAGCATTGGTGACGTTTTCAAATGCCGATGATTCATGTGCCGCATACCCTTTGACTGTACTTATAAGGTTTGGGATCAAATCATATCGGCGCTTGAGCTGCACGTCGATATCTGCCCACGCTTCTTTGGACTGGTTAATAAGCCTAACAAACCTGTTATACGAGACGACAGCCCATATCACAAGCACTACGATAATGCCGACAAAGATAAATAATTGAATCATATATGTTGAATTTACTACCTCTAATACAACCTAGTATAGCATTTATTACAAGAGTAGTTAGTACATCCCGCCCATATCTCCCATGCCGCCCCCCACAGGTTTCTCTTCTTTTGGTTCTTCAGCGACAGCTGCTTCTGTGGTAAGAAGAATTGCTGCTGCAGATGCAGCGTTTTGAATACCGCTTCGTGTCACCTTTACAGGATCAATAATACCCGCAAGAAGCATATCAGGGATCATTTCATCTGTAAGTGCATTGTAGCCTCCATTACCTTTTGCGTTTTTAACCTTTTCAACGATTACCGAACCGTCGTCTTTGCCTGCATTGATAGCAATCTGCTTAAGTGGTGCTTCGATAGCTTTAAGCACAATATTGTATCCGACTTCGTACTCACTCGCGAAGCCAGCAGACTTCTGCCTGACTTTCTGATGTATCCTCTCTCCCGCCTTAATAAGCGCCACACCACCGCCAGCAACAATACCCTCTTCTATGGCCGCCTTTGTAGCGTTGACTGCGTCTTCTATTTTCAATTTAAGATACTTCATTTCTGTCTCAGTGGCTGCACCGACGCGAATAACTGCGACACCGCCAGAAAGCTTTGCGATACGTTCGTCGATTTTTTCAGCATCGAACTTAGAATCAAGATTCTTCTTCTGAGCGCGAAGTTGCGAGAGACGCTTCTCAATATCAGACTTCTTACCTTTACCACCGATAATGATCGTGCTGTCTTTGGTTGCCTTAACCTTTGAAGCTCGTCCAAGCATCGTTAGTTCTGCAGCTTCGAAAGTAATACTGACTTCGTCAGTAATAACCGTTGCACCAACAGTTACGGCAATATCCTGAAGCATTTCTTTCTTTCGATCACCGTACCCAGGAGCTTTGACTGCAAGCACATTGAAACTGCCGCGCAGTTTATTGAGTACAAACGTAGAAAGTGCTTCCCCGTCCACATCGTCCGCAATGATCACCAAATCTTTTTTACCTGATTGTGCAAGTTTTTCAAGAAGTGGTAGGATTTCCTTTATCGAAGAAATTTTCTTATCAGTGATCAAAATCGATGGTTCAGTATATTCCGCTTCCATGCGTTCAGCATTGGTCACCATATATGCAGAAACATATCCCTTATCAAACTCAAGTCCTTCTACCACTTCTGAATCGACGCCGAGTGTCTGGGATTCTTCTACCGTCACCACTCCATCCTTGCCCACCTTGTCGATCGTATCCGCAATAATTTTTCCGATTTCTTCAGATTCTGCTGAAATAGTTGCCACCTGACGAATTTCCTCTTTAGTTTTGATAGGCTTTGCTATTTCCTTAAGCGCGCCCACAATATCTTCCGCAGCCTTTTCGATTCCCATTTTGATACCCATTGCATTGACGCCCATAGTAGTGTGTCGCATGCCTTCGGCGATAAGCGCCTGAGTGAGAACAACAGACGTAGTGGTACCGTCTCCCGCCATGTCGTTGGTCTTGGTTGCTACTTCTTTTACTATCTCAGCACCCATGTTTTCAAATTTATCTTTGAGTGTAATTTCGCGAGCAATTGAAACGCCGTCATTGGTTACCGTCGGACTACCGTAGCCCTTGTCGAGCACTACGTTTCTTCCACGTGGACCGATAGTGATTTTTACGGTATCAGCCACCTTGTCTACGCCGCGCTTAAGTGCTTTTCGTGCTTCTTCGTTGAAGATGATTAGTTTTGCCATAATGAAGAAAAAATAAAATAATAAGGTTATGTGAGGACTGCAATAAGAGACGTATCAGCAACGATATAAAGGTCTCGATCATCGAGGGTGATCTTATCTCCCCACTGAAACAACACCGTGTCGCCCACTTTTACTTCAAGCGGAACGAGTTTTCCATCAATATATTTACCGGTACCAACAGCAACAACCTTACCTTGTTTTGCGCCCTTATCCTGATTTACTGTATCAGGAATAATAATGCCAGATAAGGTTTTTTTTGATTTTTGGTCATTAGAAATTTCTTCAACTACTACGCGATCGCCGAGCGGATGAATACGTACCTTTGTCTCTTTCATATTAAGTATTACAGATTTAACTTATAATGCATGTGCATTATAGAAAAATACACTGGTCACTGTCAAAATATTTATGTGTTGTAAATAATAATGAAATTTTTATGAAGACGAAATATAAAAAACATTGAAATCATGGACTGTTTTCGTCTAGACTTAGTGTTATATCAATTAAAAGACATTTACGTGAAAATACTTCTGATCGATGATGACGAGTTACTTGTAGAAAGTTTGAAAGCCTCTCTTGAAGCAGAATCATATTCTATTGACTGTGCGTACGACGGCGAACGTGGATCATTTCTGGCACGCACCAATCCATATGATCTCATTATTTTAGACAACATTCTTCCAAAAAAATCTGGTACGAAGGTATGCGAAGAAATACGTGCTGGAGGTATCAATAGCCACTTAATCATGCTTTCAGTGCGAGATGATGCTTCTATCAAAACAAATGTGCTCAATAGTGGCGCGGACGACTACATCACCAAGCCTTTTTCATTTCAAGAACTTCATGCGCGTATCAAAGCAATCTTGCGTAGACCAAAAGAAATCAAAAGCGACATATTGCGTATCGACAACCTTATTGTCGATACCGCCAAACAACTAGTGCGTCGTGGAAAGAAAACAATATACTTAACACGAAAGGAATTTTGTCTACTTGAATACATGCTACGTCACAAGAGTAATGTCGTTTCACGCGGCATGATTATGGAACACGTGTGGAATATTGACACCGATCCCTTTTCGAATACTATTGAGGCGCACATTCTTAACTTACGAAAAAAGATAGAAGGATCAAAACAAAAGAAGCTTATTTATAACGTTCCCGGAAGAGGCTACAAAATATCGTTGGATAAATAAATTCATTTTTACTTTAGTAAAAACAAGGTAGTATTTCATAGTTAACCATCTATAGTTAGCTTGTTACCAAAAAGTAACAGGTCGTAGCAATAATAAAAAATAAGTATGAATGATATTATATTTCGTATGTTAAGTAGCAAAGAAATTCGTAAGGATTCAAGGATCGCAGGAGATCCACAGGAACCTATTGAACAAACGCTCTTACCATGGAATGATTGATGTATTAAAACGTGTTTTGTCATCGCTCTACCAACTCTCTGTATTGAGAGTTGGTATGCGTAACAACAATGAAGAAAAAGAGAGATTACTCCATGTGGCAGGAATTTTGCTTCTTTGGACAAATGTAATGCTACTCATTTTATTTAGTTCAGTCCTCTACAACTCTTTAAGTATGCGCGGAAACTATCACGGAGTTTCTGTTTTTTATTTCGGTACGACATGTATTTTAGGATTAATTTTTTACATAGCCGCAAAACGAGGAATTTTATTGCTGCCTTCGCTTGGTATTATTTCTATCTTTTATACAGGCGCTACATTAGGAGCAATACGCTGGGGACCCGATCTGCCCATGGTAATACTGGCATATGTACTTGTAATTCTTATCGCCTATATCCTTTTACAGCCCAAGCACGCATTTTTAGTTTCGTTCATAGTAGTGCTGACGTTAATGACGATTTGGCACGAGGAGGTTGTTACTCACCACATTCAGGTAGATACGAGTTGGAAATTTAGACTTTTTGAAGAAGATATCTATGAATTAATTCTTATATACTGCATCATATCGCTTATCTGTTTGCATGGTAGTACACAAATACGTAAATCGTTATCGAGAGCAAGAAACTCTGAGCATGCACTACGCGTAGAAAGAGATTCACTTGAAATAAAGGTTCACGAACGTACACAACCACTTGCAAAAATACAAGCAGAAAGAATGGGGGCACAGTATCGATTTATGGAATTTGGAAGGCTGTCGAGTGGTATTTTTCACGATATTTCCAGCCCCCTCACTGCTCTTGCTCTCACTATAGAACGACTTAAAGTTTCAACTGCAAGCGAGTCAGGACACATACAAAAAGAAATAGAACTTATACGAAAAACATCTGATCGCCTAGGTACGTTTGTGCACGCAGTAAAAAATAGTTTTAAAACCCAAGATGTAAAAAGTACTTTTTGTGTAAATAAAGTTATAAAAGATGTTTGTGACATACTCTCACACAGACTTAAGTCAGCAAATATAAAAATAGTGCTCAGATCGAAACGTACGATGCAAATATACGGAAATCCATTTCGTATACAACAAGCAGTGATGAACATAATCGGTAATAGCATCGACGCACTTGAAAGTCACGACATTACAAATGAAAAAAGACTGGTCATACATATTCACAAAACAAGCAAACTTTATAACATTGAATTTGTCGATAACGGGTGCGGTATGACCGAAGAAACAAAATCGCGTATGTTTGAAGCATTCTTCACAACAAAACCGGTAGATAAGGGCACTGGTATCGGTTTATCTCAAATAAAGCAAATTATAGAAGAAGAGTTTTGTGGAAAAATATCAGTACGAAGCACTATTGGCAAAGGCACTACATTTATTATCAGCTTTAAAACCTCATGATGCACAACGCATTTTGCACATATTTAATTTCAACCATACATAAAGACAAAGAACTAAGCAGCGCCGAAATAGTTACATTTATTAAAAAAGAACAGGGTGAGCGACATCGCTGGAATTACTGGAAGAAAAATACTATCGAAGATAAGTATTCTTAGGTGGTATACTTACGACATGAAACTATCCCGCCTTATACGTATCAGCCGGCCGAGGTTTTGGATATATGAACTAGGAACACTACTTGTGGGAATGGCAGCTGCTGGCATCAAGCTCGATTCAACAACTACTGTTTTGGCAATTATCTTTGCGATCTACTTTCTCTTCCCCGCCAATCTGTTGATCTACGGTATCAACGACATCTATGATTACGACACCGACAAACTCAATCCAAAGAAAATCGCCTACGAGACACTTGTTGTACCAGAAGAACAAAAAGATCTTTTTAGAAAAATATTTCTTTTCAATATTCCTTTTATAATCGGGTTATTTTTTATTAATTGGCATGCAATTGTTGCTCTCGCTTTTTTTGTTTTCTTCGCATGTTTTTATTCAGCCACACCCATACGAGCAAAAGCTCGTCCGATACTCGATGCGCTATTTAGCGCTGGGCACTACGTAGCAACAGGGGTATTTGGATATTACTTAGTAGGAGGGACCGGATTGCCACTCATTGGAATCGCGGCGGGAGTATCGTGGGCTGTCGCAATGCATGCATTTTCTGCAGTTCCCGATATACAAGCGGATACAGCGGGTGGTCTCGCAACGATCGCAACCAAACTTGGAGGCAAAAGTACGATTGTGTTATGCGCACTCCTTTACGCACTATCTGCAATACTCGCAAAAGCAAGCGTTGGACCATGGACTCTTATTTTCGGCGCAATATACGTAGGACTTATGGCCGCAGCATTGGCATTTCAAAAAGACGAACGCAAACTTTTCGGACTCTACAAGCTTTTTCCAACAATAAACACCGCTATTGGCGGCATTATATTTCTTATTATTCTTATTAAGAATCTTTAAAGATTTTCCAGAGGTTCAACCGTCAGGATGCCTTCTATTCTCTTATAGACAAGCTCTGCCGAAATAAGACAAATTGGCATACCGATACCAGGATTCGTTCCTGCTCCAACGTAGAAAAGGTTTTTAACCTTCTTGCTTATATTGTTTGGTCTAAAAATTCCAGTCTGCATGAGCGTGTGAGCAAGTCCAAGGGCGGTTCCTTTGAAGCTATTATAGTCTTGCACAAAATCTTTGACGCAGTATGTTTTCTGATATTCTATTTTTTCTTTTATATTTTCAATCTTAAATTCTGTTTCAAGCGTGCGCAAAATCTTTTCGGTATATAGATCCATGTCTATGTCGCCATATTCGATACCGGGTGCAATAGGCACAAGCACAAAAATATTCTCTTTACCTTCGGGGGCAACACTACTATCAGTTTTACTAGGACAACACAAGTAAATAGACGGATTGTCGGGAAATTGTTTCGAGTTGAAAATCTGCTTAAAGTTCTTATTCCAATCTTTAGCAAAAAAGAGATTGTGATGCGAAAGTGAAGGTACTTTTTCCTTGAGTCCAAGATAAAGAATAAAAGCGGAGGGGGCAAGGATTTTTTTTTGCCAATACCCTTCGCCGTATGTCTGCAATTCCTTTGGCAAAAGTGAGGTTTCAGTATGATGCATATCAGCGTTAGAAATAACAATATCAGCTTCAATCGTTCTACCTGACTGGAGTTCCACTCCCTGTACTACACCTCCTTGAGCAATAATTCTTTTTACAGGTGAGTTGAGAAAATACTGAACGCTATGCTTTTCACTTATTTTCTTAAGTGCTTCGGGAATCATGCAAATACCTTTGTCTGGATACCATACACCACCCACAAAATCAACATAGTTCATAAGGGTGTATATACCCGGTGCGTCGTTGGGAGAAGTGCCGAGAAGCACCGTTTGGTACTGCATCACCTTTCTCAAGATATCTGCCTTAAACGAAGCATTTACAATTTTACTCACCTTACTAAATAGGGGTAAATTTCTCCCTTCCGTAAACACTCTCTTATTGAAAAAATCGAAAATAGAATCGTAGTTTTTATACATGAACTCGCGTGTAGCAATATCGTACTGCTTCTTAGTTGTTTCAATGTATGTCCTCAGTTTTTCCCCTGCTCCCTGCTCGATAGTTTCAAAAATAGAAATATTTTTCTCAAGGTCACTAAAAAAATCATATATTTTACCATCAGCTTCGTTAAAAATCCTATATGAAGGAGAAAGTTTTTTTAGGGAAAAATAATCTTTTATATTTTCACCAAGTAACTCGAAAAAATGCTCAAAAACATCAGGCATCATATACCACGATGGACCCTTATCAAACACATATCCTTTTTCGATAATAAGGCTTGCCCTGCCGCCTATCTGGGCATTTTTTTCAAGCACCGTAACCTGGTACCCTTTTTTTCCTAAAAGTGCAGCTGTCGCAAGACCACCAATTCCTGCACCAATGATAACTACCCGATTACCTCGGGGAATTTTTGCTAGGGCTGCTTTCTGTTGAGGTACGATTTTAGTTAACACTGATTTTTTAGTAAAGTTAGACGAATTTTGTTGTTGTTCTTTTTTTTCGAAATGAGGACCAGAAGCCTGCTCAAGCTGCTTTTTAATCACGTCATGTGCAGCTTCTATTTGTGGGTCAATATTATCACTCATGACGTCATTATAACACGTGTCACAAGAAATATTTTTCTTAAAAAACTCGTGCGTGCCCTTTTTTTATACACATTATAATTTTGCTTTTCTATTTCATCGAGAATTGCCCCGTAGAGCACCGCAGCAATCTTGACCGCCTTTCTTCCACGCTTATTAAGAAGAGGTATACCCTTTTCTGAGCTCTGCACAAACATAGCTCGTGCGCGAGCTATCTGGAATTTAAGAAAGTCAACGAAATGAGTGTCGAAATGTCCTTCTGCTATATCTATCTCCAATACTCCAAACTGTTTCATTTCGTCTTGAGGCATATATATGCGTTTTCGTAAATCATAGTCTTCACGTATATCTCTGAGAAAATTAGTTAGCTGCATCGCATACCCAAGCTCTTCAGCGTATACAAGTGCCTGCTTATCAGAGAAACCAATAATGCACGACATCATAAGACCCACCACTGCGGCCGAACCATACATATACTGTTGCAGCTCTTCATAGTTTTTATATTTTCTTTTTTCAGTATCCGAAACCATTGCTGACAAAAAGTCCTGACTATACGTATAGGGTATATTGTAGCGCTTAAAGAGAATAGCGGCCGCCCTAAGTATTGGTTCAGTTGAATTTCCATCTTTATATGCTCTTTCCCAACGCTCAGTCCACACAAGCAGTTCCTTTTTTATATCGGTCTCTTTCTTTGAAGATGAAGAGTCGACTATTTCGTCGGGAATACGCACAAATGCATACAATACAAATGTAGCATCGCGCATTTCTTTTGGAAAAAACAATGTTGAAATATAATAACTCGTACCGTATTTTTTCTGAATACGCCGACATTCACGGATATCTTCCTTTAAAAAAAGAACATCTTTCATAATCTATGAGATACGCTTATTCATAAGTGTAATAAATGCATGCCAAGTCTTTTTATACACATCGTTCCATTTCGCCTTTTCTACCATACCCAATGCATCATTGAAAAAATCTGCAATTGCTTTCTTCCCCTCCGCTATCGCTCCGGATTCATAAAAAAGTATACTGAGTTTATTTTTGTCGTCTTGAGTGATATTTTTACCAAAATGCTTTTTTAAAGTATCCTTTTGTGGCACAGTACCCTTATCAAAAATATATTGAGTAAAGTAAGTATGTTGCCCCGATTCCACGTCGAGCATGTTTGTTTTACCTGTATACTTTGTATCCCCAACGATATCAAGCATGTCGTCTTGTATCTGAAACGCCATACCAAGTGCGTAGCCAAATTTCTTATAGAATTCAGTACTCGCGGCCTCATTACCTGCAAGTGCGGCCCCAATACGCATCGGTTGTACAAAACTATACCGCGCTGACTTGAGTTCAGTTTTTTCTCTCAACTGTTCGCTCGTAACCGACTCTTTTTTTGTCATTGCAACATCGAGCATTTGACCTATTACTACCTCATCTACCATTTGATAAAAAAGCTTATTAATATCCGGACGTGCTTTTGCTGGAGTACTAATATCAATAGCCTCTTTGGCAAAACTGAATAATAAATCACCTGCCAATATTGCCTGAGAATGTGCATAGTGATCATCCGGCAACGCATACAATGATGAGACGTGATTATGAAGCGTATCTACACCGTGACGCCTTGGTGCTTTGTCGATTATATCGTCGTGTACTAATGCAAATACATGAAAAAGCTCAAGACCTACTAAAATATCTATGATTTCACGCACTGACATCCCTCCTTCTGACGAATATGCAAGATATGCCAGATATGGTCTACTACGCTTACCACCAGTAAGTGTCAACTGTCGAACGTGCTCAATTAAAGCGAGTATAAATGTATCTTTGGTAAGACAAGAAAGAGTGATTATTTTTTTGTCAAAAAAAAGCTTAAGACGCTCGTCAAACAATAATTTGAAATCTGCCATACCAAGAATTGGCTCAGGACCCTGAACGTAAGAAGCGTACGGGATATATGTTCGTGCAAATTCAAAAAGCTTCTTTTTCATTACCACATGGTACCACTCTATTTGGTATACTGTAAGTGCATTATTCATTAAGGTTTACACATGACGTACGAAGAAATACAAAAAGATCTAGGGGCACTTATTGAGGGAGAAATCGTAGCAGATGAAAAAGCACTCTCTACATACTCTACTGACGCAAGTATTTTTGAGGTTGTCCCAGCACTTATTATTTCTCCCAAAAACACCTCAGATATAGAAAAAATAGTATCGTACGTTTCAAGTAAGAAAAAGGAATTTCCTCAACTTTCTATCACCGCTCGATCAGCAGGTACATGCATGTCAGGAGGCTCTCTGAACACCTCCATAATTCTAGATATGACTAAGCATATGAACGCAATTAGTAACGTAAGCGATAACGGAACAATCACTGTGGAACCAGGCGCATACTATCGTGATTTTGAGAAAAAAACTCTTGAAAAAAGACTTATGCTTCCTTCATATACAGCCTCGAAAAATCTCTGCACCGTCGGTGGAATGGTTGCAAACAACTCCTCGGGAGAAATGACACTTACCTATGGCGATACGAGCAAGTTCGTCAAAAGCCTCGAAGTAGTACTCAATGATGGCAAAACATACACCCTTGCTGGACTTAACAAGCTTGAACTCGAGAAAAAACTAAAACTCCAAAATTCAGAAGGAGAACTTTATAGAAAAGTAATAGAGCTTGTGAGCGAGCACTATGAGCTCATCAAAAAAGCGAAGCCGAAGGTGTCAAAAAACTCTTCAGGATACCTTTTGTGGAATCTTTGGGATAACAACACCTTTAACCTTGCCCAACTTATCTGTGGTTCGCAAGGCACACTTTGTATTGTTACTAAAATTACTTTCAATCTTGTACCCGTACGAACATCAAATGCATTGGTAGTACTCGAACTTCGCGATCTCACTCCTCTTCCCATGATCATTAACACCGTACTTTCGTACAAACCCCAATGTTTCGAATCCTATGACGAATATACGTTTGCACTCGCAGAAAAATACATGTCCGAGTCCGCAAAAAAAGTAATCACAGACAAAGCAACAGTGATTACGCTTATTGCGCAATTTGCAGCAGATACCGATGTAGAAGCACTGCAAGAAGCTGAGCGTGCCGCAAAAGCTGTCAGAGACCACGGTATTGAAACACATGTAATTCAGCGCCCAGAAGATCAAGCACATTATTGGAATATTCGCAGAGCTAGTTTTCAACTATTACGAACACACAGCGACGGACACGAACGAACTGCTCCATTTATCGATGATATCATTGTGTCACCCGAGGCACTTCCAAAATTCCTACCACGCTTACAAACAATCCTCGCTGAATACAAAATGACGTATACTCTCGCTGGACATATAGGCAACGGAAATTTTCATTTAATTCCTCTCGTAAACATGGAGGCTCCGGGAGCTCAAGACACTATCATAGACCTTGCCCGTCGCGTATTTACATTAGTATTTGAATACGGTGGATCAATGGCCGGAGAACACAACGATGGTATTATTCGCACACCGTTTGTCAAAGATATGTTTGGTAAAGAAGTATACGAAATGTTTGAAAAGACAAAGAAAGTATTCGACCCTGAAAACATCTTCAATCCAGGAAAAAAAGTCGGTGGAACATTTGAATATGCAAAGAAGCACATGGTATTGCACAACATAAACACGCACCTTTAAATATGTTGCAAATACACAACAAAAAACCTGCTATTACTAGCAGGTTTTTTGATTCGAGCGAGACTACTGAAATTAATAGCGACCACCGAAACCACCGCGATTTCCGCCACCCATTCCTCCTCCCATTGGGCGTTCACGTTTTTCTGGTGGTTTTGCAATATTGACGATAAGCTTGCGGCCTTCGAGCTCTTTGTCATTCCACATATCGATAGCTGCCTGAGCTCCTTCTGGTGTTGCCATTTCGACAAAACCGAAACCTCTTGAACGGCCAGTCATCTTATCTAGAAGAATCTGAGCTGAAACCACTTCGCCGGCCTGTGCGAATGAGTCGCGTAGACCATCATCTGTTGTGCGGTAATTAATACCACCAACGTACAATTTTTTTTCCATTATCTATATACTTACTAATAACCGTAACCACTCTAAACGAGATGTTTACTTGCTTACAATGATACCTTTCTATACCACTTTCGTCAAGAATTTATGATGAACAACCACTGATTTATATACACGAAACATACTTAAACGAAGTGTCAGACAGAGACGTTTGACTCTTACGGTGCAGACACCAGTATACACTATACCCAGAAACGTTCTTTTACTCATATGAATAGGTTTCATGATATCTTTCTTAGTATAAAGATACCAGATCGTGAATTTCTGACATAAGAAGATTTTCCACTTTTCTTTTTAACACTCGATCCTATCTGTACACTATCACTCCCGTAGCGCGATCGTATATTTGTATCAATGTACGATTCAATATTATTCATACGAGTACCGTGGGTGTTCATTGAGAAAAGATCTTCATAGAGCATTGCTTGGGGCACTACATCAAAAAGTGTCACACCTGTAGCACGATAGAGTTCATTTTCTTCAAAAATACCAGAAAATCTTTTTCTAATTTCACTCACTACAGATTCCCCCACTGCTACAGGATAGTCGAATATTATTTCCACACTGTGATACCTATGAAATTGCATGGCCTGTTTTTTTATAAAAAAAGAAGCTCTACGTGCAAACACACCATCGCGACGAGCATGCCGACACACCTTCTCGGCATGTTTTGAAAGTTCACGTAGAAGATATGACATATCTGAGACTGGCGGTCTAAAAGTGCTTGTGCTCATAAACGATTTTTGTGTGTTGTGCGGGCCAGCATGGACAGCTAACACTAACTCACCACGAAGCTCACGCCAAAGCTCAAGCAGAGGTTTTGAAAAATGAGCTGCAATATATCCTTCTGTTTTATTAAACAAATCCCCCGCACTATGTATACCAAGACCAATACAGTATTGTGTAGTACTTCTACCTATACCCCACACTTTTGCAATCGGTACTTTTAACAAACAAGAAAAAATGTCCTCTTTCTGGATAACCTTTAGACCATTGGGCTTTTGCCATTTTGAAGCGACTTTTGCAAGTACCTTATTTACTGACAAGCCAACTGAAAAAGTCATACCAAGCTCAGCATGTAAGGCTTCTTTAATATTTAAAGCAATCTGCTCATATGGAATCCCGAGTACCTTGTCTTGACCAGTAAGATCTGCGAAACATTCGTCAATACTGTAGGCTTCAACGATGGAAGTAAACCGCCTCACTATAGAGACCATCCGCCCTGAATACAAACGATAAAGCCTGAAGTTATTCGGAAGAATAATTACTTGAGGACACAGCTTTCGTATTTTAAAAATGGGCATGGCACGTGTGATTCCAAGCGCTTTTGCTTCGTAGCTCATTGCACATGCGATTCCCTTATCCTCACCCACGACCACAGGTTTACCTCTAAGGTTTGGCCTATGCGCAAGTTCGCAGCCAACAAAAAAAGCATCTCCATCGACATGTAAAATAGACCTATTCATAAAAAATTAGTATTTCCTAATGACTCCTTTTACTACTGCCGCAATCGTAAGATCCTGGGTAGGATAAATAGGTTTATAGTTTTTATTTGCGGGCTCAAGCCACGTTTTACCATTTTTCTGTCTCAGATATTTCATCGTCCACTCACCGTCCACTTCAGCAACAACGATATCACCGTCTTTGGCTTTAGTCGTTCGTTCTACGATTACCAAGTCACCCTTTGTAATGTGAGCATCTATCATAGAATCTCCGTCTACCTCAAGAATATAACTTGACTCCTTTCGTTCAATTAGAAAATTATCGATACTCATAGTATCTCCGGTTTGTTCATCAACAGCAGATGGAAAACCAGCTTTAACAAGGCCGAGTATAGGTGTCTCACTAAATAAATTGGTCGGAATAATTTTGCCTTCTTTATCCTTTTGAATAAGGCCGGCATCTACAAGTTTTTCTACCAATTTATATACAGCATTTTTTGATTTGAAACCAAACAAATTCATCATTTCTCTGTACGCGGGCATGCGCTTATACGTATCGTAGAAAGCAATGAGTTTGTTTTTGTATTCGATATACTCCATAAGTAATTAAAATAATGTAAATCCCATTTTAGCAATAAAGCGAGTACTGTCCATAAACCCTTCGACAGCTCTTGAGAAGCGCGCTCTTCTGTTTATTACCGAAAGAGCTCGTAAAAGGGTCTTGTGGCGTTTTGCATCGCTCTCGTAGGGATAGCCCATAAATATCTTATTGTCGATACTCTTGTTGAGCTTTAAAAGCTCATTACGAAGCATAAATGTATATTCTCTTTTGTTCATATAGTTGTAGCTCTATATTTTGATAAGGCATCTGACGAATCTTTCGTCTACGATGATATATACAGTATAGGTGAACGTACGTTCACCTGTCAACAAAACACCTGTGGATAAGTAACAAAATACCTTCACTACTTATCGCCATAAAAAGGATTGACGATCATTTTTTTCTTAAAGTCTTCTACCATAGGCACCTGTTCAGGTTCTGCACCATACAAAATAGCACTGTGATACGCAACCCAGTCAGCAAGCACTAGATTGCTAAAAATCATGTCTACTCTCGTATTACCCGTAATGGCGATATCGATAACACGCTGTCCCCTTTTTTCATACAAATCTTTGGTAACCTCAAACCGCTTCTGCACACGCTTATTGTCCTGTACATCTTTAATAAAAATAAAATAAAAATATGAGCTGAATTTATTGGTTTTTTCAACAAAGTCAAAACCAGTCATCTCGTTGTGGTTAAGTTCGGGAAAGAGGTTGTAAAATGCTGGAATCTTTCCGGTTTCATTACATTTTATCTTCCAATTATATGCAAGTGATCTATTTCTGTTTGAAGCATAGATTATCGGTATATATCCTTCAAGCAGAGCGGCAATTTCTTTGCCTTGCTGTTCTAGCGCTGCTGGGTGCAAAGTCATTGCAAGCGCACGAAGATTATTGATCAGTGTCTCCTGATTAAGTACGTGCGCAAGAGCAATAAGTGAGTAGCCAAGAGCAAGCCGAGGCTGTATGCCCACATTGGGCAGTACGATATAAGGTAGTGAGTTCGTACGTGCAAAATCAATAAGTGCGCCTCCTACCGCAATACATATAATATTATATTTTTTTGCATAGGCCTCTTTTGCAGCATCAAGTATTTCCTCGGTATTTCCAGAATAAGAACTTGCAATAAAAAGAGTTTCTGCTATACCCTTCGAAGATACTTCTGGAAGGCTATAGTCCTCGTGTATTTGAAGCGCAACATCTGGTAGGATATCTTTAACAATATCTGCTGCCAAGTGTGAGCCACCCATGCCCAAAAGCACATAATGATCAGCCTGAGCGAGTTTTTCTTTATTGGTAATTTCAGGAATAAAACCAAACTGCATATTGAAATCAAGTATTGCTTTTCTCATCATATACCCTATATATTAGCATCCTTTTTGCCTCTACAATTTAGCGATAAACACCCCTGGCAAAGATGCCTTTTCATACCTATGCAGTGGCAATGTTTTGAATATTTCCAATACAGTGGTAATAATTTTCCATTGAGTAAGAACTTCATTGGTAGTTGTAAAAAGTGTATGGTCTCCTTTAATACAATCGTATAAAACCTGCTCATAGGCGTCGGGGATACGATCTTCTGACATGTCACGTTCTTGAGTAAATCCAAGATCTCGGGGTTCCAAAACATGCTCAAGTCCTGCTTTTTTTGACCATAATTGTAGAGAAATTTTCTCTTTTGGCTGAATGGAAAATGTAAGAATATTTTGAGAACTGTGTACATGTTTAAAAAATATTTTGATTTCAACGCATGACTCCTTAAGCGCTTTACCACTTTCAAAATAAAAAGGTACACCTCTCCAACGCCTATATGTAGAAGCAAGAGTTACTTTAAAATACGTTTCTGTTTCCGAATCAAGTGCTACCCCTTTTTCTTGATGATATCCACTGTATTGGGCACGAACAAATTCAGACTCTTTTTCTTTTTTTGGAATGATTAATGACGCAAAGAATTTTTCTCTTTCTTTGTGGACTGAAAAAGCAGATGAATCCTTTGGCTCTTCCATTCCCACCAACGCAAGCATTTGCAACATATGGTTCTGTCCCACATCGCACAAAGCACCTACGTCATCATACAAAGACCCCCTATCCCCCACAATATGTTTTTCAAGAAATTTAATTTCTATCTTTTCTATGTGTTTATTATTCCAAACAGTCTCAAATATACTATTTGCAAATCGAAAGCTCATTATATTTTGAAGTGTATGCTTTGCAAGATAATGATCAATACGGAAAATCTGTTGTTCTTTAAAAAGTTTACCCACAAGCCTATCAAGTGTAATTGCATGCTGAAGATTACTACCAAAAGGCTTTTCAACGAGTACCTTCGTCCACGTTTCTTTAGTTTCTTCAGCAAGACCAGAGGCAGCAAGACATCGCAATATGATTTCATACAGCTTGGGCGACACCGCGAGATAAAAAATTTTATTAGATACACTACCACGCTCAGTATCATGTCTCTGGAGTGCCTTCTTTAAAGTATCATAGTGAGTCGGGTCTTCTATCTCTCCCTTTTCGTAGTATATGTCTTTAAGAAAAAGCTCTAG
>Ga0163144_10011671_pt1 | contig 18558 bp, 19 predicted proteins | sample OliLak19BULKMAT1_FD_123175 | JGI IMG/M metagenome (GOLD analysis project Ga0163144, IMG submission 123175) | Freshwater microbial mat bacterial communities from Lake Vanda, McMurdo Dry Valleys, Antarctica - Oligotrophic Lake LV.19.BULKMAT1 | ecosystem: Environmental > Aquatic > Freshwater >... | reverse complement strand
CTACGGCCTGAACTGCTACGTCCTGGTCTTCCTTTTCAGGAAAAAATCCGCTGAAACCCGCACCCGCCAGCTCCTAACCGAAAGAAACTGGAACCCATCCTCACTCCCGAAAATCACCACCCAGCTCCCGATCTACAACGAGTTCAACGTCGCCGAGCGAGCACTCCGCGCCATCGCCGCCTTCGATTACCCGCCCCACCTCCACCAGATCCAGGTGCTCGACGACTCCAGCGATGAGACCCGCGCACTCATCGACCGCACCGCCGCCGAGCTACGCGAAAATGGCATTTGGATCGATGTCCTCCGCCGCGAGATCCGCACCGGCTACAAGGCAGGCGCCCTCGCCGATGCCATGCCCGCCGCCCACGGCGATTTCATCGCGATCTTCGATGCCGATTTCGTCCCCTCCCCCGATTTTCTCAGAAAACTCCTCCCCCATTTCACCACCGAAAAAACCGGCCTCGTCCAGGCCCGCTGGGATCACCTGAACCGCAACGCATCCCTCCTCACCCGCGCCCAATGCGTCGGCATCGACGGACACTTCGGCATCGAGCAGAGCGCGCGTTGCGGCAACGGCCTGTTCCTCAATTTCAACGGCACCGCCGGCATCTGGCGGCGCAGCGCAATCGAAGACTCCGGGGGCTGGACCGCCGACACACTAACAGAAGACCTCGATCTCTCCTACCGCGCCCAGCTCCGCGGCTGGCACCTCGAATACGTCCCCCACGTCACCGTCCCGGCGGAGATCCCGGAAACCTACTCCGCCCTCAAAAGCCAACAATTCCGCTGGGCGAAAGGCTCCATCCAGACCGCGATCAAGCTCCTCCCGGAAATCTTCCGCTCCGATCTAACAGCTTTCGCGAAAATCCAGACCGTCTTCCACCTCTGCGCCTACGCGATGCACACCCTCATGCTCACCGTCGCCTTGCTCGCCCTGCCCGCCCTCGGTTACCTCGGGGGAAGCATACCCACCGCCCTGCTCGCCATTTTCACCGTCCCGCTCATCGCCGCAACCCTCGGCCCATCCGTCCTCTACATCGTTAGCCAGCGCCATCTCAATCCCAGCGATTGGAAGAAAACCATCCTGCTGCTCCCCGCCCTCGTCCTGCTCGGTTTCGGCATCTGCATCTCGAACACCCGCGCCGTCCTTGAGGCCATCCTCGGCATCAAAAGCGGATTCATCCGCACCCCGAAGCGCGGTGCCAAGGTTTCGAAAAATTACAAGACCTCCGCCAGCCTCATCCCCATCCTGGAAATCCTCGCCGCCGCCTATTGCGCCGCCACACTCATGATTTACGCCCGCCACGGCGAGTTCGGCATCTTCCCTTTCCTCTCGCTCTACGTCGTCGGCTTCGCCCTCGTCGGCCTCTCCAGCCTCCGCGAACAATTCGATGCAAGGAAAGCCGCCTGATTTCCGGAAATGGGCGTGGGGGGCATCGCTCACCATCATCGCAGGGATATGCATCGCCTGGTCTTCCCTCCCATCACTCGATGCCTCCCCAACCCTCCGCGTCGCCCTCTTCGCCGCCATGGGATTCGCCATGCTCGGCACCGTCTTCCTCTTCCCTAACAGTCCGGACAGCAAAACCCTCATCCTCATCCCCGCGATCCTGCTCCGCCTCATCCTCTGGCCCGCCCCCGTTTCCGACGATGTGAACCGCTATCTCTGGGAAGGCCAGCTCGTCGCCGCCGGCGAAAACCCATACACCGCCCCCGCCGACGATCCCCGCTGGGAATCCCGCCGCGACGCCACCTGGCAGGCCATGAACCACCGCGACCGCCCCACCGCCTACCCTCCCGGCATCCAATGGGTCATGGCCGCAACCGCTTCCATCTCCCCCTCCCTTAAATCATTCAAAGCCCTAGCCCTCCTCGGCGATCTCGCCACCCTCCTCCTCCTTTTCGCACTCCTCCGCGAAAACGCCGCCCCCCTCCGTTGGGCCGGCTTCTACGCATTCAATCCCGTCATCCTAATATCATTCGCCGCCGAAGCCCACTTCGACAGCCTCATGGTCGCCGCCCTGCTCGCAGCCATCCTCGCCGCATCCCGCGAAAGGAAATCCGCATGGCTCTGGCTCGGCCTCGCCATCCAGATCAAGCTCGTCTGCCTCATCCTCATCCCCCTTTTCCTGATACAGAGAAAGAAACCGCGAATGCACCCAAAGGGCATAGCAGACGCGAATTTGCGCGAATGGATTTCTTCCCACAGAATTCAGAAAATTCGCGAAAATTCGCGTCCATTCGCGGTTAAAATCTTCCTCTTCGTCGCAGTCCTCATCCTCCCCACCCTGCCTTTCCTAACAGCCCTTCCCCAATGGATCGATGGCGTCCGCACCTTCGCCAGCGGCGGCGCATTCAACGCCCCGCTCTTCACCCTCCTCGCCAGCACCGGCCTCGCTCTCGGCCTTGTAAAAAACCTCTGCCTCACCGCCTTCGCCATATCCGCCACAGCCACCGTCATCTTCCGCTGGAAAGGAATGCCCCTCACTGATTCCATCCTCTGGATGCTCGGAGCGCTCCTCGTCTGCTCTCCCATCGTCCACTTCTGGTATCTCGCATGGCTCCTCCCCCTCACCGCCATCCGCCCATCCTTCGCATGGACCACCGCCTCCATCACAATCGCCGGATATTTCCTGGCATGGCAAACCCAGCAAACCCATGGCTGGTGGGGCTTCGGCCACGGCATCGCCGCCATCATCTGGATACCATGGCTCCTCGCCGGAGTCGCCCAACACCGCTTCCTATTAAAGAAGTGGCTGGGGAGTCCCGCCCCAGGCCGTTCGCCGGGAATCTTGCCCGGCGACACAGTCTTCGCCATCATCATCCCAACCCTAAAACCCTCCCCCTCCCTAACCACCCTCATCCAAACCCTCCGTTCCGAAATCTCCCCGGAAACCGAAATCATCCTCGCCACCTGCGAGCGCGCCATTCCCAGGGGACCGCACGCGCCTCGCGTGCTGTTTCCGGCGCCCTCGCCGGGAACTCGGCCCGAACCTACCGACTGCCTGAATCCTTATCTTGATGCCGACCAAACCCTGAATCCGACCGCCGGGCAGCGAGGGCGCAGCCCGGAACACGCGGCGGCGCGTGTGCTCCCCGACGGCTTCACCGCCGATTTGCCCAACTCTTTCAATTTCACCATCACCGCCCCCCGCGGTCGCGGCAACCAAATCGCCGCCGCCATCGCCACCACCACCGCCCCCTGGATACTCATTGTCCACGCCGATACCACACCGCCCCCCGGCTTCGCAAAGCACCTCCAAGAAGCCGCTACCAAACACCCGGACGCCTCCCTCATCGTCTGCGGCCAACGCTTCGACCGACCCGGCCTCGGCACCCTCCTGATCGAGGCGCTCAACGAACTCCGCGTCGTCTTCGGCGGCGTCGCCTTCGGAGACCAGACCATGTTCATCCGCCGCTCCGCCCTCGAAGCCTCCGGCGGCTTCCCCGCCCAACCCCTCATGGAAGACGTCGAGGCCAGCCTCCGCCTCGCCACCAAAGGCCGCATCCTCTACCTCGGCCAAGAATGGAACGTCTCCGCAAAAAAATGGTCCGGAAACTTCCCAAAACGCTTCGCCCTCGTCATCCGCCTCGTCGCGACTTATCAGCTCGCCCGCCTCCGCAGCCCCGCGTACGCCGCAGCAGTTTCGGAAAGGATGTACCGGGATTACTACCCATCCGCCCCGCCTAAGGGATAAATGGAAAGCCGTCCTTCCACTGCGCGGAGATGCCCACTGATTTTCTCTTTTGTGTGCTCTTTGAAAGATCAATTCCCTTTCCCGGAGAAAGTCATGGATTCCAGATAGAGTGAAGTGGCTCCTGTGAAGATGTAGTTCATAGAATTGTAGTGCTCCACGCGAATCGCCGATCCGATCACCGGATTCCCTTTCACGCGATCCAGGTTTTCCACCGCAACCCCGATTGTGAATTCACCGCTTTCACGCATGAAACGGACGGTTAAAAGGAATCCTTTCCCTCCTTTCACAGGGTAGTCCGGGAAAACTTCAACCACTGTCCCAGTCGAGACAATCAACGGCGTTTGCAGGATGGACTCACGCGTAATCTCCTGTTGAGATACCGTGCAGCCTTCTGAGGGATCGAAGACAACGGAAAGACTCCGGTGTGCCACTGCGTCGGTGTAACTGTGATAATGTAATATCTTCGTGTCCTTTCCAGTCCAAGCACCGGAAGACCTGCCCAAAGGTTCTCCAAGGATAGCGACCACATCCTTCTCCGTGCTCTCCTTGGTGATGGATGCCGATTTCTTCTGGAGTTCCGAAAATTTGGCGAGAGTTGATGCCACGTCCTCAGGGGCGGCAAACACCGTGGAAATCATCAAACAGAAAACGATGGAATGAATTCTCATTGCGTGATCTTATCCAAAGTCCGGAATGGCTGCGTAAATCTTGGGTAAAATCACTGGATGGAAAACCTCAAATCCTCACCGCCTTCAGACCCAAAAACAGCGGAAACTCCTCCGCCGCAAGATGCTCCGCCTTGCTGAACGGCCCGCCGCCCTGGGAGCGCCGGTGGGAGAAAAGCTCGGTGCATTCAGTAACCCCCAGCCCCGCCTTCCCCATTTCCGAAATCAGATCCGCCAACGGCCTGTGGTAGAAAACCGTCCCCTCGTCCGTCCCCAGCCCCGGCCTGGTCTTGATTCCGATCTCCAGCGGCTTCCCATACTTGTCGAGCCGCCGGTATTGGATCTTCTGATCCCCGTCCCAACCCCAGTGGCTTTCCTGCGGAATGCGGAAACAGGGGTGCATCATCACGATTACCGCCCGCCCGCCCGGCTTCAGCGACTCAGCCAGGTTTTTCATCAGACCAGCCGCATCCGACACATCGTGGACCGCCATCACGCAGGCCGCTGCATCGAAGCTCCCGTCCGCCCAATCACCCGGCGCGCACGCATCCGCAATCAAAAACGAAACTCTGCCCTCGCTCCCATGCCGTTGCCGCGCCGCGCCGATCAGTTTCCCGCTCGCATCCACCCCCAAAACCTGCGCTGCCCCCGCCTCCAGCAAATGCCTCACCAGAACCCCCTGCCCGCAGCAGACATCCACCACCGACTCCCCCGCTTTCACCGCCAAAAGATCCATCACCCCGGGCAAAATGACATTTTGGTGATAATCCGAGCCATCCGCCCCCACCAGCTTGTCATACCAGCCCGCAACACCATCCCAGCCCTGCTCCTTCCCTTCCGGCCGTTTCACCGGGAATTTCCTCCCGGCGGCCGCCTTTGGGAAAAACCCGCCGCCCTTCCTGCCATCCCGACCCTTGCTTTCCATGCCCCATCCTACCCCCGCCCGCCCTCCCGCTGGCAAGAATATCCACAACCCAAGCCTTCGCGCCTTTGCGTCTTCGCGGTTCAATTTTCCAAATACCCATTTTCACCCCACTTTTGTCTTGCCAACATACCCTGTTCCCGTAGTTTTCGCGCCCCATGCCAAGAGTCGGAGGAAAAGCAAAAACACGGAAGGCCGTCGCCAAGCGCTTCAAAGTCACTGGCACAGGGAAGATACTACGTCGTCACCAGGGAAAACGCCACTTGCTGCAATGCAAGAGCCGCAAGCGCAAACGCGCTCTCGGCAAGGCCGGCCTGGTTTCGAAAGCAGACATCAGAAATGTCAAAGAGAACCTTCCCTTCCATTGATCGCGCAGAAACGACAGCCCACGACCCCGTCCGCGTAACGGACGGACTTTACGCAGCCTGATCCGGCAAACCCGGAGACACGAACAGGTGAGACTGCGGAAGTTACGATAAAGTAACGACTTGTTCACAACCACAGAATACAATGCCAAGAGCCACCAATTCCCCCGCCAGCCGCAAGCGCCGCAAGCGCGTGCTTCTGCGGGCAAAGGGCTTCCGCGGTTTCCGCTCGAAGCTCTTCCGTTACGCCAAGGACGCAGTCCGCAAGGCGCAGCAACATGAATATCGCGACCGCAAGAAGCGGAAGGGACAATTCCGCCGTCTCTGGACACAGCGTATCAACGCCGCCGTCCGGAACGAGGGGATGACCTACTCCCGCTTCATCGAAGGCCTCAAGGCCGCAGGCATCGAAGCCGACCGCAAGATCCTCTCGGACATTGCGATCACCGATGCGGCAGCCTTTTCAGCCATCGTCGCACAGGCAAAGCAAGCCCTCGAAGCCAAGGCGAAAGCCGCCGCATAAACGGGAACAGCCAACCACTCCAAAGCCGCCGCGCAGCAATGCCCGGCGGCTTTTTTGCGGGATAGTGGCTGGGGATTCCAGCCCCAGGCCGTTCGGGGGGATTCCAGCCCCCCGAAATCCCCACCACTCAATGTTCCATGTTGAAAGTTCAATGTTCGATGTTCATAAAGACGCAGTGAAAACCGCACTCATCTATCTCCTTCTCGCATCGGGAGCCTTCGCCACCACGATCTCCGTCGTGCCCATCTACGAGCCCATCAGCCTCCACGGCACCGACGTGGATGACATCATCTCGGAATCCGGCGAAGCACTACAGGCCACCGTCCTCCCCCGCCCCATGGCCCTCACCGGCGCCTTTCCCGAAGTCCTCGTCGAGGCGATCCGCACCCCCCACCAGATCCCCACCAACAACCCGAATTACAAGGTAACGGAAGCAAACCTTCTCGTCCTCTGCAATGTAGCCATCTCTGCCGAAACGACAGACGAAGGACTGTTAGTCGGCTTGGACGTAAGCCAGCTCTCCATCCCCGCCGAGGTGGATCTCACCAGCCGCCAGTTGCTCAAACTCACACTCGTCGCCCTCCAGCGAACCTTGGAGCAATACCAAAGCCCCCAGATGGAACCGCTAAAAGTCACCATCGTAATCGTAGGAACCACCGAGAACAACGCCTCCCTCAAGGATCTGCAGGCCACGTTCACCCTCGAACCCAGCCCCTGATTCCACCGGTCGGAAAAAATTCGCGGTTTTCAATCTTCGGGGTTGGAGGATGCACGTCCTTTGTTCAATCTCTCCCCAGATGCCCACGACACAGAAAGACCCCCGCCCCTTCAAACGAGCCGTCCTAAAGCTCAGCGGCGAAGCCCTCCGCGAGCCGGGATCAACCGATAACATCTCCCCGGAAATCGTCCAGCGCATCGCCTCCGAGATCAAGGAAGCCGTCGATACCGGCCTCCAGCTCGCCATCGTCGTGGGTGGCGGGAATTTCTGGCGCGGAGCGGCCGCATCAGCACGCGGCATGGATCGAGCAACAGCAGACTACGTGGGAATGCTCGCCACAGTCATGAACGCTCTCGCCATGGAAGGCGCGCTCTCCCACATCGGCGTCCGCTGCACGGTCATGTCCGCCATTGAGATGAAAAACGTCGCCGAACCCTTCATCCGCCGCAAGGCCGAGCACCAGCTCGACAAGGGCACCGTGATCATCTTCGCCGCCGGCACCGGCAGCCCATTCTTCTCCACCGATACCACCGCCGCCCTCCGCGCCAGCGAGATGGGAGCCGATATCATCCTGAAGGCAACCCAGGTCGATGGCGTCTACGATTCGGATCCAAGGAAAAACCCCGATGCAAAACGCTTCGAGACCGTCACCTTCCAGCACTGCCTTCAGAACCGCCTGAACGTCATGGACGCCACCGCATTCAGCCTCTGCATGGACAACGACATCCCCATCGTCATCTTCGACCTCGGCCCCAAGGGCAACCTCTCCCACGCCCTCCGCTCCCAGCCGATCGGAACCCTCGTCCATGCCGAGTGAAAAACCCAAATCTCAAAATTCAACTTCCAAGGAAGAAATCCTCAGGCGAAGCCGCCGTGAATTGAGTTTTGAAAATTGAAAATTGAAAATTATGCAAGATCCAACACAAGCCCTCAAAGAAGTCGAAAGCCACATGTCCGCCGGCATCGAGCACCTCGTCCTGGATTTCCACGGCGTCCGCACCGGCAAGGCCTCACCCGCCCTCATCGACAACCTCGATGTCTATGTCCACTCTTATGGCGGCGTCCAAAAGCTAAAGACCCTTGCCGTCATCAGCTCCCCGGAGCCGCGCATGCTCAACGTCCAGCCCTTCGATCCCTCAACCACCCGCGACATCGAAAAGGCGATCCGCGAGTCCAAGCTCGGCCTTAACCCCGCCGCCGCCGAGCGCTCGATCCGCGTCCCCATCCCGGAACTCTCCGAGGAACGCCGCCGCGACATGGTCAAACTCATCAAAACCCTCGCCGAAGAAGCAAAAGTCCGCCTCCGTGGCACCCGCAAGTCCGGCATTGACGATGCGAAAAAGATGAAGGTGGAGAACATCCTCACCGAGGACACCCTCAAGAACCACGAGAAGGACATCCAGGAACTCACCAATAAATTCACCAAGAAAATCGACGAACTGGCCGCAGCCAAGGAAGCGGACCTTATGAAAATCTGAAAACTCAACTCTCAAACTTCAACTTTCAAGGAAGAGCTCCGCAAATGCGGAGCTCTTCCCATTTCGGGAGCCGTCCTCATACTTGCGGATACCGCCTTCGCTCCGGAGCATCCGTCTTCTTTGAGAGTTGAAAGTTGAAAGTTTGGCTTGCGCGTCATCCGCATCCTCGCCTAAACCTTCGCCCGCTCCGAAAGGAGCCACCCGGTAACGGGGCGTTAGCTCAGTTGGTAGAGCACTTGCATGGCATGCAAGGGGTCAGCGGTTCGAATCCGCTACGCTCCACTTCCCTATTCTAGAAGGAAGTGCTGGTTTCCGTTAGGAAATCCACCCCCTGACTCACCCCCTAGCCATACACCAGGAATGCTAGTGCTCCAAATTCCTTGAATGATGGATGTCTGCTTTCTTGTTTCCGCGATAGCTCATTGGTCATCTTTCCCAAATGCCCGGTCTTCATTCCTATAGGGATGGCCGCATACTAGCCCAGCGGCGAAGTCCTGGGTTGTTTCGCCAAAGGGAATAAACCGAAAATATGCCGTTTTCGGACTGCGGGGCGGTCGGAGACACGCCGCGCCTTGGGAACTTAGGATACGAGGAACCTGCGCTGGGCGGTGGACTCAGGATTCTCCTCGCCGGTGGCATTTTCCTCTTTCGTTTCTGAAAGCAGTTCGTCGCGGAATTTCGCGATGATGGCCTCGACGGGCCATGAGGAGGCTTCGCCGAAGGCGCAGATGGTGCGACCGTCGATCTGATAGGCGACGCTTTCCAGGGTCTCGATGTCCTTGGGGGTGGCTTTGCCTTCCACGAGGCGGTCGGAAATCTTTTTCATCCATGTGGAACCTTCGCGGCACGGGGTGCACTGGCCGCAGGATTCGTGGGCGTAGAAGGTGTTGATGTTGTTCAGCACCCACGACATTCTGCGAGTATCGTCGAGGACGATTACCCCGCCGGAGCCGGCCATGGAGCCGCAGGCGGCGAGGGAGTCGAAATCCATCGGGATGTCCCAGAAGGCGAGTTCGCGCTCGGTGCCATCGGGGTTCTTGAGTTTGAAGACCTCGTCTGCTTTGAGGATTTTCGAGGACGATCCGCCGGGGATGACGGCCTTGATCTCACGACCGTCCTTGGGGCCGCCGCACATGTCGTAGAGGAGTTCGCGCATGGTCACCTTGCCGACCTCGACCTCGAAGTAGCCGGGATTTTTCACATCGCCGGAGACGCAGAGGATGCGGGTGCCGGTGTTGCGGGCGACTCCGAGCTTGGCGTATTCATCGCCGCCCATGTGGATGATGTGCTTCACATGGCAGAGCGACTCGACGTTGTTGACGATGGTCGGGCACATATAGAGGCCGAGGGCGGCGGGGAAATACGGCGGCTTGATGCGCGGGTAAGGGCGTTTCCCTTCGAGCGATTCGATCAGGCCGGTTTCCTCGCCGCAGATGTAGGCACCCGCGCCGCGGTGGACATAAATTTCCAGGTCGAAACCGGAGCCGAGGACATTGTCGCCGACGAAATTTTTCGCACGGGCTTCCTCGATGGCTTTCTCCACGATGATCGCGGCTTCCGGGAATTCCTCGCGGAGGTAGATGTAAGCCTTGTGAGCGCCGGTGGCGAAGCAGGAGATGACCATGCCCTCGATGAGCTGGTGGGGATCCTGGTGGAGAATGTAGCGATCCTTAAAGGTGCCCGGTTCGGATTCGTCGCCGTTGCAAATGAGATAGACGGGCTTGGTGTTGTTCGGCGGGATGAAAGTCCATTTCATGCCGGTCGGGAAACCCGCGCCTCCCCTGCCACGCAGGCCGGATTTCTTGACTTCCTCGGTGATGTCCTTGGGCGCCATTGCGATGGCCTTTTTCAGATCCTCGTAGCCGCCGTCGGCAATGTAGGTGTCGATGGACGGATCCCAACCCTTGCGGTCAACGTTCTTGAAGATGAGCCGGTATTCGCGTTCGTGGGGCTGTTTCGTGTAGGAGATCATGAGCGGCGGCGGGAATATGGGGGCATCGGCGGCGATGGCCAATGCGATTTTCCCGGTTTGTGAAATTTTTCACAAACCGGGAAATCCTTAACCGCTAATGAACGCGAATGGACGCAAATCCGAAATGATGAAAACTTTGGAACTGAATTATCACTGTCAGATCTTCATTCGCGTTTATTCGCGTCCATTCGCGGTTAAATCTTTATCCCCAGAAGGATTTCCGGGTTGAGGAACGGGATATCCCCTTCCCCGGCGGCAAGGGCGCGGCGGATTTCCGTCGAGGATGCGGGATGCTCGCCGGAGACGACTTGGAGCCGGTAACCCGGGCGCGGCAGGATCTCCGCCCCGTTGCGGGCGAGGACGATGAACGAGGTAAGTTCAGCGATGATCTCGGGGTGCTTCCATGTGGGAAGGGCTGTCCATTGGTCGCCGCCCATGATCCAGAACCAATTGTTGCCGGGATACATCTCCGCCAAAGCCTGCATGGTCATATAGGAATAGGACGGAGCTTCGTTTTCCAGCTCGAATTTTGCTATCTTCGCCCACGGAAATTTCGCGAGGGCGATCTCCAGCCATTTCACGCGGGTCTCGCCGGGCGTCGGCGGGCTGCCGGTTTTGTGCGGGGAAATATTGCACGGGATGAACCAGACCTCATCGAGCGAAACCGCCTGCCGCGCAAGATCCGCGAGATGGATGTGCCCCTCGTGGACGGGATCGAAAGAACCGCCGAAAATCCCGATTCGCTTGGGCGCGTAGTTTCCGAATTCCTCGGCGTAGCAGACGTTTGGCACGGGGACAGCCTACTCCGCAACCTTCGGGATCGTCATCAGGAATTTCGTTTCCTGGCCGGGAACGGAAGTCACGGTGATAGTGCCGTGGTGCGCCTCGATGGCGCGTTTCACGATGGAAAGCCCCAGTCCCGTACCCTTGATCTCAAGCTGCGAGTGGTGTTTCTCTACCCGATAGAAGCGCCGGAAAATGTGCGGGAGATCGGCGCTGGGAATACCGATGCCGTTGTCGCTGACAGCTATGAGGATATTGCCGTCACGTTCCTCTGAGGCAATCTCGACCTTGAGATCGCGGTGAGGATTCTGCTTGAGGGCGTTCTCGATGAGATTGAAGAGCACCTGCGTCCAGTAGAAGCGGTCTCCATGGAGAATGACTGATTCGTCGTGGAGTTTCATGACCACGATGGCCTTCTGGCTCTGCACGACGGATTCAAGGCGCTCCAGCACATCGTTCACGCAGGACTTGAGGCGGAACGGCTCGATCTTGATTGCCGATGCCTCCCCGGATTCCAGACGCGAGATCACCAGCATGTCCTCGACGATGCGCGAGATCCGCTCGGTGTGCTTTTTCATTACGGAGAGGAAACGGCGCGCCATCTCCGGCTCATCGATCATCCCGTCGTCGAGCAGGTTTTCCAGATAGCCGTTGATGATGGCCAGCGGCGTGCGCAGTTCGTGCGAAGCGTTCGCAACGAAGTCCTTGCGGATCTGGTCAAGCTGATACTCGGATGTAACGTCTCGGATCACGACTCGTGTGTTGGGGTTGCCGTTCGGTGTGTCCGAAAGCTGGGCGGCATCGATGACCCACGCATTGTTGCCGCGGGTTTCGAGATCGCCGAGAGGAGAGGTTTGCTGCGGAAGGACGACACGGGACTGTACGGGCTCGCCGGTCTCAAGGCAGCGCAGCAGCGCCTCCGCAAGCCGGGGGTCGAGAAAGGCTTCGCGGACGGGACGCCCGGTGAGGACACGGCCACGGAAAAGATCCTGTGCCGCAGCATTCGCAAAGACGATGTTCGCTCCGGAATCGACAATGATGAAAGCGTCGCCGAGGGCGTCGAGTAAGCGGTTTCGTTCATTGTTTGACTGTTTGAGATCGAGTTCGAGACGGAGTTTCCATGCCTTTACCTGTGATTCAAATTCCTTCCTTGATCGCTTGGTGCGTATGACCTGGATAAAAAGTGCGGCGAATGCGGCAAGGGTCGCAAGGATGGCTAATTTCTCTGTCATGTGACGGGGCTGGCCACGCAATAGCCCACTCCCCGCACCGTTTCAACCAAAGCCCCATGCGGGCCGAGCTTTTGCCGGAGGCGTTTCATGTGGGTATCGAGCGTCCGGCTGTGCACCTCGTCGCTATATCCCCACACCGTGCGGAGGAGGTCGTTGCGATCCTGCGGTTTGCCCGAGCGCTCGCAGAGATAGAGCAGGAGCTTGAACTCGGTGGCGGTGAGATCGACCGGTTCGTTTTCCAGGTAGAAACGGACTGCGTTCTTATCAAAGCGGAACGGGCCGAACTCATATTCCACCGTGCCCGGCGGGCCATCTGCACGCCTGAGGATCGCATTCACCCGCAGGACGAGTTCCTTGGGGCTGAAAGGCTTCGTCAGGTAATCGTCGGCTCCCGCTTCCAGCCCTTGGATGCGGTCTTCCGTCTGGGCGCGGGCGGTGAGCATGATGACGGGGATGTGCGAGGTGCGCGCATCCCTGCGGATCTCGCGGAAAACCGAATAACCGTCACGCCCGGGCAGCATAAGGTCGAGCACGACCAGATCCGGCCGCTCGCGGATCGCCGTCTCCGCACCAGCGATGCCGTCATGCGCTTTGAGAACCCCGTAGCCCGCCCTCTGTAGGTTGAACATGATCAGATCCGCGATATCCACTTCGTCCTCGACGACCAAAACCCTTTGCATAGGCAAGTTGTTTAGCTCGTTGGCAGTCATTTCAGGAACGGCAGGATTGTGACGATTTGGTCACAGCATGTCCTTATCGACATAGCTGCCCGGTTTCGTGGTGCGGGCAACCCCGATCTTCACACCGGCCTCAAGCGATGTGTTCACACCGGTCCTGACCCCGTCCCCGATGACCGCACCGAGCTTTTCGCGGCCCGTATCCACCGCTTTCCCGCGAACCATGGAAGTATGGCATCTGCCGTCGTGGCGGTGGTTTTCCGTCCTTGTGCCGGCTCCGAGCGTGACATGGGAGCCAATGATTGAGTCGCCCACGTAGCAATGCCGGGAGATGTATGTGTTGGGATAAATGAGTGAGTTTTTCACCTCCGCGCCATGGCCGATGTAACAATTCGCCCCGATGCTGGTGGCACCGCGGATCAGGGCACTGGGTCCCACCTGGGTGCCCGCGCCGATGACGACCGGCCCCTCGATCACTGTGCCAGGATGAATCACGGCACCGTGCCCGAGCCGGACGTATCCCGTGATGGTTGCCAGCGGACTCACCTCGCCGTTGAGAGAGCTTTCATCCAACAGCGCCACCACCTCCTCGTTCATGCGCAGCAGATCCCATGGATAGACGATGGGAAAGCAGCCTGCCTCCGTCCGCAATTCCTCCTCACACTCTTCCGGCTCATCACAACCTTTCCACGCCAGCACAACTCCGTCCGAGTCACAGAGGCGCGCCGACTTTTCATTCCTGCCCAGCATGAGCAGCGGGCCGAGCTCGATCCATGTGTCGATCGGGATCCGCAAGGTCCTTGCCCCCGCCTCGGAGGTCTCCACGAGCTGGAAACCGGCGCGGGTAAGCTCTGCGGAAAGCAGGTCGATCATCGGCACGTTAGCGATGAGGCAGGCACCGAGCTCCCTGTTCGCTGTGATCGGCGCGCAGAGAACCGAGTTTCGGGGAGGCAAAAGGGTAACTTGCATGGAATCAGACGATTCAAGCAGGCGTGCCCCAAGGACACACGCAATATTTTCCAAAGCCATGCGATTTTCCGCTCCCTGCAGCCCGGCACCCGGGTTTGCTTAGCCCAACATGCCGTTGTGCTTGTGAAGGTTCGGTTTCCCGCAGGCGGTGCATTCCGTCAGCTTGCCGGAATGGGGGGAAACGAAAACATTCCCGCAGATCCGGCAGATCACCCTGGTTCCCACAAGCCTGCGTTCCGCCCTTGCATGGAGGAACCTCGAAACAATGGAAAACAACGCCACGAGGCAAATGCACGCCCATACCACGGCGGCGACAAACTCATTCAGGCTCAGTTCCATTGTCGGGTTGGTTTACGAATTCGACACGCAGCCCCAGCCAGCGGTCCCCCCCGCCCGCCTTGAAGCGAACCCCGCGCAGCCAGCCCTCCATCGCAGCCTGCCCGGCATCATCGCCACCTCCAAGCGAGATGGACTCGCGGACGGTTCCGTCCTCGCCCAGATTGATGGCGAAACGCCAGGAAGCGGGAGCGGTTCCCGAACCTTCGGGCATCACGAATTCAGGCAAGGCTTCCGGTAACCAAGCTATCGCCTGGAGATCATATGGAATCAGTATGGGAATTTTCATTACCCTCTTCGGCTCCGGCGTAGTTGCCCCCTGCCCCACGCCCGGCTTCATCCGGGCCGGAAGAACCCTCATGCCACTGGGCGCGAGATCCTCCCGTGAATATCCCCCCTCTTCGCCCATCGGCCGTAATTTGCTACGGTAATTGTTCCATGCCACCACCCCATCTATCCCCTCAATCAATAGTCCGCTGCCATGACCATCCACCTCTAGCCGCCCCGGAAAAGGGCCGCCCTCTTCCGCTTGCAGCAACCAGAACCGGCCCAGTTCATCATGTCTGAACCGAAGGATTGAAGCGCTTCCTAAACGCTCGCTCCGGGATGCTGCATGCTGAATTTGAAAAGAACCCCAAAATACCGTAAAAATAATCGCAACAATAGTAAACGAAGCGACTTTTACCCGGAATGATCCTTCCGATTTATGCCAGTCGTAGATCAAATCGCCTTTGGTCATTCTATTTTCCCGCTAGAAGGTGCCGAAACACTTGTTTCATCATCCGGACTACCCACCAGAGCGAGTTCAAATCCGGCACCAAGAATGATTTCAGTCAAAAGGCGCTCCATGCCAACAGATGTCCCAACGTCCGCTTTAAGCAAGACCACCGCCCGGGACATTTCCTCATCGCGCTTCAGTGCCGCAAGCTGTCCGGAAAGGTCATCCAGCGTGATGCTACTGCGCCCAAGATATAGGCTCGCGTCCCGCCCGCCGGGACCAACGGTTACCACGACGGATTTGGGATATCTCTCCATCTGGAACCGCGATGTCGGCACTTCTACGCTGATTCCGCTCTGGCTCAGGAACATCGGTCCAAGCAGCAGCAGCATCGTAACCAGGGCGAAGAGATCGAACAGGGGCAACGCGTGGAGGAAGCCCGGACGCTCATCGAGTGTCATCTCCAGCTTCATTTTTGCTCGGGTGCCGTGGGTTGTTTCTTGGGCTGGCTGCGCTTCCTGCCGTGCGTCACCTCGCCGCGGAAAGGGGCAAACTCCTCCTCCTCGCGGGCATCCGCGATCATGTTCACGATCTCGATCCCGGTGCGCTCGATCCTGCTAACAAGCCGTTTCGAGCGCCCCACGAAGTAGAGGTAGAATACATACATCGGAACCGCAACGGTCAGCCCCATCACCGAGGTGATCAGCGCCGTGAGCACACCGGACGAAAGTTCGCCCGGGCTGGAAATCCCACCCTGTTCGCTGAACCGCTGGAAGGCATCAACCATGCCCAGCATCGTCCCAAGCATACCGATCAGGGGGGCAATCAGAGCCACGGAAAGGATAGCCCGGATGTTTTTCTCTATCCTCGGCACCTCAAGCTGCCCGGCTTCGCGCACCACATCGGTGAGATCGCGGCGACCGAGGTAATAGCGGAGCAACCCCGCATGGGCGACCCTGCCGATCGGCCCGGGTGCCCGCGCCGCCTCGTGCAGGGCCTCAGCGAAGGAACGGCGGCGCACGTGCAGGCCAAGCCCGACAAGCAGGGAACTCACATTGATCCTTGACCGGTGGAAATAGAACATGCGTTCCACAACACTAACCGCTCCGAAGAATCCAAGCGCGAAAAGAACCCAGACAAGCGGCCCGCCTTTCTCAACCAATCCCGATACCTCCCACGCTGCCAATATCATCCTGCCACAGCTTAGACTACGCACGGCAGACCTAGCAATCCCGAAAATGCCAGCATCGGTCGTGCCATGAAAACAAATCCACCAATGATCAGTGAACAAGGCCTTCTATCACACCAGAGCGTCATTCGATCCACCTATCGCTGAGTTCGCTGCTCGAAGCGTCCGTCCGCCCTATGACGGACGGCCGCTAAGCTGCGGCTCGGTTTCGATCCTATTTCTTCATCATATTGCCGGAAGGGTCCATCATGTCCCCGTCCTTCATCATCATTTTCTCGCCGTCTTTCATGACCGTGCCATCCATGGATACCATGGTGCCGTTGGACATTTTCATGTCCTTGGTCATGGGCATGCCCATGCCGTCCTTCATCATAATCATTTTGCCGCCCTTCATCATGACGGAGCCGTTCATGATCATGGAGCCGTCCATGGCGATCATGTCGCCGTCCTTCATCATCACTTTCTTGTCACCCACCATGACGGTGCCGTCGGCCATGACCTTGACGCCGTTTTCCAGGGTCATGTCTTTTTCCATCATCATGGATTCGCCTCCCTTCACCATCATCATCTTGCCGTCCATCATCATGAATCCGTCTTTCATCATCATGGACATCACGTTGCCTTTCATGTCCATCATATCGCCGTCCTTCATCATCATTTTCTTGTCACCCATCATAACGGTTCCGTCTTTCATGACCATGGCGCCGTTGGGCATTTTCATGTCCTCTTCCATCATCGTGGACTTGCCGTCCTTCATCATCATCATTTTGCCGTCCTTCATCATTACGCCGTCTTCCATGGCGTGGGCGAGCGAGCCGCCAAGGATGGATGCCCCAAGGATGGCGATTGCGAGTTGTTTGCTTATTGGTTTCATTTGTTTTGATTTTTTTTAGTTTGAATTGAACGGGCGCTTTTTAACCCTCTCGTTTCTAACCTGCTTTCATCGGGATGGAGGGAAATGGGGTGTAACCCTACCGGGCGGCAATCGCAGGTCTCCAGTTTCCCCGGTTGACGCCATCGGAATCACAAAGGCACCGGGCAGGATGCTCCGTGCTTCTGATGATGTTTCTGATGGCGCTCCTCTGCGGGGTGGAACGGCGGGGCGAACTCGATCTGCGTGGTGATCGGTCCGCTGAGCATGCCGCTCGCATCGAGCTTTGAAGCAGAGGCACGCGCCGCGGCTTCCTGCGCGGGCGTGGTGAAAAAGATCGCCGAGCGATATTGGCTGACGGTATCCGGATTCTGGCGCTCCCGCGTTGCCGGGTTGTGATTTTTCCAGAACACCTCTAGCAACTCATCGATGCGGAGCTGCGCGGGATCAAACTCCACTTCAACGACTTCGGCATGGCCGGTGCCATGCGAACACACGTCCTCATAGGTCGGATTCTCCGTCGTGCCGCCGCAATATCCGACGCGTGTCGTAGTGACGCCTTCCACTGCTGCAAACGTGGACTCCACGCCCCAGAAGCAACCCGCTCCAAAGATCACCTTTTCCCGCACCGCTTTCACGCCATCCTCCCGGAAGAGCAGTGCGGTGGTCGTGGTTGAAGTGGCAAGCGAAGGCGAGTATCCCCGCGACAACTTCTGGCGCGAGGCCGCCGAAACCAGGTTCCGCTCACTGCATTATTCTGCTGAATCTTTCGAGGAAGAAGGCGCATCGCCCGTGTCCAGACTTTGCAGGAAGCCGATCACGTCCGCGCGTGCTGCCTTGTCCTCAATATAAAACGGGTGCGGCTCGGACAGGCCTCGTTTTGGATCTAGCAGCTCTTCCAGCCCGCCGGTTACAGACGCGTCGTGGAGGAAGACGGTGCGGCGCGCGAGGTCAAGCAGCAGCGGAAGCGCGACGCCGCGATTTTTCCCGCGATCGCTCGCGTCCACGATGATCATCTTGTCGTCGAAGATGCCCGGCGAATCCAGGATCGGGCTGAGCGGCGGACGCTTGGCAATGAGTTCGGGCTTGTAGTCAGGCCACATGTTTTCCAATTCCACGAGCGTCGGCGGGACGAACTTGCTTTGGTCTGAATTGTGGCACGCGGTGCAGTTCGTTTTGAAAACGTCGCGTCCGCGAGTGACGATCTCCGCGTCAATGGCAGCACCTTTCAGCGCGGGGAGATCGTCGAGATATGCGTTCATATCGAGCAGCTTCTGGTTGTCCACCCGGCGGCCCACGATGTTAGCGAGTTCGCCTGGTTTGCCCTGCATCTCCGCTTTCACAAATGGATAGCCGGTGACGCCGGTGGCCTTGAGGATTTTTTCGTATTCATCCGCGAGTTTTATGCCAGCCGCGCCGGCTTTGATCTTGAGGAATGCGCG